>FSUR01000162.1_pt1 | contig 29655 bp, 29 predicted proteins | sample 1637491 | NCBI WGS metagenome assembly FSUR01 (sample SAMEA3914816, study PRJEB12502) | metagenome | biome: forest; material: soil | place: USA | collected 2011-09-16 | depth 0.3 m
CACCGTCAGTTCGGGATCGTCTTTCAGTGCTGTTTCGATGCCGACCAGGACAGCGTCGTGCATGCCTCGCAATTCGTGGACGACCCGACGCGAGTCTTCGCAGGTGATCCAGCGGCTGACGCCGGCGGCTGTCGCGATCTTGCCATCGAGCGTGGTGGCCAGTTTCAGGGTGACTGACGGGCGCGCCACCTCAAGTGTCTTTTTGGCTGTCTTCGCCGTCGCTCAGGCCCTCGTCGCCGAGGAATTTGGCAAAATCGGAGGTCTCGCGGAAGTCGCGATAGACGGAGGCGTAGCGGACATAGGCGACGACATCGAGGTTGCGCAAGGCCTTCATGACCAGTTCACCCACAACTTCGGACTGGATGTCGGTCTCGCCCATGCTTTCGAGTTCGCGTACGATGCCGGACACCATCCGGTCGACCTGCTCCTGCTCGACCGGGCGCTTGCGGATGGCAATCGAGATCGATCGTTCCAGCTTGGTACGGTCAAAAGGCGTACGCCGGCCCGAGCGCTTGACGATAATCAGTTCGCGTAGTTGTACGCGTTCAAAGGTCGTGAAGCGTCCGCCGCACTCCTGGCACGACCGCCGGCGCCGGATGGCGGCGCCATCTTCGCTGGGACGGGAGTCTTTGACCTGGGTTTCGAGATTTCCGCAGAACGGGCAGCGCATTTTTGTCCTTGGACCGGACATCTTGTGGTCGAAGGCTTACGCAACACCATATCCGGGCCGGCATACCTAGCACACTTTGGATTTAGGACAAGCAAAACCCCCGCCTTCGCATAGGAAGACGGGGGTTAACAACGCAATGTGAATAAGGATCAGCCGTAGATCGGGAAGCGCGCCGTCAGTTCCCGGACCTGCTGGCGGACCTTTTCCTGAACAGCCAGGTCGGGTTCACCGCTGTTCGACGCCATGCCGTCGACGACATCGGCGATCAGGTGACCGATGGTGCGGAATTCGGCTTCGGTGAAGCCGCGCGTCGTACCGGCGGGCGTGCCGAGACGGACGCCCGAGGTGATGGTGAAGGGCTGCGGGTCGAACGGGATGCCGTTCTTGTTGCAGGTAATGAAGGCGGCTTCCAAAGCAGCTTCGGTCGCCTTGCCAGTCTGACCCTTGGAGCGCAGATCGACTGACATGACGTGGCTGTCGGTGCCGCCGGTGACGATGGCCAGGCCACGCTCGATCAGCGTGCCGGACAAGGCTTGGGCGTTCAGCACAACCTGCTTGGCATAGGCCTTGAACGACGGCTGCAGCGCTTCACCGAAGGCAACCGCCTTGGCGGCGATGACGTGCATCAAGGGACCACCTTGAAGTCCTGGGAAGACGGCCGAATTGATCTTCTTGCCGAGATCCGTGTCGTTCGACAGGATCATGCCGCCGCGCGGACCGCGCAGCGTCTTGTGCGTCGTGGTGGTGACGACGTGGGCGTGCGGAAGCGGGTCGGGATAGACGCCGCCGGCGACCAGGCCGGCATAGTGGGCCATATCGACGAAGAGATAGGCGCCGACGCTGTCTGCGATTTCGCGGAAGCGTTTGAAATCGATGTGGCGCGGATAGTTGGACGCGCCGGCGATGATCAGCTTGGGCTTGTTTTCCAGGGCCAGCCTGGCGACCTGGTCATAGTCGATCAGGTTGTCGCCTTCGGTGACGCCGTACGGCACGACCTTGAACCACTTGCCCGACTGGTTGGCCGGAGAACCGTGTGTCAGGTGACCGCCGCAGGCCAGGTCCATGCCCATATAGGTGTCGCCGGGCTGGAGCAGTGAGAAGAAGACGGCCTGGTTGGCCTGGGCGCCGGAATGCGGCTGGACGTTGGCGAAGGCACAGTTGAAGAGTTGCTTGGCGCGCTCGATGGCCAGCCTTTCGGCCTCGTCGACATATTCGCAACCGCCGTAATAGCGGCGGCCAGGATAGCCTTCGGCGTACTTGTTGGTCAGGACCGAGCCCTGCGCCTCCAACACGGCCTTCGACACGATGTTTTCGGACGCGATCAGCTCGATCTGCTCCTGCTGACGGTGCAGTTCGCCTGTGATGGCCTTCAGCACTTCGGTATCGGCGGCGGCGAGATCGTTGTTGAAGAAGCCTTCGGGACGGAAGGAGGAGGCGTTCGCGGGAGCGTTCACGTCTGGCGGTCCTTGTACAATGGAGACGGGGCGAAGAATGCCGCAGGCTTTACGCCCCTTCCCCCTTCAGTGCAAGGATAAGACCTTGTCAAATATGGACCATGCCCTGTACCGCCTGGAAGGCCGACGTATTCTCGAAAGTCATATAGGCGGCAAAGGCAGCGGTGATCAGGTCCACCGCCACGATCAGCGTCAGGGCGGTGGCGAAGCTGGTGCGTTTGTTGACCTGAGCCTTGTGCAGCGGGCTGTTTTCCCAGCCCACACCTTCATCGGCATAGCGATGCTCGACCTCGCGGATATAGGCCGTGCGCCACAGCATCGATTTGTTCAGCCGCACTATATAGATTGTGAATGAGATCGAAATGAAAAGCGGGATGAAGAACAGCAGGACATAGACGCCGTCGCTGAAGGTCTTGTAGTTGGTCAGGGTCCACGACATCGACGCCGCCACCGCGATCAGCATGAAACGGAACGAATCGTCGATCTGCTTCATCTTGAGCAGGATCTCGGCCTTCAGCGAATTGTACTCTGCGATATGGAAGTTTTCCGACATGACCCCTGCCCGGCTTTTGCCCGATCATAACCACGATCGGGCGACGACAGAAGCGGCTTTCTCCTAAACCGATATTCCGGGCTTTTTCGGCGGATCGCCGGGCTTCCTGCCTTCAAGTTTAAGGCGAAGCTTCTGCACAGCCAGGCGCTTGACGCTTTCCGGGTCATTGAACGGGCCGATGGCAATGGCCTCCTCACCGGTGTCGGCGTCGATGGCCGTGCACTTCAGGTAGTTGCCGTTGCGCTGGAGTTCGAGAAAGATTTCGGACATGGGCGGATTTTGCCAAATTCGACTCGGAATGCAATCCGGAGTGTGAAGTTTGCCCCCTTCCGTCTGGACCGGCTTGACGCCGGCCCAGCCACCTTCCCCGTAAACGGGGCAGGAGGGAGTTTGAATTATTTTCTCCTTCCCCGTTTACGGGGAAGGTGGCCGCGAAGCGGACGGAAGGGGGATTTCGCTATGGACGTCTGCTCAGCGGTTCTAAATCGAAAAGCGTAACCGTCGGCGTAGTCGGTGAAGTAGATGATGCGCGCCAGGTCCATGTTGTTTCCCCGGCAGGCAACCCTTACGCCACGCCCGGCAGGCGCGCCACGTTGCAATGCGTCCACAGCTTGTCCATGGCCGATACCAGGTGATCCATCATCTCGTCCGTATGGTCGGGCGACGGCGTAAAGCGCAGACGCTCCGTGCCCTTGGGCACGGTCGGATAGTTGATCGGCTGGACGTAGACGCCATAGTCGTTCAGCAGGACGTCCGAGATCATCTTGCAATGCTTGGCGTCGCCGACCAGCACGGGCACGATGTGCGACACCGACGGCAGGACGGGGATGCCGACCGATTTGAAGCGGTCCATCAGCGTCTTGGCGCGTTCCTGGTGCTGTTCGCGCTTTTCGTTGTGGTCTTTCAGCCAGCGCACGGACGCCGCAGCACCCGCCATCACTGCCGGCGGCAGCGACGTCGTGAAGATGAAGCCCGAAGCCCACAGGCGCACGGCGTCGATGACATTGGCGCTGGCAGCGATATAGCCGCCCATCATGCCGAAGGCCTTGCCGAGCGTGCCTTCGATAATGTCGATCTCACCCATGATGCCGTCGCGTTCAGCGACACCGGCGCCGCGCGCGCCATACATGCCGACGGCGTGGACTTCGTCGATATAGGTCAGGGCGTTGTACTTTTTCGCCAGCGCGACGGTGGCGCGGATATCGGCGATGTCGCCGTCCATCGAATAGACCGACTCAAATGCGACCAGCTTGGGCGCGTTGGCCGGCGCTGCCTGCAGCAAGGCTTCGAGGTGTTCCAGATCGTTGTGGCGATAGACGTGGCGCGCACCGCGGCCGTTGCGGATGCCCGCGATCATCGAGGCGTGGTTGAGCTCGTCCGAGAAGATGATCAGGCCAGGCAGGATTTTGTAGAGCGTCGTCAGCGTCGCTTCGTTGGCGACGTAGCCCGAGGTGAAGACGAGCGCGGCTTCCTTGCCGTGCAGGTCGGCCAGTTCGGCTTCAAGCGCATTGTGATACCAGGTCGTGCCGGAAATATTGCGTGTGCCGCCCGAGCCCGAGCCGACGGCGTCGATGGCGTCGTGCATGGCTTGCACCACCACCGGGTTCTGGCCCTGGCCGAGATAGTCGTTCGAGCACCAGACTGTGACGTCCTGTTCAGTACCATCGTCCCTGATCCAGGTCGCACACGGAAACTGCCCGCGACGACGCTTCAGGTTGGCAAAGACGCGGTAGCGGCCCTCTTCCCGGACCTGGGCAATGGCAGCCTCGAACGCGGCGTTGTAATCCATGGTCGCTCTTATAACTCCGGCCGAACCTTCGGCATGGTGGGCAAATAACCCGGTATCGCGCGTGAGACAACCCGGAAGCACGCCATCTTTGAAGCAATTTGTGCCATCTGATGCTTTATTTCCAGTGTCTTTTGCGTAATCTGCGCGGGCTTTTTGACGCACCCCGGAGAATATCATGTCGAAGCCGCTTTGGATCGGGCTCTTTCGCGGCATCAATGTCGGCGGCAACAACAAGCTGCCGATGAAGGAACTGGCGGCGTTGCTGACCGCTGAGGGCCTTGAAAACGTCCGGACCTATATCGCAAGCGGCAATATCCTGTTCCGCTCCGACCGCGATATCGCCGCGCTCGACAAAACGATCGGAGATGTCGTCCAGGGCGGGTTCGGCTTTCGGCCGTCGCTGTTTCTGGTGACGCTCGATCACCTCGAAAAGCTGCTGGCGGCCAACCCCTACCGCGAATGGGAAGCGCAGGGCAAAGGCCAGCATATCTTTTTCATCAAGGGCCCGGTGAAACTGGCCGACCTCGACGGGCTGGCAGCGCTCAAGGACAATGGCGAGGACTTCACCCTGACCGACGAGGCGTTTTTCCTCTATGCGCCGCAAGGCGTCGGCCACTCCAAGTTGGTCGAGAAGATGGGAAAGTATATCAAGGCCGATATGACGGCGCGTAATTTGAATACGGTCGGGACTCTACGGAACATGGCGAAGGAAGCGTAACGGCTTTCGGGTTGGCAAGCCGGGCCAAAAAGCATAGGAGGTCGGTGACCCGTTGGTGATTTGGTGTTTGTGTCGCCAAACGCTTGAGAGATTTAGCAGCCATGTCCACGCCCCTGCCCGCGCCTTTTCCCCTTGCCCGCCCGCGCCGTCTGCGCCAGGCGCCGTGGGTCCGTGAGCTGGTGGCGGAAAACCGCCTGCACGTCTCCGACTTGATCTGGCCGATCTTCGTCCACGACCGCGATGTGGCACGCGAACCGATCGGCTCGCTGCTGGGTGTCGATCGCCTCTGCATCGCGGAAGCCGTCAAGGAAGCCAAAATCGCAAAAGGCCTTGGAATCAAGGTCCTGGCGCTGTTTCCGCATATCCGGGAAGAGGTCCGCAACGAAGACGCGACCGCCGCCATCGATCCTAACGGCCTTATCCCCACCGTGTGCCGCGCCATCAAGGCCGAGGTTCCCGATATCGGCCTGCTGGTCGACGTCGCGCTCGACCCCTATACCGACCACGGCCACGATGGCTTGCTGCGCAACGGAAAAATCGTCAACGACGGCACTGTCGAGATGCTGGTCGAACAGGCCCGCGTTCAGGTCGAAGCCGGCGCCGATATCGTGGCGCCGTCGGACATGATGGACGGGCGTATCCTGCGCATCCGGCAGGCGCTGGAAGGCAACGGCCACCACGACACGCTGATCATGTCCTATGCCGCAAAATACGCCTCGGCCTTCTACGGTCCCTATCGCGATGCCATCGGCGTCAAGGCGCTGAAGGGCGACAAGAAGACCTACCAGATGGATTCGTCGAATAGCGACGAAGCCCTGCGCGAGGTCGCCATGGACATCCAGGAAGGCGCCGACATGGTTATGGTCAAGCCCGGCCTGCCCTATCTCGACATCGTGCAGCGCGTGTCGCAGACCTTCCAGGTGCCGACCTTCGTCTACCAGATCAGCGGCGAATACGCGATGATCAAGGCGGCGGCCGAACGCGGCTGGGTCGACCACGACCGCGCCGTCATGGAGACATTGCTGGCCTTCAAACGCGCCGGCGCTACCGGCATCCTGACCTATTTTGCCCGCCACGTGGCGGAAACTCTGCTGGACGCATCGCGATGACCATACAAGACCAACTGAAGGACGCCCTGGCGCAGGAAATCGTCGTTCAACTGCGCATCGGCGATGAAAACCGCCAGGGCTTCGTTATCGCGCTCAAGTCCGATCTGGTCCTGCTCCAGGCCATTCACGACTGGCACGATGCCGGCGCGCTTGTCCTGCCCATCAGCGGGATCGAAAGTTGTGAGGCGTCGGAGCTTCTGGAAGACCAGATGAATATCCTTCAGTTCAACAGCGTCAAGCGAACGAAGCGTTATGCCTGGGTGCGGCTGGACAGCTGGGCCGAACTGTTCCGCTCGCTGGTGCCGAAGAGCCGGTTCGTCGTCCTGTCCTTCGGTGACGAGGCAGAGGTCGGACAGGTCGACGCGGTCAATATCGACAGCGTTGACCTGAAGGTGATCGATCCGGGCGGAAACTGGATCGAAGACATCGTCGAATGTGCATTCGAAGACGTCACCATGGTCGAATTCGACGACAATTACAGCCGCGTTCTGCAGCGTTATGTCGAGCGCAGGGCGGTCAATTAGAGCGATGTGCGGAAAAGTGTCAGCGGTTTTCCGCTTGAACATCGCGACAAAGCAAAACTCTAGCGCACGAGCACCGGCCGAGGATCGCTGGTGAAGGTCGTGCCGTCGGTCCGCGTCGCCACCACAGTCAGCACGTGCCGGCCCTTTGTCAGCGTGCCTTTCGGAAAATCGAAATCGTACTGCACCTTGGGATAGTTGGGATCGTAGGCCAGCAGCTTGGGCGCATGGACGCCATCGGGGTCGAGACCATAGTGTGCGTGGGCTGCGACCTTGCCGTCGACAAGGATATCGACCTTACTGACGCCCTTCGTATCGGCCGCCATTCCGAAATAATGTCCCTTGTCATCGACCTTCAGCACATCGCCGAGCGCCGGGCGCGCAATATAGGCCTGCGGCAGGAGCGCGCATGGCCGGGGCGCGGTATCGGGGACATTGCCGACGCGCGCCGTATAGATGGCGAATTCCATCTGGCCGGGCGGCAGGATGGTCGTTGTTTCGCGGCGTATTTCGGAAAAGTGGGAGCAGATGTCGTGGTAGAATTCCGCCTGTTCGGCTTCGTGATAGACGAATTCCGGCGCTTGCAGGACCAGGACGACGCCCTCGCCGGCCCGGTCGCGCAGCAGCGCTGTCCGGTCCAGTCCCCACTTGTGCCGCGCCACGACAAATCGGGTGGCGATGTCGTCGGGATTGTCGAGCGTATAGACGGCGCGCTTCACGCCCGGGAATTCGAGATGCACCGCCTGAGCGTGGCCGTTGGTTGCCCAGGCTGGCTCGCCGCCAAAACGCGCCCGGGCAGTGTCCTCCGCCTTGCGTGCAAAGGGCAAAAGCAGCGACCAGTTTTCGCTCTTGGTATTGGTGGCGGTCGTCAGCCCCTCGGGTAGCGCAATGCCGTGACCTTGAGCGAATGCCGTATAGGTGAAGCCGCCGGCCGCCAGCACGGTCAGCAAGGGGCCAAGCGCCACAAGCCCGGCGCGGAAGCGGCGATCGGTCATCGTGAAAGCCGAATCGACGTACTGCCTGAGGATGCCCGGCACGAAGGCGATAAGCGGGACAAAGGCCAGCCACGGCCAGTGCGGCATGATCTTTTTGTTGAACGGCGCCTGCAGGGCGTAAAACGCGAAGATGGCAGCGCCAGTCCACGCCAGCGAGGCGCCGGGTGTGTTGCGGCTGCCGGTTATTTCGCGCCGGACCGCGACCACCATGACGGCAAAAAAGACGAAGCCGCCCATGAAAATCTGCGTCGCCATGAAGCCCATCAGGTAGTTCAGGCCGAAGGCAAAACGAGGCCGGTTCAGGATATGGAATTGCACGGCCGGCCAGGCATTGCTGGCGTTGTAAATCAGCGACGGCAACAGACCGAGCAGCGCGATGGCGGCGCTGATGTACAGGCCGGGTTTGCGCCATTGCTGCCGGCCAAGCGGATCGGCGCACAGGAACAGCGCCACGCCCAGTCCGGCGATGAGAAAACGGAAGTGGACAAGCAGTCCCAGCGCCGCGGTAACGCCTGTCCATATCCACCATTTCAGCCCGTCGCGCGAGACCGCGCGGATAAGACAGCCGCACATCAGTGCCAGAAGCAGTTGCAGCCCGCTTTCGGGATAGAAGATCGCGCCGTTCATCGCGACTGCGGGCACGATCAGCGACACGATCGCGGCCCAGATGGCGTTGCGCCGGCCGACGACCGGTTCGGCCATGAAATGGATGGCAAACGGTATGGCGGCCGAGATGAGCAGCGCCACCACTCTCAGTGGCAGCACGTTCCAGCCGGCGACCGCCGTCACCAGGTGGGCCAGCCACGGATATCCCGCGGGGATGTCGGGATAGCCAAGGTCGAGGTGCGCCCCCGACACGGCAAAGTGCGCTTCGTCCCACAGGACGGGATAGGTCGCGGCTATGTATAGCTTCCACGTGAACAGGACGGCGCCCAACCCGGCACAGAATTGAACGAGACGACGATCGCCGCCGATAAACTGCGGTTGCGCGCCAAGCACAGGGCGCTCAGCGCCCAGTTCGACAAAAGTTCCGTGCATCAAGTCCCCGGCCAGCGATGTTCGCCCGCCACAGAATAGTCATAATCTCCGCACGGCATCAACATAAATGGTAACCATGTTATTATAGTCGCTGGCTGCCCGGTAAACGCATTGAACTTTTGCGCATTTTTCTGGAATTCTGCTGTCGCGGAGGGGCGCGGAGATATCCATGCGTATATTCGAATCCGCCCTGCTGCTCCTGACCGCGGCCGTATTGGCCGGTCCGGTCCGCGCCCAACCGGCGCCTCAGCACTTTGCCTGTACCTATTACGACTTCAATCACGAGGTCCACTATAGTTCCCGGGTCTTCACCAGCGCGCAAGGCAATGACGATCCCGCCGCCTATCTCGGAGATTTTTCAGGCGCTGTCCGTGGTCAATTCCATATCCCGGTCGATGCCAGGCACGTCGAATGCCATACGGTCGGCGAATGGCGGGTCGACGCCGAGCGTGACCGCCTATCGCAACTGGCGGCGGCACACGACGGCAATGATCGCGTGGTGGACTGGCCGCGCGCCGCGTCCTAACTCTTGCGCCGGGCTTCGAGGCGGGCGTGCAGACTGGATGTATCCCAGCGGCTGCCGCCCATGGCCTGGACTTCGGAATAGAACTGATCGACAAGTGCAGTCAGGGCGAGGTGGGCGCCGTTGTCGCGTGCCTCGTCGAGCGCTATGCCTAAATCCTTGCGCATCCAGTCGACCGCGAAACCGAAGTCGTACTTGTCCTCACTCATCGTCGGCCAGCGGTTGTTCATCTGCCATGAACCGGCCGCGCCGCCGGAAATCCCCGCCAGCACCAGCGCGGGATCGAGCCCGGCGCATTTGGTGAAATGCAAGGCTTCCGCTACGCCCTGGACGACGCCGGCAATGGCGATCTGGTTGGCCATCTTGGCGGTCTGGCCGGCGCCGGCGGCACCGATATGGGTGATCGACTTGGTATAGGGCTTCACGATATCGGCGACCTCATCGAACCGTCCCGCCTCGCCGCCGACCATGATGGCCAACTGGCCATTGACGGCGCCCGCCTGCCCGCCAGATACCGGTGCGTCGTAGAAATCGAAGCCTTTTTCGCGCGCTATGGCGGAAAGCTCACGCGTCAGTTTTGCCGAGATCGTCGTGTGGTCGATGATCAGGGTGCCGGGTTTCAGATGCGGCAGCGCCATCGTAACCGTATCGTGCACGTCGGCATCGCGGCCGACGCAGAGCAGAAGGGCATCGGCATCGGCTACGGCTTCGGCAATCGACGCCGCTGCCGTGGTGCCATTGGCTGTCGCCCATTCGACGGCCTTGGCGTGCGTGCGATTGAAGCCCGTGACGGTATGGCCGGCGCGGATCAGGTGTCCGGCCATGGGCGCACCCATGATACCGAGGCCGGCGAATGCGAGTTTCATGTCTTTGCCCTGATGTAGCCGTAACGGCCGCGGAAGAAGGTCAGGCCCGTCCTGTCCTGGGCGGTATCGAAGTTTATAACGCGCCCGACGATCGCCAGATGATCGCCGAGGGTGCGTGTCTCATAAATCTCGCAGTCGAGGAAACCGATGGTATCGCGCAGGCGCAGGGGATTGTCGTCGCTGAGCAGCTTTTCCTCAGGCACAATATGGGCATTGTGACGCGCGAACCGCCGCGACAATTCCTTCTGGCGGCCGCTCAGGATATTGATGCCGAAACGCGGCGCCGATGCATAGACGCCGTAGCGATGTGCCTTGTTGTCGATGCACCATTGCACCAACGGCGGATCGAGCGAAATCGAGCTGAAGGAATTGGCCGTCATGCCCAGTACATGGCCGCTGACATGATCGGGATCGGGTACGGTGATGATGCAGACGCCGGTGGCGAAACTGCCCAGGGTATGTCTTAGCGCTTTTGCATCCATTTCAATCGGTTTTCATGGTTTTGCCTGGAATTGCAATGGTCGTTAAGCGATGTGCGGAAAAGTGTCAGCGGTTTTCCGCATAAACATCGCGAAAAAACAAAAATTGGAAAAAACCAGCGTGCTTGAGGCTTTCAATGCCCTGTTAATGTTAATCGGCGAGAACAGGACGATTCCCCTGTTCCAGGTAGCAGAAGCATGGCCAGCCGCGACGCTCCCGTCATCATCAAGAAAATCAAAAAGGGCGGGGGCGCCGGTCACCACGGCGGCGCCTGGAAGGTCGCCTATGCCGACTTCGTGACGGCGATGATGGCCTTCTTCCTCCTGATGTGGCTGATCAACACCACCTCCCCCGAACAGAAGCGCGGCGTCGCCGACTACTTTGCTCCGGCCAATGTGTCGCAGTCGACGTCCGGCTCCGGCGGCATCCTTGGCGGTACGGCGCTGGGCGAAGACGGCAACAAGAACGAAGGCACCATGTCGTTTATCGAACAGATGGCGCCCAAGCCCCCCGACACCGCAGACCGCGACGGCAAGTCGACCGAGGCGGCGCTGAAAGGCGCCACGGCTACCGACGAGACCGACGCCCAGAAGAAGGAACAGCAGGCATTCCAGAGTGCGGCCGAAAGCCTGCGCCAGGCGCTGCAGGACCTGCCCGAACTGGCCGAACTGTCGAAGAATATCCTGGTCGACCAGACGCCGGAAGGTCTGCGCATCCAGTTGATCGACCAGGAAGGCCGATCGATGTTCGATTCGAACTCGACCCAACCCAACGACCGTTGCAAGCTGTTGCTTCGCGCCGTGGCCAAGGTCGTCAACCAGTTGCCGAATCGCGTCTCGATCACCGGCCACACTTCGGGCGTCGCCGGCCAGTCCGGCCAGAACGCCCGCGACTGGGCCCTGTCGTCCAATCGCGCCGATGCGGCGCGCGCCGTGCTGCAGTCGGCGGGTGTCGACGAGGACCGCGTCGCCCAGGTATCCGGCAAGGCCGCCAAGGAACCTTTGTATCCCGACGATCCGTCGCTGGCCGGCAATCGCCGCATCGCTATCGTGTTGTTGCGTGAGGCGCCGGTGTTGCCCCAAAATCCCGGGCTTTAAGAAACCCGTGGTTTTGTAATCCGGCGCTTTAAAAACGCCACATCTGCGGTTATTGTAAGCTTATGTGGATGCCGCGTCCGACCTACTTGACGGGGTGGCCTTCGCACCGTCAAACTGAAGACCGGGGCCAGTCCGACCTATTTGTGAGCGCGCTTGAATGAGTGAGCATTTTCCTGGCAGGAAATTACGATATTACCTGACCATTCCGGGTCCCTGCCCCTACCTGCCCGGCCAGGAGGAGCGGAAGGTCTTCGTGCACCTGCCGCCGCTCGAAGCGATCAGCGTCAACGACCAGCTGTCGGCCATCGGTTTCCGCCGCTCGCAGAACATCGCCTATCGCCCCGCCTGCCAGAACTGCCGGGCCTGTCAGTCGGTGCGCATTCCGGTCAAGCGCTATGTGCTGTCGAAGTCGGACAAGCGCGTGATGAAGGCCAATGGCGACCTGACCAAGGCCTTCGCAGAGGCCGAAGCTACGCGTGAGCAGTTCGAACTGCTGCAACGCTACCTCAAGGCGCGCCATCCCGATGGCGGCATGATGGACATGACGTGGCCCGACCTGGTGGCCATGATCGAAGACACCCTGGTGCGCACGCATCTGATCGAATACCGCCAGGACAGGCGGCTGGTCGCCTGCGTGCTGGTCGACGCCCTCAACGATGGCCTGTCGCTGGTCTATAGCTTCTACGACCCGGCCCTGATGACGCGCAGCCTCGGCCGCTACATCATCCTCGACCATGTCGACCAGTCGATGCGCGCCGGCTACGACTACGTCTATCTGGGCTACTGGGTGAAGGACAGCCCGAAGATGGACTACAAGGCGCGCTACCAGCCGCTGGAAGGCCTGACCGATTTCGGCTGGCAGGATATCCATCCCAAGGGCTGACGCCTGCCCGCGTCCGAAACACAGCGAATCTTTGCGCCGATTGCGGCTAAGTTGCCGAGTGCCTGGGCGAATCCCACGATGCGGGCCAGGACGCGAGAATAGGTGGCAATACGCGGCCCAAGGTGTTGCATTTCTGGTTTGTCCGACAATTTTTTGCCCCGGCTTCGACGGGAGTTTGTGGCATGCGCGTATCATTCCCGACATTCCGACAACGACCAAGGCAGACCGATTTCCATGTTCCTTCCCCCTCTTCACGGCCTCCTTCCGTCTAAAACCCGCCAAAGCCGTATCACCGGCGTCAGCCTGATCGCTCTGGCCCTGTGCGCCGGCGGCGGCGTGGCCCGCGCTCAGACGACCGCCAGTCCGTCATCACAAAGTGCACCGGCGGCCCAGACACCAGCCCCGGCACCTGCGAAGACGCCGGCCGCTGCACCCGCGACCCAGGCACCGGCCAACACCGCTGCCGCCGGCCAGGGCGACAGCGACGGCAGCTCGACCACCGTCACCATCACCGCCGAAAAGCCCGAGGTCACGCACAAGACCGACCGCGACAGCTATGACGTCAAGCAGGACCCGACGTCCTCGACCGGCAGCGCCGCCGACGTGCTGGGCAAGCTGCCGTCGGTCACGGTCGATCCCGACGGTACGGTCGGCCTGCGCGGCAACAGCAATGTCCAGGTCTATGTCAACGGCAAGAAGTCGGCCCAGATGACCGGCGACAACCGCGGTTTCACGCTGCAAAGCATGAGCGGCGACGATATCGACAGCGTCGAAGTCATCACCAACCCGACGGCGGAATTCGGATCCGATGCGGCCGGCGGCATCATCAATATCGTGCTGAAGCGCGGCCGCGCTTTGAAGCCGCAGACCTCACTCAATGTCGTCGCCGGCGACCAGGGCCGCGGCAGCGTATCGTTCAACACCGGCAAGTCGTTCGGCACCAAGCTGACCGTCAATACCCGTCTGACCGTCAATCACGGCAATGGCGGCGACGGCGGCGGCCAGGGTGGCCGCGGCGGGCGTGGCGGCGGCTTCGGCCCCAAGAGCAAGTCGTATGACGATCGCTTCCGTCTCGATCCGATCACCGGCGCCGTGCTGCGCGAGGATCGGACAAGTTCGGTCAACAAGAGCGACAACAACAATATTTCGGGCAATATCAACGGCGCCTACAACCTGTCGGACAATGACGAGATCGATGGCACCATCGACTATCAGCGCAGCAAGCGGCTGACCAGCAGCGCCAGCGAAATCATGAGCTATGACGGCGCGGGCGCGCTGACCAGCGACCGTGCATCGTTGCGCGACTCGTTTAACAACAACGAAAACCTGTCGGCGACCATGGTCTACGACCACCGTGGTCAGCCCGGATCGACCGAGGACTTCAAGATCCAGCTTGGGCACAGCCAGTCTTTGCGCGACTCAGGCTCCGAAACGCGCAACATCTTCCATCAGCCGGCAACGCCCGACACGTTCAGCGCCCAGGCCGGCAAGTACAAGGATTTCGTTGACGAATTCTCGGGCGACTGGGTTCACCCCTATGGCGAAAGCGGCACGACGTCGCACCAGCTCAAGATGGGCTGGGACCTGCAAAAGACGGTCAGCGACCAGTACAATTACCGCTCCCTGACCCTGTCGACGCCGGTGCATTCGCCGGAAAGCCCGCGCACCACGGCGGTCACCCAGTTCAATGTCGACCAGATGCTGAGCGCCGCCTATTTCATCTACGAGCAGAAGACCGGCAAGCTTGGTTTCCAGGCGGGCGTGCGCATCGAGAACATGCACCAGAAGCTGGTCTCGTCGACGCCGTTGACGGCGACGCCGGCGGCGACCGGCACCTACGACAACCTGTTCTACGCGCCGAACTTTATCGTCAGCTACGAGCTGAGCGACCAGGAGCGCCTCAATTTCAGCTATAGCCGCAAGCTGCAACGTCCTGGCGGCAACCAGCTCAATCCGCTGGTCATCCTCAGCGACGACGGCCTGACGGCGCGATCGGGCAATGCTAATCTGAAGCCCGAACAGACCGACAAGTACGAACTGCGCTACAACCGCGACAGCCGCGCGGGCCTGAACATCAATGCGTCGGTCTATTACAATTCAACGACGGGCTCGATCAATCAGGTTACCACCTTCCTGGCGAGCTCGCCGGATGTGCTGCTGTACACCTACGACAACTCCGGTTCGCGTCATCAAAGTGGCCTCGAGTTCGGCTTGAACGGCCGGACGACCGACAGGAAGTTCAGCTACGGCGTCAATACGTCGTACAACTATACGACATCCGAGGCTGTCGATCCGATCACCAGCCAGCCCTTCCGCACGTCGGGGCCGTGGTCGCAACTTTCGGCGCGCCTGACCTACAAGCCGACGACGGTCGATTCGATCTTCATCCAGGGCCAGTACAACGGCAAGCAGACCCAGTTCCAGTCGTACAGCACGGCGGTGGCGCGCATCAACCTGTCCTATGCCCACCAGTTCATCCCGAACAAGTTCGTGCTGACGATCAATGCCAGCAACTTCCTGGTCGGCCCTACACCCAAACGCTACACCAACAGCTCGACGGTGCGCGACGTCGCCTACACCTTCAATCCCGGCGCCAGCTTCATGGCCAGCCTGCGCTATACTTTCGGCGAGGTGCGCGGCAGCAATGGCAACCGCGACTGGCGCAACGGGCCGGGTGGTGGCCGCGGCGGCCAGGGCGGTGGTGGCTTCCCCGGCGGTGGCGGCGGCGCGCCGGGCGGGAGCTTCTAAAGGAAAAGGCGGCCTTCCCCGAGGCCGCCTTTTTCATGTCTGTGTCCTGCACTGGCAGTACGGCGCCTGTTGTCAGACCCTGAGTTTACGAAGTCCGCGCGGCGCCATCTTACCGGCAGCGGCGCGCTTGCCGATAAAGTCCTTGTAGTCCTTGAAATCGCGGGCCTTGTTCGAGCCGTCGTACCAGACAGGCAGGGCCTTCGAATCGAAGACGGTGATGTCGCGGATGCCGCCGTCCTTGTAGGCCTGGAGCTTGACGCCCTTGCCGCGCGCCATTTCCGGCAGCTCGGCCACCGGGAAGATCAGCACCTTGTTGTTCTCGCCCAGCACCATGATCTGGTCGCCGACGACCGGCAAGGCCGCCAGGGCTTCGGTGCCCTCGACATTGAGCGTCTGCTTGCCGGCGCGCTTGTTGGCTATCGCGTCGCCCTCGTCCATGACAAAGCCGTAGCCGTTCTTGGCCACCATGACGCGTTTCTGGCCCGGCACCGCGGCGAAAACCGTAATGATCTTGGCCGACTCTTCGAAATCGACCATCAGGCGCAGCGGTTCGCCATGGCCGCGCGCCGACGGCAGCTTGTCGCAGGCCACGGTCAGGAAGCGGCCGTCCGACGTGAGAATGACCAGCTTGTCGGTCGTCATGCACGGCACCAGGTAACCGAGCTCGTCGCCTTCCTTGAACTTCAATTCGGAGGGGTCCTCGACACGGCCCTTGGCAGAACGGATCCAGCCGCGCTTCGACAGGATGATGGTGACCGGCTCCTTGGGCAGGTAGCTTTCGATCGACGCGACCTCGAAATTGGCCGGGGCGTCGGCGAAGGTCGTGCGACGCGCCGACATCAGCTTCTTGCGCACGTCGACCAGCTGTTGGTCGATGCGCTTCCATTGCAGTTTTTCCGAACCGAGAAGCGCGTTCAGGCCATCGCGTTCTTCCGACAGCTTCTTGTGCTCTTCGTCGATCGTCATTTCCTCGAGCCGCGCCAATTGGCGCAGGCGGGTGTCGAGGATGTAGTCGGCCTGGAGCTCGGTCAGCCTGAAGCGTTCCATCAGCACGTCGCGCGGCTTTTCGTCCTCGCGGATGATGCGGATGACCTCATCGAGGTTGAGGAAGGCGATCTTGAGGCCTTCGAGCAGGTGCAGGCGCTTCTCGATGCGCTCCAGCCGCCAGTTTGACACGCGGATCAGCACGACGCGGCGGTGATCCAGGAAGGCGATCAAACAGGCGCGTACGCCCATGACGCGCGGCGTGCCAGTGCCGTCGAGTACGTTGATGTTGATCGGGAAGCGCGTTTCGAGATCGGAGACCTTGAACAGGCTCTCCATCAGGACTTCAGGCTCGATATTGCGCGTCTTGGGTTCGAGAACGAGGCGGATTTCCTCGTCCGATTCGTCGCGCACATCGCCCAGTAAAGGCGCCTTCTTGGCTTCGATCAGGTCTGCCAGCTGTTCGATCAGGCGCGACTTTTGAACCTGGTAGGGGATTTCGCGGACGACGATGCGCCATTGTCCACGGCCGAGGTCTTCGACCTCATAACGCGAACGGACGCGCACGCCGCCACGGCCGGTCTCGTACGCCTCCTGGATGGAGGCGCGGGCCTCCACACAGATGCCACCGGTCGGAAAGTCCGGCCCGGGAATGAATTCCATCAACTCAATGATCGTGGTGTCGGGCTTGGCCAGCAGCTTTCGGCAGGCATCGATCAACTCGGCGACGTTATGCGGCGGAATCGACGTCGCCATGCCGACCGCGATACCCATGGCGCCGTTGGCCAGAAGGTTCGGGAAGGCCGCCGGCAGGATCACCGGTTCTTCGTCCTGGTCGTCATAGGTCGGTCGGAAATCGACGGCGTCTTCGTTGATGCCATCGAGCAGCAGGGTCGCCGCGATCGTCAGCTTGCATTCGGTGTAACGCATGGCGGCGGCGTTATCGCCGTCGATATTGCCGAAATTGCCCTGCCCGTTGATCAGCGGATAGCGTTGCGCAAAGTCCTGCGCCATGCGCACCAGCGCGTCGTAAATGGCCTGGTCGCCGTGCGGGTGGAAGTTACCCATGACTTCGCCGACGACCTTGGCGCACTTGCGCGCTGCCGCTTCTGGCGTCAGGCGCATATTGCTCATCGCATACATGACACGGCGGTGGACGGGCTTCAGGCCGTCGCGCACGTCGGGCAGCGCCCGGTGCATGATGGTAGATAAGGCGTAGGCGAGATAGCGGCGCGACAGCGCATCGCTCATCGGCTCGTCGAGGATACGGCCGCCGGCATCGTCGGCGCCCGGGGGAATCAAAACGTCACTCATAAGCTCTCTGTAGAATGAGAACGTAAGGAAAACAAGCGCCCTGGCGGCTTCGAATTAAGGGAATTTCACAAGCGCTAGAACGGGATGACTTTAAGTGAAATCGTCATCCCGCTCTGGCTTTTGCTTTGTCGCGATGTTTATGCCGAAAACCGCTTACACTTTTCCGCATATCGCTTTAGAACAGCGCGTCGACCTGATCCTGCAAATCGTTGCTTTCGATGCGGCCATGGATATGCGAGTCCATCTCGATTACGAGGCCCTTCATCTCTTCCAGACGTTCGCGAAGGATATTGAGCGCCTCGGGATCTTCAAGGTTGGAGCTCAGCAGGATATTGATCGACGAGTCGAAGACGCTGAGCGCGTTTTCGCACGTCTCGTCGAAGGCGCAGCGCGAGTCGGCCGGAGCGTGGTGGTAGGCGGAAATGACGACGTCGCGCATCTCGAAGCCCGACTTGTCGAAGTGCTGCACGTAGTCGCGCGGCTTCCAGTCGGCCAGTTCCTCAGCCATATCCGGCATGTCGAGGCCCATTTCGAACAGCATGATGGCTTCGTTGAACAGGTTGAGGTAGTCCGTCGCCAGACCCGTCACGGGGTTGACGTTTGCCGCCAGTAATTCCTGCTCGCTGTACACCATCGGACTCGTTTTCCCTCCCCTCAGGATAAGAGCAAATACTTAAACCTTGGATAACTCGATTCTCTCCCCACAGGCGAGCGTGACCTTATGGGGCATGGCCTGACGCGAGGGCGTCGGACAGGCGCTGCCGAATCTCGGGCAGCGGCCGGTTATGCGGATGGAAGACATGGCGTTCAAGGAAAAAGCCGGTCAGCTTCAGGCCATCTTCGATATCGCCTGCGCTCAGGCCGCCCTGCGACGACAGCAGGAATTGCGGCAGGCGCAAGAGTTTGTCGCGATAGGGTTCTCCGCCGGCGCGGCTGACCGCACGGCCGGACTTTGGGCTGACATAGACCAGGTCGTCGTGCGTACCGGTGACGGCGCAGGCGCTGAGATCGAGGCCGTATCCCAGCTCTTCGAGCAGACCGGTTTCATAGCGGACGTAAATGGCCGGCCAGATTTCCGGGATGGCGAAAGCATGCATAAGCGCGTTCAGGGCATGAAAGGCGCCTTCGTGGGGCTCACGCTCCGGCAGGACTTCGCGCGTCATCGCGGTTGCGCATTGCAGGCCGAGCAGGCCCGTGGGATCGTCGAGCAGATCGGGTCCCTGCCCGCTGGCTTCCAGCGTCGCCTGACCCAACTGGTCGGCATTGCGCGCGCGGTAGGTAAAGACGACAGGCGTCCCGGGCTGCAGGATCGGCTTCGTGCGCCGCGACGCTCCGCCGGCGATATGGGCAGCGTAAACGCCATGGTCCTGCGTCAGGACGTGGACGATCGCGCCCGTTTCACCGTGCATCCGCGCGCCAAGGACAATCGCTTCGTCTTCGAACTCTGTCATTAAAGGCTATCCACAGATTACACAGATTTCACAGATTATTCGCTACAAAGACAGACGCTTACATTGAATACTCGGCGTGCCGAAATTTATCAAAAGTGCCTTCTTCAGCGTCATTGCAGCTTTCAGGTAATTAATGGCCTGGGCCTCTTCGCGGCCCGTCAGGGCGGCTATAGCTTTTATCTCAATCAAGATCGTTTCGAAGCAGATGAAGTCGACGCGATAGCCACATACTAACTGACTGCCCTTGTAGAAAACGGGCAAGGCCGCTTCGCGGCGGTGCGGTATATTGCGTGATGCAAACTCGACGGCCAGAGCCTCTTGGTACACGGGTTCAAGAAACCCACAGCCTAGTTCCCGATGCACTTCCATTGCCGCGCCAATGACGGCGTAGGTCTCCGGATCACGCGTATCTGGGCTCATAATCTGTGCAATCTGTGTAATCTGTGGACCTCTTCCTTACATCCTTTACCTAGCTCAGCTGTCGTATTCCAAACCGAACTGGGCATAGAGCGCGCGGTCGTCGCTCCATTTTTCCGAGACCTTGACGTGCAGGAACAGGTGGACCTGGCGGTCGAGCAGCTTGCCGAGGTCTTCGCGCGACTTCTGACCGATCCATTTCAGTGTCTGACCGCTCTTGCCGAGCACGATGGCGCGCTGGCCGTCGCGTTCGACGAAGATGGTCTGTTCGATGCGCGCCGAGCCATCGGGCAAATCCTTGAATTCCGTCGTGACGACGGCCGCGGCGTACGGCAGTTCCTCATGGACGCGCAGGAACAGCTTTTCGCGGGTGATTTCGGCGGCGAGAATCCGCACCGGCGCGTCGGCGGCCTGGTCTTCCGGGTAGAGCCACGGACCTTCCGGCATGCGCTTGGCCAACAGGGTCTTGAGGTCGGCGACGCCCGAGCCCTTTTCGGCCGAGATCATCAGCACGTCTTCGAATACGCCGGCGGCGAAGAGTTCGTCGGTCACGGCCAGCAGGTTGTCGCGCTTCATAAGGTCGATCTTGTTGAGTGCCAGGATCGCCTTGGCGCCATGGGTCTTGAGGCCTTCGATAATCATCTCGACGTCCTCGACCGCCTTGTGGTCGGCGGCGGTCGCCTTCACATCGACCCCCGGATGGCGCACCGCCAACTGGGCGGGGGCATCGATCAGCAGCACGATGCAGTCGGCGTCGTGGGCGCCGCCCCAGGCCGAGGCCACCATGGCGCGGTCAAGCCTGCGGCGCGGCTTGAAGATGCCGGGCGTATCGACCAGCACCATCTGGCATTCGTCTTCCATGGCGATACCGCGCACCGGAAAGCGCGTCGTCTGCACCTTCTGTGTGACGATCGATACCTTGGTGCCGACCAGGCGGTTGACCAGGGTCGATTTGCCGGCATTGGGTGCGCCGATGATGGCGACGAAGCCGCAACGGGTATTGGGGTTTACGCTGTCTGTCACTTGAGGTTTTCCCGTTCGATAAGGCGGAGCGCGGCGGCCTTTTCGGCCTCCTGGCGCGAGCGGCCCGTGGCCGACTCGGGCGCAAGATGGCCTACGCGTGCTTCGATGGTGAATATGGGGGCATGATCGGGCCCCTTGCGATTGATGATAGTATAGGTGGGTGCGGTCTGTCCGTTGGCCGCCGCCCATTCCTGCAGGAATGATTTGGGGTTGGCGTGCAAAGCGTCGCCGGATGTACTCATGGCGTCCTGCCACAGCGGCTGGAAGCATTTCACGACTGCCTGGTAGCCGCCGTCCTTATAGACCGCGGCCATCAGGGCTTCCATGGCGTCGCCGAGAATCGTCGGATTGTTGCGGCCGCCGCTCTTGGTCTCGCCGGCGGCAAGCCTGAGCGCCGGCCCCAGGCCGATTTCCGTGGCGATACGGGCGCAGGCGTCGCGGCTGACCATGCCATGGAAACGGCGCGAAAGTTCGCCTTCTTCAGCGTCCGGAAACGCCTCCATCAGCGCTTCGGCGACCATCAGGCCAAGCACGCGGTCGCCCAGGAATTCCAGGCGTTCGTTATCGGCCATGCGGCGCGCACCCTCCGCGACGCTGGCATGGGTCAAGGCCAGTTCGAGCAGGGCGGGATCGGCGAAGCTGTAACCGAGGCGCAGTTGCAGAGCCTCAACCGCTTTTTGCCGGGGATTCGTGGCACGGATCGTCATGGCGTGCGTTTACAGCACGTACTCCGTAACGAAAAGGGCAATCTTGTAACTGTCCGCCTACCGCTTATTCGGAGGGAGCAGATGACGATAAGATTTTGGCAGAATCTTACTGGACGCCTTTGAAGAAGCGGTCCCACTTGAAGTTCAGCCAGGTCCACGGCTTCCACAGCGACGAGCCTTCCTTCCACGACATCAGGATGAAGATGGCGCGGCCTTCCAGGTTTTCCTCAGGCACGAAACCGACGCCCGGTTCCGACGGGTCTTCCGGCGAGAAGCGGCTGTCGAGCGAATTGTCGCGGTTGTCGCCCATGACGAAATAGTTGCCCAGGGGCACAGTGAATTCTTCGGTGTCGTCGGCGCGGCCGTCCTGGACCATGTCCTGCATCAGGTGGGCGCGGCCGTCGGGCAGGAATTCGCGCTGCAGCGTCGCCTGGCCGCCGGGGGAGTCTTCGGCCGCCACAGCGCCCATGACGGTAAATGGCACCGGCTGGTCGTTAACGTAAAGCTGGTCGTGACGAACCTGGATGCGGTCGCCCGGCAAGCCGACGACGCGTTTGATGTAATCGACCTTGGGGTTCGACGGCAGCTTGAAGACGACGACGTCGCCGCGCGTGGCCTTATGGTTGAATATGCGGCCCTTGATGATCGGCATGGCGATCGGCAGCGAGTATTTCGATATGCCGTAATTCCACTTCGACACGATAATGTAGTCGCCCTGGTAGAAGTTGGGCTCCATCGACGCCGACGGGATCGTGAAGGGCTGGAACAGCAGAGTGCGCAGGACGAGAACCAGGGCCAGCGCAATGGCGACGACGACAACGATTTCCTTGCCCTCGTTGATGGCGGCCTGGCGGGCATCGAGCGGCGTTTCCGCCACCGTTTCGGCGCCGGCGACCGTATCGACCGAAGGCGCGGCGTCCGCGCGGGCGGCCGACGCGATGGCGTCGTTCTTTTCGTTGGGTGTCGTCATGATTAAGCTCAAGCCCCGGTTGACTGTTAGACGCGTGCCCGTGGGGCACCCCCTGAATGTATCAGTTCAGCACGTAAAGCCACATTGTGGCAAGGGCAAGTCGGATTTTTGACGGCCCTGCCTTGGTGGATTGCTTTTGTTTAATCAATCAACGGGCTTCGATAACGGCGTAGGCCGTTGCATACGGGTCTTCGTCGCTCATCGACAGATGGACAAAGCCGGTCATGTCGTCGGGCACCACGCGCCTGAGCGTCTCGGCGGCCGCGGCGTGGAGGATGATGTGCGGCTTGCCGAGAAGACCCGAGACAACTTCGATATCGATAAACTGGAAGCCCCTCACCCCGGTGCCCATAGCCTTGGCGACGGCTTCCTTGGCGGCGAAGCGCTTGGCCAGGCTGAGATGCGGCTGCGCGGCGCCCAGGGCATGCGCTTGCTCGTCGGGCGTATAGATGCGGTCGAGGAAACGCGCGCCGAACCGGTCGTGCGACGCTTTGATACGCCGTGCGTCGCACAGGTCGGTGCCGATACCGACGATCATGACTTACGGTCGGGAGATGTTCGGGCGTCGTCCATCAGCCCGCGCATGCGCTGAAGCGCGGCATCAAGGCCCGTGAAGATAGCCTCGCCGATCAGAAAATGACCGATATTCAGTTCCCGGACTTGCGGCAGGTGGGCGATGAAGGGCACGGTGTCGTAGTCGATGCCATGACCGGCATGGACCTCGATGCCGTAATCGTCGGCCAGTTCGGCGGCGACGCGCAAGCGATGCAGTTCGGCGTCGAACAGCCCCTGGTCCTGGTCTCGCCAGGCCTCGCATAGGGCGCCGGTATGGAATTCCACGACAGGCGCCTTCATTTTGGCCGCCGCTTCGATCTGTTTCGGATCGGTGGCGATGAACAGTGAGGCGCGGACGCCGGCACGGGTCAGAAGCCGGACCGCCTCTCCCACCGTATCCGCCTGGCCGGCGGCGTCGAGCCCTCCCTCTGTGGTGCGTTCCTGCCGGCGCTCGGGCACGAGGCAGGCGGCGTGCGGTTTCAGGTTGAGCGCGATCGCGACCATTTCTGCGTTCACCGCCATTTCGAAGTTCAGCGGTTTGCCGGCTTCGTCGCACGCCGCTTTCAACGCCGTGATATCCTTGTCGACAATGTGCCGCCGATCTTCGCGCAGGTGCGCGGTTATGCCGTCGACGCCGGCGCCCAGCGCCATGCGCGCTGCCCGCACCGGATCGGGGGCGTGGCCGCCGCGCGCATTGCGCACGGTCGCAACGTGATCGACATTGAGACCGAGCCGGATGCGCGTCATGCTTTTGCCAACCTGCGGCTGCCCGGGTCTTCCACCGGAATGGCCGCCAGCTCCGGCGGCAGGTTATCGGCGGGATAGGCCGGGACTTCGAGGCTGGCCAGCGCGATCAGCTGCACGCCGACATCGGCCTTGCCGCCCGAACGGTCGACGATGCAGGCCGCCGCGACGACGTCGCCGCCGGCCTGGCGGATCGATTCGATGCATTCGCGCGACGACAGGCCGGTGGTCACGATGTCCTCGACCATGACCACACGCTGGCCAGGCTCGACGTGGAAGCCGCGGCGCAGCTTGAACTGGCCGCCTTCGCGCTCGACATACATCGACGGCACCTTCAGGTGGCGAGCGGTCTCATAGCCCGGAATGATGCCGCCTACGGCCGGCGAAATCACGACGTCGACGCTGTCCACCGCCGCGGTGATCTTCTCCGCCAGCGCCTTGCACAGGCGCTCGCAGCGTTCGGCATTCATGAATACCAGGTTCTTTTGCAGGAACATCGGCGAATGCAGGCCGCTCGACAGCACGAAATGGCCGGTGCGGAGGGCATTGGCGGCGCGGAATTCTTCGATGACATCTTCATTGGTCATGGGATTTGAGTCCTTTGTCTGCCGCAGTGTCTAAAACATGCGCGCAGACGGGGAAACCGCTTTTTTTGCAGAAAGCCCCAACCCTTCGGAATAGGAAGACTGCGATGTGAAGCTGCAAAGGTGCTGCGAGGTTTCGCCTATGGCCGGGTTACGCTCGTCAGCCAGTTCCGGCCGCCGACGACAGTCAGGACGATGGTGATTGGCTCGTTCTTTTCCTGTCCATTAGCTGCGCTTACCCAACGGCCGGAGATCGTATAGGTTCCGGCATGGTTGGCGTCATACCCCGTTACGATGAGGCTGGCGTCTTCCATACGCACGGGGATGAAGCCGTCGATCTTTCCGAGCGCAGACCTTGGATTCGTTTGCCATGCCGTATGGAGCGGCGGCATGACGTAGCCCGACCATACGGTGTCGGCTTTCGCGGCGGCATCCGGAGCGTCCAGGTCGATGCCGGCCGCAGCTTTTATAAGGCATCCGACGACCATGCGCGCGGTCGCGGCGTAACCGACATGCAATCCGCCTTTGCACAGCTGGGCATCTATCGTCTGTAACGCGTAATGGCCTTTGAACTCCGCATGCGACGGTGACGCCGCTGTAAGGGCTGCCGCGGCCGCCATCATGACAATTGCATGTCGCATCTTAGCCGCGAACCCTTTCTACGCTCTCGATCAATGGAGATGTTCGCAAACCCGCCGAGATGTTGTTGATATGGCGGGCGTCCATGACCTCGATATCGAAGTCGATCTCAAGATAGTCGAACTGTTTCGGCGCGATGTGGATGTCGATAATGTTGCCGCGTGCCTCGCCGATCAGCGTGCAGGCCTGGCCGAGGACACCCGGTTTGTTCAACATCGTCACACGGATACGCGCCACGCTTAAAGTGTTCTTTTCGGCGTTGAGCGTCCATTGCAGGTCGATCCAGCGCTCTTTTTCTTCGTCGAGCGCTTCCAGGGTTTCACAATCGATCGAATGAACATGAACGCCGTCGCCTTCGACGATGCCGACGATGCGGTCGCCCGGCACCGGCCAGCAGCAGCGCGAGAACAGCAGGCGATGGTCGGCGTGCAGCGCCGAGCCGCGCACGAAGGCCTGACCGCCCTCGCCGTCGCGGATGCGCGTCAGTGTCGCCGTATCGAGACGCATCGGCATCTTCAGGCCCGGGAAGATGGCCTCGAGCACCTTGGCCGGCAGGATTTTGTTGCGGCCGACCAGCGCGAACAGTTCGTCGTCCGAATGGACGTGGAAGCGATCGAGCGCCGGGCGCCAGCTGATATCGTTGAGCTTCTTTTCGACCTGGGCGGCAGCGCGGTCGAGCGCCGTGCGTCCGACGGTAATAAAGTCGTCGCGTTCGCGCTGGCGGATATGGCGACGGATGGCGGAACGTGCCTTCCCCGTCACGGTCAGCGAGAACCAGTCCTGATTGACGCGCGAGTCCTGGCCCGTCAGGATTTCGACCTGGTCGCCGTTCTGCAGCACGGTGCGCAACGGCCGGTGTTCGCCGTTGATCAGGCAGCCGATAGCGTTTTCGCCGACCGCCGTGTGGACCGCGAAGGCGAAATCGAGCGGCATGGCGCCGCGCGGCAAGGAGATGAGGCGGCCCTTCGGCGAGAAGACGAAGACCTGGTCGAGGTACATCTCCATCTTGGCGTGTTCGACCCAGTCTTCCGAATCACCCCCGCTCTCGGCGATCGAGATGATGTTGCGAAGCGAATTGAGCGGGTTGCGGCCGCCTTCGGCTGTCGCCGCCTCTTCGTCGAAACCGTAGGTCTGGTTCTTGTAGCCCCAATGCGCCGCCACACCTTCCTCGGCGATGCGGTCCATCTCCTCGGTGCGGATCTGCATCTCGATGCGTGTGCCCTTGTGGCCGACGACGGTGGTATGCAAGGACTTGTAGTTGTTGCTCTTGGGCGTCGAAATGAAGTCCTTGAACCGCTCCTGCACGCACGGCCAGGCACGGTGCGCCACGCCCAGGGCGCGGTAGCATTCCTCGGCCGAGTTGACGACGACGCGGAAGGCATAGATATCGGAAAGCTGAGCAAATCCAATGGACTTGCGCTGCAACTTCTTCCAGATCGAATAGGGCGATTTTTCGCGGCCGGACACGCGGGCGAAGATGCCGACCTTTTCGAGCTTGCCGGCGATGTCGCGGGCGATATCGCGGATGGCATCGCCCTTTTCCTCGCGCAACTCCTTGAGGCGCAGGATAATCGCCTGATGCGCCAGCGGGTTGATATGCGAAAACGCCAGGTCTTCCAGTTCGGTGGCGAAACGGTTGCAGCCGATCGAGCGCGCCAGCGGCGCGTAGACCTCAAGCGTTTCGCGCGAAATGCGCTCGCGCTTTTCCGGCGCCACGTACTGCAGGGTGCGCATATTGTGCAGGCGGTCCGCCAGCTTGACCAGCAGGACGCGAATGTCCTTAGAGATTGCGAGAATAAACTTTCGCAAGTTCTCGGATTGCTTGGTATATTCCGATTGCAGCTCAAGACGCGTCAGCTTGGTAACGCCTTCGACCAGACGGGCGATGTCCTCGCCGAACAGGTGGGCGATTTCTTCACGCGTCGCCGGCGTATCCTCGATCGTATCGTGCAACAGCCCCGTTGCGATCGCCGCGGCGTCGAGCTTGTAATCCGTCAGGATGCCGGCGACCTCGATCGGGTGCGCGAAATAGGGGTCGCCCGAGGCGCGCAACTGCGCGCCGTGCATGCGCATGGCGTAGACGTAGGCGCGGTTTAGCAAGGCTTCATCGACCGTTGGATCGTAGGCGGCTACGCGTTCGATCAGTTCGACCTGGCGGAGGAATTTCGGCCGGTTCGAAGCCATGGCTTTGGCAGTCTGAGCGGTTTCAGGCGCAGGCGTGGGCACGGCCGGAGGCGTCTCGATGCCTGCCTCTGTTCTCACCTTTACCTGTTCACCTTCTGCCGACATCAAATCCTCGTCCATATCCGGAATAAAAGTGTCTCATGGCTTGTCCGCCAAGGCAAAAAGAAAAAGACCCGGACAATCATGCCCGGGTCTTTTTATATAGTCGGTAAACGAAGACGTTTTAGCAGCGCTCTGCTTAGTAGCGCTCTTCCTGGCCGCCGTCGCGGTCGGACTGCAGGGCGCGGATAAGGTCGCCTTCCGACATCTGCTGGTGCTGGGGATCGGCCAGCAGGGCGAGGGTTTCGGCCTCTTCCTCGGCTTCGGTATGCTCATCGACGCGTTGCAGCGACGCGATCAGGTTCTCGGTCAGCGAGTTCGGCGCCAGAACGCCGTCTGCAATTTCGCGCAGCGCGACGACCGGGTTCTTGTCGTTATCGCGGTCGACCAGGATCTGCGAGCCCGAGCTGATGGCGCGGGCGCGATGGGCCGCCAGCAGCACCAGGTTGAAACGATTGTCGATCTTCTCGACGCAATCCTCGACGGTGACGCGAGCCATAGGCACCTCTTAGCTGAAACGTAAATAACGCCGCAACCACGCGGCTTAAAGCCTGCGGTTCCGACGCGAAACACTGTGTTGGCCCTCGTTTAGCGCTTCGAGTCGCCAAATACAAGATATAAAGCGCCGTTCGCAGCCGTCCAAGATCACGTCTCGGCGTCGCGTCGCCCGAAGCGATTGACTTGAGCGCAACCTGCCCCTAATGCCATGCGCCATCATGCCTATGCTGCCCAACCCCGAAACCAAATACGTGCCGTTTTCGCTCGGCGTCGACATGTCCGACCGGACGTGGCCGTCGAAAGTCGTGACGAAGGCTCCGCGCTGGCTGTCCACCGATCTGCGCGACGGCAACCAGGCGCTTGCCGATCCGATGGATGTCGAGAAGAAGATGATCTTCTTCAAACTGCTCATTAAACTCGGCCTGAAAGAGATCGAGGTGGGCTTCCCGTCGGCGTCGCAGACCGAATTCGACTTCGTGCGCAAGCTGATCGAAGAAGACCTCATCCCCGACGACGTCACCATCCAGGTGTTGACGCAATCGCGCGAGGACCTGATCAAGCGGTCGTTCGAAGCCTTGCGCGGCGCCAAGCGCGCCATCGTGCACCTGTATAATGCCACCTCGCCGCTGTTCCGCCGCGTCGTCTTCGGCCTCGACAAGGCCGACGTGCTGGCCCTGGCCGTCAAGGGGGCGACCCTGTTGCGCGACGAGGCGCTGAAGCAGCCCGAGACGCACTGGGGTTTTGAATACAGCCCCGAGACCTTCACCGCGACCGAGCCGCAGTTCGCGCTTGAGGTCTGCGAGGCCGTGATCGACGTCATCCAGCCCAAGCCTGAAAATCCGCTTATCCTGAACCTGCCGGCGACGGTCGAGGTGGCGGGACCGCATACCTATGCCGATCAGATCGAATGGTTCGGGCGGAAGATTTCGCGCCGCGACAGCGTCTGCATTTCGCTCCACCCGCATAACGACCGCGGCTCGGGCATAGCGGCCGCCGAACTGGGCCTGCTGGCCGGCGCCGACCGCATCGAAGGCTGTTTGTTCGGTAATGGCGAGCGCACGGGCAATGTCGACCTGGTGACGCTGGGGCTCAACCTCTATACCCAGGGCGTATCGCCGAAGCTCGATTTCTCGAACATGCGCGAGATCGTCAGCACGGTCGAACACTGCAACAATATTCCGGTCCACCCGCGCCATCCCTATGCCGGCGAGCTGGTCTTCACGGCGTTTTCGGGCTCGCACCAGGACGCCATCCGCAAGGGCTTTGCGGCGCACGAAAAGCGCAATGACGGCATCTGGGAGATGCCTTACCTGCCGATCGACCCGGCCGATGTCGGCGAATCGTATGAGGCGGTTATTCGCGTCAACTCGCAGTCGGGCAAGGGCGGCATCGCCTGGATTCTGGAGCAGACCCAGGGGCTGAAGCTGCCGCGTCAGCTGCAGATCGACTTTTCGCGCCGCGTGCAGGAAATCACCGACGCCAGCGCGCGCGAACTGTCGTCCGACGAAATCTGGAAGGCGTTCCAGGACGCCTATCATCTGGGCGGCGGCCGTTATGGTCTCGTCGCCTACGAACAGGCCACTGCGGTCCATTCCGGCACCCAGCGCACCTTTGTCGGCCGCATCGTCAAGGACGGCACGGAAGCCTCGGTCATCGGCCACGGCAACGGCCTGATCTCCAGCGCCATCGAAGCGCTCAATGATCAATATGGCTTGGCGCTGGAAGTTCTCGACTACGGTCAGCACGCCCTGACCAAGGGTTCGCTCAGCCAGGCCGTCGCCTATATCGAATGTAGGACAGCTGAAGGACGTAATGTCTTCGGCATCGGCATCGATGACGACATCGCCACCGCCAGCGTCAAGGCTGTGCTATCGGCCGCCAACGCCTTGTGAGCTTGCTCAATTCTTCGACCTGACGTAAATAGGTTAACAGGGTCGAGGGGTTCTTATGTCAGGCGAAGTTTCCGATGATTTCCTGCGCATTCTCGCGGAAACGGAGACGCGCGTCCGTCATTCTGCCCACGCGCATTGGGCGGCGACCAA
>FSUR01000411.1_pt1 | contig 29103 bp, 27 predicted proteins | sample 1637491 | NCBI WGS metagenome assembly FSUR01 (sample SAMEA3914816, study PRJEB12502) | metagenome | biome: forest; material: soil | place: USA | collected 2011-09-16 | depth 0.3 m
AAAAGCGGGGCAGGGATCATGCGAAGTATCTACGCAAAAATTGACGTTCACGTAAAGGGAAATTTGTTTCGGGCACCGCGGTGCTTGCCAAACCCTACTACCGCGCTACATAAGCGCGATGAGCCATTATACCGACAACCTGACGCAGCTCGGCGGCGATGCCCGTCCGGCCGACGATCCGGCAAACGCCACGCTGGAACGCGTACCCAATCCGCATCCGGATATCGATTATCTCGCGCGCTTCACCGTGCCGGAATTCACTTCGCTGTGTCCCGTCACCGGCCAGCCGGACTTTGCGCATCTGGTCATCGACTACGTGCCGGGGGATTGGCTGGTCGAGTCCAAGTCGCTCAAGCTGTTCCTGACCAGTTTCCGCAACCATGGTGCTTTCCACGAAGACTGCACCATCTATATCGCCAAGCGTCTGCGCGACCTCCTCGATCCGCGCTGGCTGCGCATCGGCGGCTTCTGGTATCCGCGCGGGGGTATCCCCATTGACGTCTTCTGGCAGACGGGCGAACCTCCGAAAGGCGTACTGGTGCCCGACTTCGGCGTCCAGGCCTATCGCGGACGGGGATAAGCGAACATGGGGGGCAAGAGTGGGAAGGCTATCCGCAATGGCCTGTGGAATCTGTTCTGGGTCCGCTTGCCCGCCTATCTGATCTGCGCGCCTTTCATCATCCTGATCGTGACTTAGTGATGGCGGTTCTCCTTCTCTTTGTAATGGAAGGCCTTGCATCGAACCTGTCCGAAATCTGGTCGGCCATGTCCGTTATGGCTTTCTGGGCCGCCGGGCAGTTGGTACCGCTCATTGTACCGTTGATTCTGGTGGAGCTTGGGAATCGCAGGCGCGGATGGGCCGTACCGCCGGGGCTATGCGCCTTGTTCGTTTCGGTCTTTACGATTGTGCTTACGGGCGCAATCGTAGGAGCTAGCGTCATGATTAGCCGAATTCCGAATGCCTACCGGTTTACCGGCCTGGCGTTTGGCGTTGTGTTTCTTCTTGGTTGTTGCGTTCTTGCCGGCGCGATCAGTTGGGCATTGGTGTCGCCGTTGATCCGTCGCTGGGCTATCCGCAATGCATCAGCCGAGCAGCTTGCAGAGCATTTTTAACCCGGCTGCCACCAGCTTATGCGCGCGGCATAGTCAGGCCGGTCGCGCTCCAGCGGCGGCTCGGACGGCGTGCCGAGAAAAATCCAGCCGGCGACATTTTCATGGGCCTCTAGACCCAGCAGCGCCTTGGCTTCCGCGTCATACGAGTACCAATCGGTGATCCAGTTGGCGCCGTAGCCCAGGGCGCCGGCTGCGATCAGCATGGTCTGGCAGACGGCTGCCGCCGACAGTTGCTGTTCCCAAAGCGCGATCTTGTGCGGCTGGATCGGCGAGGACACAATCAATAAGGCCTCCGGCGGTGTCGACAGCTTCAACAGGGTCGCTTCGGCCTTTTTCGGCTCAGGCTGTTTGGCCGCCAGTGCGACAAGGCGTTCGACAAGTGCCGCCTTGGCTTCCGGCGTAAAGCGTACCACGCGCCAGGGACCGATCTTGCCGTGGTCGGGGACGCGCAGGCCAATGTCGATCAGCAGGTCGATTTCTTCCGGGGACGGTCCTGGCGCGGTCAGCATCGGCGCCGGGACGCTCCTGCGATGGAAAAGCCGGTCGAGCACCTCGACGGAGGGGTGTTGCGGCAGGGGCTGGCCGAAGGCGATGGGTGTGCGGTCGAAGTCGGGCAGCGGCATGGCGGAGCTTTCACAGGAATCGCTTTGACTATATAGGTGTAGCCGTGCAAATCCACAGCATGGATCAGACATTACCGCCCTGGGATAGCCCCGAAGCTGCCGCAAAGCGCCCCGGCTGGAGGCAATTGACGCTGGATGTGCCGTTCCAAACGCCTTGGGTTCGCATCGAAACCAGCGATGTTATCGCGCCGACGGGCAATCCGGCAAAGTATGGCGTGGTGCGGTTTCTGAACCGGGCGATCGCCGTCTTTGCCCTGCATGACGACGGCACCGTGCCGCTGGTCGGCCAGATGCGTTTTCCGCTCGGCGCCTATAGCTGGGAAATTCCCGAAGGCGGCGCGCCGCTTGACGAAGACCCGGCCGACGGCGCGCGTCGCGAACTGCGTGAGGAAACCGGCCTGGTCGCCGACAGCCTGATCGAAATCCTGCAGATGGACCTGTCGAATTCGGTGACCGACGAGGTCGCCGTCTGCTATCTGGCGACCGGGCTCAGCCAGGCTGAATCCGAACCCGACGACACCGAGCGCTTCGATTATGCCCGCGTTCCCTTTCCGCAACTTCTCAAAGCTGTTATAAAAGGGCAGGTTCGCGATGGTTTAACCGTTGCCAGTGTATTGAGAGTACACCATATGGCGGTAACGGGGGAATTGCCGCCGCATCTGTGCGAGGCCGTGCTGGCCCGCGACGACGTTTAATGCAGGAGTTCGGCATGGCTCAGGTTTTCGAAGTCATCACCCCCGACGACAAGCCGATCTGGCTGTGCCTGCGCCAGGAAGCGTCCGACGCGCTGAGCGCCGAGCCGGGGCTGGCCTCGATGCTGCATTCGACCATCCTGTCGCATGACGACCTGGCGTCGTCCCTGTCGTACCATATTGCGCGCAAGGTCGGTGACGATACGTTGCGCGGCATGACTCTGCGCGAGTTGGCACAGAAGGCCTATGGATCGGACTCGTCGCTGGTCGAGGCGGCCGGCGCCGACCTGCAGGCCATCTACGAGCGCGACCCGGCCGCCAAGGGCTATCTCCAGGCCTTCATGTTCTTCAAAGGCTTCCTGGCGCTTCAAATCCACCGCGTCGGCCATCGGCTTTGGCAGGAAGGGCGTGTCACCATGGCGCACTACCTGCAAAGCCGCGTCTCGGAACTCTTCCAGATCGACATCCACCCGGCCGCCCGCATCGGCAAGGGCATCTTTATCGACCACGGGACCGGCGTCGTTATCGGCGAAACCGCCGTCGTCGGCGACGACGTCTCGATGCTGCACGGCGTGACGCTGGGCGGGACGGGCGCCGACCGCGGCGACCGCCACCCCAAGATCGGCAGGGGCGTCCTGCTGGGCGCCGGCGCCAAGGTGCTGGGCAATATCACCATTGGCGATTACGCCAAGATTGCCTCGGGATCGGTCGTTCTGAAACCCGTGCCGGCGCATTGCACGGCGGCTGGCGTGCCCGCCCGGCTGGTCAACTGCAAGACATGCGAAGATCCGGCGCGCAAGATGGACCATACCTTGGCCGAGATCGACTACGACTACGTCATCTGAACAGGCCTTATGGGGATAAGGCGGATTTCTGTTTGCACAGCGGGACCGTGCGCCGTATGAGGCGACACACAAAGTTTATCCCTGTGCCGGGCGAACTGTGCTTTCATGACGATCATGGGGCGCATGACGGACCCCGGAAGCAAACAGCTCAGAGGTTGCCCATGTCCCCGACCGAAATCACCAAGGTTCAGGATTATCTCTTCTCGATCTTCAAGACCAAGGGGCTTGAGGTAAAGGCGCGCAAGCAGAAGGATTCGGCCGAGGTTTTCATCGGCGAAGAGTTCATCGGCGTCGTCTATGTCGATGAGGACGAAGAGGGCTCGTACATGTTCGAAATGGCGATCCTCAAGGAAGACCTTTAAATCCCCAGCAATCCAGCCGTCAGTACCAGCGCCGCCGTCTCTGTTGTCTGGCCCTCGTTGCTGGCCCACGAACCATTATCCTCGCAGGCATCGACGAAACATTTGGCGGGCGGTGTGCCGCGGGCAATGACCGCCGTCAGCAGCGGGTCCGCACCGGCGGGTTGGCCGTTCGGGCCGCCGCTTGGCCAGCCTGGTATCAGCTTTTTCTGTGTCCGCCACGTCCAGTGATAGGGATGGCCGACGAAGCGCGTGCCGTGGCCCGTGACGAAGCTTAGACCGAGGGCATTGCAGCCCAACGCATAGTCGAGCAGGCGCTGCGCCGTCAGGCGGAAGGTGGCGTCGCGCGTCACCTCGGCTGCGAACAGGCAGACGACGGCGCTGTCGAGCGCCATCTCTAGAGATCCCCAGGTGTAACGGTTAGGATCGGACGAATAGCCGTACGGATCGGTATTCTGTTCGGCGGTAATGACCGTGGCCGCATGCGCCAGCCCTGCAACGGCGCCGTCGCGTGCCGGACCGTTGCCGTACCGCGCCAGCGCCATCGCGCCCAGGACCTGGGGGCTTGGCCAGAAGAAGGGCAGAATGTCGGCGCCGTCGCTGGTGCCGAGGGCGCCGAACCGCGCGTGGGCCTGCGCCGCCAATTCGGCATCTGCCGTCAGCACGGCCATTTCGGCGTAGGCCCACGCGACCTCTTGGCGGACATCGGGGTCAGTGTAGAACGGATCATCGTGCAGCACCGACGGATTGGCCTTCAGCCAAGTCCATGACTTGAGCGCGGCTGTCCGGCAGCGCTTGGCGAAGGTCGGATCGATTTTAGCGAAGACGCGGACCGCCTGGCACATTACGCCGATAAAGACGCCGGCATCGATGGTCGACGCGCCGCGGGCATGGCGCGGATTGGGGTCTTCAGCCGGCGGCTTGCCCCAGGCGTACAGCGGCTCGGTATCAACCTTGTGAAGCACGCTGCCGTCGCCGTTCTGCATTTTCAGGAGCCACTCCAAGCCCCAGCGTGCCTGTTGCAGCAGGTCGGGCAATGGCCAAAGGGCGGGCGTGCCGAGCTTGAGGTCCGCGGCCGCCGGGCGCAGTTCGTAAAGCCACATCATCTGGCTGCTGCTGATGGCCGCCATGTGTGTCCACTTGCCGAAGTCGCCGGCATTGTACCAGCCGCCTGTCAGATCGCGGACCTGGCCGGCAACTGCGATATGCGCGTCGCTGGGATGGCCGGCGGCGTATTTCAGGCCCGTGACGGGATCGTCGAGCGCGGCATTGGCGCGGATAATATAGAAGGTGCGCGCGGCGTCGCGCAGCAGCGAAGCATAAACATCGTCAGCGATGGTGAAGGGCGCCGATAATCGCTTGCCGCAGCGCACGCGATAACGGCCGGGCGTAGTCAGGCCGGAGAAGTCGCCGCTGACCACACGCTCGCCGACGGCTTTGGTCAAGTCCGCTACCGGGCCGAACGTGCCGCTAAAGACTGCCTGTCCGGCCTCTGTTTCAACTGTAAAGCCGGCGGGACGATCGGCAACGCCTGGATCGCCCATTATGTCCAGGCCGCCGGCGAAAACCGAGGCACCGGCATCGGTCGCTGCCGGCATTTGCGATGTCCTGGCCACGGTTAGGCAAAAATGCTTGTCGGCGTGCGGATGAAAGCCCAGTTGGTTAAGTTTGGGGAGGTCGACGACCGGATTGGTAGTGTCCGCCGCGCGTGCGCTGCCGGCCCAGGCACACGCTGCGCCAACGCCCATTAGCCACTGCCGGCGGCTGAGGTTTCCGAACATCGCCATCTCCCTTTTCGGGTGATCATGCGCGATTTGGCGGCAGTGTCCAGTCAGATTAGTAAAGCTCGGCCTTGGCCTTCGGCCGGCGCTTGGCGCGCGGCTCGACATCGGGCGGCGGTGGTGTGGCGCCGCGCGCTTCTTCGGCCTTGCGCACCTTGTCCTCGGTCTTGTGGACGCGACGGCGGTCGAGCTCGTCGCCGGCGGCCTGTACCAGCTCCGAGAACATCGACAGGAATTGCGGAAAGCGCGAGGCCAGGAAGCCGCCTATGATGGCAACGGCCGCAGCGGCCACCGGCGAATGGCGCGACATGCTTTCGATCATGCGCGACAGGCTGCCGACCGACGAATTGGCAAAGGCTTCATCGAACATGCGCTCCTTCTTCGAGCGCTTGTCCTTGTGATGCGTTGCCTTGAGGATGCCGTAGATCAGGATCGGAATAAACAGGACTGCGCCGCAGATCGCCGGACCCGCGATCGGGCCGAACTGGCTGGTCAGATAGTTATACAGCGAGACGCTCAACCAGATGATGCCGAGGATGGTGCAGGCCAGCATCAGCACGAAGCCGATCAGAGAACTTTTGAACGACTCGATCTTGTGCGAAACGTTGAACATGGCGCCCTGGTACCTCCGGTGTCCCAATCCGTCCCTGATAGACAGCATACAGGAATAAGAGAACAATATGTTTAAGCTTCCAGTGATTTCCCGAGCCAAGTCAAGCGTATGATATTGCTTCAGGGATTATGGCACGCCGCAAAAGTCGTCAGCGCGGCGATGTTCTGGCTGATGACAATCGTCCTCGTCTGGGCGGGTCTGGCGATGATGGGAACCGATTCGCGCTGGGGCTGGGCCGATCTGGCGGCCGCCATCGGAATTTTTGCCGGGCGCGGCCTGATAACGCCGCGATTCGTTACGGCCGGGCCAAGCTACGTAGCGGGCTTTGCCGCGCAACTGGCGTTTCTGGCGCTTGCCGCGGTTGTGACCGGTTACAAGGTTTCCTGAAGTGTCTCGCCGATGATGGCGACCATGGTATCGATCTCGGCTTTTTCGACGATCAGCGGCGGCGACAGGGCGATGATGTCGCCGGTGACGCGAATCAGCAGCCCCTTGTCGTAGCAGCGGTCGAAGACCTCGATCGCCCGCGCGGTCGCAGCCCCCGGCCGAGGCTCCAGTTCTATGCCGCCGACCAGGCCCAGATTGCGGATATCGATGACGTGGCGCGCTCCGTGCAAGCCATGGACCGCGTCCTGCCAGTATGCGGCCAGCGTGGCAGCCCGGGCGAACAGACCCTCTTCGGCATAGAGGTCGAGTGTGGCGATGCCAGCAGCGCAGGCCAGCGGATGACCGGAATATGTATAGCCGTGGAACAGTTCGATCGGTGTTTCCGACGCCTGCATGAAGGTGTCGTAGATGCGGTTGGACACAGCGACCGCACCCATGGGTACGGCGGCGTTGGTAATGCCCTTGGCCATGCACAGCAGGTCGGGACGCACACCAAAAAAATCGGCGCCGAAGGCAGCGCCCAGCCGCCCGAAGCCGGTAATGACCTCGTCGAAGATCAGCAGGATATCGTGCTTGTCGCACAGGGCGCGCAGGCGCTGAAGGTAGCCTTTCGGCGGCACAAGCACGCCGGTCGATCCGGCGACCGGCTCGACGATGACGGCGGCGATGGTCGAGGCGTCGTGAAGCTGGACAATCCGTTCCAGCGCATCCGCAAGATCAGCGCCGTGCTCGGGCTCGCCTTTTGAAAAGAGATTGCCGGGAACGCCGTGGGTATGCGGCAGGTGGTCGACGCCGGTCAACAGTGTGCCGAAAGTCATGCGATTGCGCACGATACCGCCGACGCTGATGCCGCCGAAGCCCGTGCCGTGGTAGGCGCGCTCACGCCCGATCAGTCGTGTCTTCGTGCCCTGTCCGCGCATACGCTGATAGGCCAGGGCGATCTTCAGCGCGGTGTCCGCCGCTTCCGATCCTGAGTTGGCAAGAAAAATCCGCTTAAGATCGTACGGCAGGATGCCTGCAAGCTTGTTCGTGAATTCGAAGGCGAGGGGGTGGCCCATATTGAAGGTCGGCGCGAAGTCCATGACCGCCGCCTGGCGCTGGATCGCTTCGACGATCTGGCGGCGGCCGTGGCCGGCATTGACGCACCACAGGCCCGACGTCGCGTCTAGGATCTGCCGGCCGTCATCCGACGTGTAATACATGCCGGAAGCCGCTGCGAGCAGCTTGGGCCTGGCCTTGAACTGGCGGTTCGGTGTGAACGGCATCCAGAAGCTGTCGAGCGTGTCCATATCGGGTGTCTTTTTTGGCTGGTGAGCGCGCGGTTTTTGGCTGGTGCGAGCGCGGAACGTGTTACAGTACTTAGAGTCGGCGCCCATTGTGATCACAGCGACGACCGGCAGACAAGAGGTCGTCGCGATTATGAAGGTGGTTTCCCGCAAGCCGGTAACCAATGACAATGTCAGCGCCCATGGTCAGGTCTATGAATCGCTGAGCGAAGACCTAATCCAGGGCCAGATTCCGCCATTGAAGCCCCTGTCGCTGCGCGGGCTGGCGCAACGTTACGGCGTGTCGCCGATGCCGGTGCGCGAGGCTGTGCGGCGCCTGATCGCCGAAAAGGCGCTGGAACTCCAGACCGAGAACAAGCGCCTGCGCGTGCCGCACCTGACCGAGCACCGGATGAAGCAACTGACCCTGGCGCGCTGCTGGGTCGAGCCGGAACTGGCAGCCATGGCGGCCGGGCGCATGACGCGCGACGATATCAAACGGCTGCGCGACGATGACGCGACCCTGATGCGCGCGCTGAAAAGCGGTGATGTCTCGGCCTATATGCAGGCCAACCACGATTTCCATTTCACCATCTACCGCGCTGCCGACGCCGACCTGTTATGCGGCATGGCGCGAAGCCTGTGGCTGCAAAGCGGGCCGTTCATGCGCGTCGTCTTCGGGCGGCTGGGCACGGTTCAATTGCCGAAAGATCACCACCAAGACATGATCGCGGCCTTCGAGACCGGCAATGCCGACGCGGCCCGCGCCTCGATGAAGGAAGACCTTAGCGAGGGCATGAACCTGATGCTCGACGCGATCGCTGATCACGACCTGCCGCAGCCCAAACGGCGGGGCCGGGCGACAGTGGCGGTTTAAGGCCGAAGAGGGCGTTCCAGCATATTGACTTCGCTTGTCCCGGCGGTGTCTAATTGTGATCACAAAGCGCGTTGCCAGTCTTTCAGCAGGTGCCCATGCCGATCTCCCCGCCGCAAATCCCCGCAAATACGCTTGATGGCGTGCTGGCGTCGATTGCCAAACTCGACTTGCCGTCCTTGGCATTGATCGACGGCAACGAAGTCGCCGCCCATACCGGCCGGACCTTCGATAATGCCTCGTCGCGCGACGGTACGCGCATCAATGCCATTGCCGCCTGTGATGCGGCCGACGTCGACCACGCGGTGAAATCCGCGCGTACCGCCTTCGAAGACGGCCGCTGGAGCCGCCTGGCGCCGCGCGCCCGCAAGGCCGTGCTGCACAAACTGGCCGATCTGATGCAGGCGCATTCCGAAAACCTGGCTCTGCTGGAAAGCCTCGATACCGGCAAGCCGATCCGCGACGCGCGCGGCTTTGACATTCCGGCCGCGATCAATACGGTGCGCTATTATGCCGAGGCGATCGACAAGATCTACGGCGAGGTGGCGCCAACGCCGCACGACCGGCTATCCTACGTAGTGCATGAGCCGCTGGGCGTCGTCGGCGCCATCGTGCCGTGGAACTTCCCGCTGCATATGGCGATGTGGAAGGTTGCGCCGGCGCTCGCCATGGGCAATTCGATCGTGCTGAAGCCCGCCGAACTGTCGTCGATGACGGCGCTCTATACGGCGGCCCTGGCGCTCGAAGCCGGCGTGCCGGCGGGTGTGTGGAACGTCGTCACGGGACTTGGCAGCGAAGCCGGCGATGCCTTGGCCAAGCACATGGACGTCGACATGATCGCCTTTACCGGCTCAGGCGCGGTCGGGCGGCAATTGATGCGCGCGTCGGCCGACTCGAACCTGAAGCGCGTATCGCTCGAACTGGGCGGCAAGAGCCCGCAGATCGTCTTTGCCGACAGCGACAATCTCGACGGCGCGGCTTCGGCCGCTGCCTGGGGCGTCTTCTATAACCAGGGCCAGGTGTGCACGGCGTCGTCGCGCCTGCTGGTCGAGGAGACGATCAAGGATGCCTTCGTCGAGAAGGTCACCGCCGCTGCGAAAGCCATCAAGGTCGGTGACCCGTTCGATCCGGAGACGCAGTTCGGCGCCATGGTGTCCGAGCGCCAGATGAACACGGCGCTCGACTATATCGAAAAAGGCCAGGCTGAGGGTGGGCGACTTGTCATGGGGGGCAACCGCGTCCGCAGCGACAGTGGCGGCTATTATGTCGAGCCGTCACTGATCGACGGCGTCACCGCCGACAACACGCTGGCGCAGGAAGAGGTGTTCGGCCCCGTCCTGTCGGTCATGACATTCAAGGACGAAGCGGAGGCCTACCGCATCGCCAACGCGACGGTCTATGGCCTGGCGGCCGGCGCCTGGACGTCGAACGTCAGCCGCGCCATGCGGGCGGCCAGCGCGTTGAAGGCCGGACTGGTATGGGTAAACGGCTGGGACGCCTGCGACATTACATCGCCCTTCGGCGGCGTCAAACAGTCGGGCTTCGGTCGCGATCGCAGCCTGCACGCCCTATATAAATATGCCGACCTTAAGGCCATTTCGATCAGCTTCGAGCCGTAATCATGCAACTGACTTCGTCCCAGGTCGCCCTGCTTGGCGACACCATTTCCCGCGAACCACGCGCCGGCTGGTTCCCCGTCTATAACCCTTCCAATGGCACAGTCCTGGCCTATGTCCAGGACGGCACGGCCGAGGATACGCGCACTGCGATTGCCGCCGCCGACGTGGCCTTTGCCGGCTGGTCGGGCCTGACGGCCAAGGCACGGTCAATTATTCTGAAAAAATGGAATGATCTGGTTCTAGCGCACCAGGAAGACATGGCGCTGCTGGTGACGCTGGAACAGGGCCGTCCCATCAAGGAAGCGCGCGGCGAAGTCACCTACGGCGCCAGCTTCATCGAGTGGTTCGCCGAAGAAGGCAAGCGCGCCTATGGCCGCACCATTCCGGCCACCATGCCCGGCAAGCACCTGCAGACGATCAAGCAGCCGGTCGGTGTCTCTGCGGCGATCACGCCATGGAATTTCCCGATCTCGATGATCACGCGCAAGGTGTCGCCGGCGCTGGCGGCCGGCTGCACGGTCGTCATCAAGCCGTCGGAAGAAACGCCACTGTGCGCGCTGGTCCTGCTGCAACTGGCCAAACAGGCGGGCTTGCCCGACGGCGTCGTCAACGTCGTCAATGGCACAAAGGCCGCCGAGATCGGCGGCGTCTTGACGTCGGATCCGCGCGTCAAGAAGCTGAGCTTTACCGGCTCGACCCCGGTCGGCAAATTGCTCTATGCGCAATGCGCCCCGACCATGAAGAAAATTTCGATGGAACTCGGCGGCAATGCGCCGTTCCTGGTGTTCGACGACGCCGAAATCGACGCTGCCGTCGAAGGAGCGCTGGCGTCGAAATACCGCAATACCGGTCAGACCTGCGTCTGCGCCAATCGTTTGATTGTTCAATCCGGCATCTACGACAGCTTCGCTGCCCGCCTGACCGAACGCGTCAGGGCGCTGAAGCTGGAAGAGGGCTGGAAGGAAGACTCTGGCCTCGGGCCGCTGATAAACCAGAAGGCCGTCGACAAGGTCAGGCATCTGGTCGACGACGCGGTGAGCAAGGGCGCGCATATCGAACTCGGCGGCCACGCCCATGGCCTGTTCTACGAGGGCACCGTGCTGACCAATGTCAGTCGCGACATGGAGCTGTTCTCCACCGAGATATTCGGCCCCGTCGCACCGCTCTTCCGCTTCGAGACAGAAGACGAGGGGATTGCCATGGCCAACGATACCGAGTTCGGCCTGGCGGCCTATGCCTATACGCGCGACATCGGCCGCGCCATGCGTGTGGCCGCCAAGCTGCAATACGGTATGGTCGGCATGAATGACGGGCTGATCTCGACCGAGGTTACGCCGTTTGGCGGTGTCAAGGAATCGGGCCTCGGCCGCGAGGGCGCCGCCGAGGGCCTGGATGAATATCTGAGCATCAAGTACATCTCCTATGGCGGGCTGGGGGCGATTTGAGCGTTCGGGGCCCACAGTTTTGCACCTCCCTGTTCCCTGTAGCTTTAGCGAAGGGGAATGGGGAGGGGGACCGCACGACTGAGCCATTGCGTCAGCAGCGGCGAAGGAGATGCGGTGGTGGGGTTTCTTGCCTTCTTGACGACATCTCAGTTGGCCAAGGAAAGCAAGAAGCCCCACCACCGCACCTCGTCGCTTTGCTCCTCGAGCGGTCCCCCTCCCCATGCTTCGCACGGGGAGATGCAAGGTGATCGAATTAATTTCCGAACAACGCGAACTATTTTCCGCTGCCAATCCCATATCCAAGGCCCTGTTTCAGCAAGCTTGCGCCTGGCGCGCAGGTGTCCCCATGCACTGGATGCGTGACTGGGCAACGCCATTTCCAATTTACGTGAAGAATGCAAAAGGCGCGGTCCTGACCGATGTCGACGGGCACGACTATGACGACTTTTGTCTGGGCGACACGCCATCGATGTTCGGCCACGCCCGGTCGGAACTGACAGCTGCCATCGCCGATCAGGCCGCCAAAGGTGTCGGCTTTATGTTGCCGACCGAAACGGCCAACGCGGTCGGAACCCTGTTGGTGCAGAGGTTCGGCCTGCCGCAGTGGCAAGTAGCGACGACGGCGTCCGACGCCAATCGCGCCGCCATCCGCTGGGCGCGGGCGGTTACTGGACGGGCGAATATCCTGGTCTTCGACGGCTGCTATCACGGCATGGTCGATGACTGTTTTGTCGGGCTTTACGACGGCAAGCCCGCCAACAAAAAAGGCCTGATCGGCCAGATACGCGATCAAACCGAAACCACGACCGTCATTCCGTTCAACGATGTCCCCGCGCTCGAAGCCGCGCTTCGAACCGGTAAAATCGCTGCCGTGCTGGCCGAGCCCGTCATGACCAATTGCGGCATGATCCTGCCGCAGCCGGGCTTTCACAAAGCTCTCCGCGAACGGACAGCGCAATACGGCACGCTACTGATCCTCGACGAGACCCATACCCTGTCGTCCGGCCCGTCCGGCTACAGCGGTGAACACGGCCTCAAGCCCGACATGTTGGTCATCGGCAAGGCCATTGCCGGCGGTGTGCCCGCCGCCGTCTGGGGCGTCACGTCTGATCTGGCCACGCGAGTGAACGTCGCCGAGGCGGTCGCCGGGCCAGGGTCAAGCGGCATCGGCACCACCCTGTCCGGCAATGCGCTTGCCATGCGCGCCATGCACGTCATGCTGACCGAGGTCATGACCGACGACACCTATGCCAGCATGCTCCACGGCGCCGAACAACTGGTTGCGGCCTTACGCGACGTTATCGACCGCCACGCCCTGCCGTGGTCCGTGGTCCACGTCGGCGCGCGCGCCGAGCTGATCTTCGCGCCCCAGCCGCCGCACGACGCAGCGGCCATGCGTGCCATGCTCGATCCCAAACGCCTTGAAGCCTTCCACCTGTTTCTCATCAACCAGGGCGTCCTGATCGCGCCGTTTCACAATATGATGCTTATCTCGCCGCAGACCTCGGGCGACGCTATCGACCGGCTGGCCGCGGCAACCGAGCGCTTCGCCATTGCGTTCAGGACCTTTTTATGAATCTGTCTCCGCAACAGCAAGCCTTGTTCAAGGAAGCTGTAACCCTGCATCAGGGGGGGCGGCTGGAGCCCGCGCGGGCGCTATACCATCAAATTCTCCAGGCGGCGCCGCATAATGCGGACCTGCTGCGGTTTGCCGGAACGGCCGAATGCCAACTCGGCAATTTGAGCGCCGGCGCCGGCTTTTTGGCCCGATCGCTGGACGTGGTTCCCGATCAGCCCGAGGTTCACCACAATCTCGGCCACGCGCTTGTAAAGATGGGGCGCATTGAAGAGGCGCTGCAAAGCTATGACCGTGCGGTGACCTTGCGGCCCGGCTACGCTGCCGCCTGGTTTAGCCATGGCATGGCCCTGACAAGCCTGAAACGGCATGATGCGGCGGCCGCCAGTTTCGAACGCGCGGTCGCCACCAAGCCCGATTTCGAAGATGCCTGGTTCGAGCGCGGCAACGCTCTGATGGCGCTGGACCGGCCGGGCGAGGCCCTGGCTTGTTTCGACCGGGTTCTGGCGATCCGGCCGGATAACCGAGACGCGCTGGTACAGCGAAGCGGTGTCTTGATAATGCTGGAACGCTTTGCCGACGCGGTGCTGAGTTATGACCGTGTGGTCGCGGTCGCCCCTGACCAGGCCTTTGCCTGGTCGAACCGCGGCATCGCGCTGATGAAAACGGGCAAACTGGTCCAGGCCCTGGCAAGTTACGACCGCGCCCTGGAACTGGAGCCCGACCTTGCCGACGCGTGGAGTAACCGGGGCGATGTCCTGGGCGGGCTTGGCCGCAACGCAGACGCCATCGCCAGTTGCGACGAAGCGCTGCGCCTGTGCCCTGGTTTTGCCAAGACGTGGAATATAAAGGGAAATGCCGAGCTAAACCTGCGCCGGCCCGAAGCGGCGCTGGTCAGTTACGAGCGCGCCCTGGCGCTTACCCCGGACGATGCGGAAAGCTTAAGCAACCGCGCAGGCGCCTTGCTTAATCTCAAACGTTACGCCGAAGCGCTGAACAGCTGCGAGCAAGCCCTGGCGCGTCAGCCGGACCTGCTCGAGGCGCGCAAGAACCGGGGCGGCGCACTTTTGGGGCTCGAGCGTTTTGACGAGGCCCTGGCCGAATTCGCCGGCGTTCTCAGTGTCCGGCCGGACTGGGCCGAGGTCCACAGCAACTGCGGTAACGCCCTGCAAGGACTGAAACGCCACAGCGGAGCCATCGCCTGTTACGACATGGCGCTGCGTTTCGATCCGGACAATGTCGATGCGCACGCCAACCGCGCCGGCGCTCTCGTGGAGATCGACCTCATCGAAGAGGCCCTGGCCGGTTACAGGTGCGCCATGAGCCTCCAGCCTGACTATCCATGGATCGCAGGACAGGTCCTGCACAACCAGATGCAGCTATCGGACTGGACCGGTTTCCATGAGCAACTGGAGCAGGTTTCGGCCCGGCTGCGCCGCGGCGAGAAGGCGGTCGTGCCTTTCGGGCTGCAGGCCATGGCCGATGCACCGGACCTGCACCGGCTGTCGTCTGAAGCCTTTGCCAACGAACTGTATCCCGCGCGTCAAACCTTGCCGCCGCTCATCGCACCGCCCGAACACAACCGCCTGCGCATCGGCTATGTGTCCTCGGATTTCGGCGACCATCCCGTGACCCATCTGCTGGCCGGTATGCTGGAACGGCACGACCGCACGAAGTTCGAGATATTCGCCTTTTCCCTCGGCAAGGACGCAGGCCGGTGGCGGGAGCGTGTGATTGCAGGCGTCGATCATTTCATCGACGTCTCGGACATGCGCGACGCCGACATCGTTATGCAGATGCGCGACCTTCAGATCGATATCGCCATCGATCTCAACGGTTACACCCAAAACTGCCGTGCCGGGATTTTCGCCGGGCGCGTGGCGCAGGTCCAGGCCCATTATATCGGTTTCCTGGGCACCATGGGGGTGCCTTACATCGATTATGTCATCGCCGACGCCATTACGGTTCCACCGGAAATGTATGGCGCCTATGCCGAAAAGATCGTCAACCTGCCAAGCTTCCAGACGAACGACGACCTGCAGCAGCCATCGGCGCGGATATTTACGCGGGCAGAACTGGGACTGCCGCAAGACGGATTCGTCTTCTGCTGCTTCAATAACAATTTCAAGATCACACCCGATATCTTCGACTCGTGGATGCGCATCCTCCATCGTGTGCCGGACAGCGTATTATGGCTGTACGTCAAGGCGCCGGTCGCCATCCGAAATCTCAGGGCCGAAGCGGAGCGCCGTGGTATCGCGCCCGACCGCCTGGTCTTTGCCCAGCGTTTGCCGCTCGAAGACCATTTGGCGCGTCAGGCCATGGCGGATGCGTTCCTCGACACCTTTCCCTACAATGCCGGCGCGACCGCCAGCAATGCGCTGCGCGCCGGCTTGCCGGTCCTGACGCTTATGGGCCAGTCTTTTGCCGCCCGCATGGGTGCCAGCCTGCTTCACGCCGCGGGCCTGCCGGAACTGATCACGGATACGCCCGAAGCCTACGAAGATATTGCAGTCGAACTGGCGCTGGATCCCGGCAAGCTTGCGGCCATACGGCAGAAGCTGGCCGCCGGTCTGGCAACCTGTCCGCTGTTCGATACCGAGCGGTCGACTCGCCACATCGAGGCGGCCTATATCGCCATGCACGACCGTTTCTGCGCCGGTCTGGCGCCCGACCACATTACAGTGAGAGACACCCCATGAGCCTGCCGCCCCACCCGATGGTTGCCACGGTCGACGAAGCCAAAGCCTTCCTCGACGCCAATCCGCGCATCGCCTATTTCGAGGTCTTCTTCACCTCGATGGCCGGCGTGCCGCGTGGCAAGCGCCTGCGCCGCCATGAGCTTTTGCCGATCTACGAATATGGCCGCTTCCTGCCGGGCTCAATCCTGGTCGTCGACACGCAGGGTGCCGACGTCGAGGAGACGGGTCTTGTCTGGGAAGACGGCGATGCCGATCGCATAGCCAGGCCGGTGCCTGGGACCTTGGTGCCGGCGCCCTGGCTGGGCGACGATGTCGGACAGGTCATGCTGTCGCTGTACGAGCTCGACGGCACGCCCAACGACATCGATCCGCGCCATGTCCTTCAGCGCGTCCTCGACCGCTACGCCGCCGATGGCCTGACGCCGGTCGTGGCATGCGAGCTCGAATACTATCTGGTCGATATCGCGCGCGGCGTGAACGGCGAACTGGTGCCGGCGTCGAGCTTCAACACCGCCGAAACGCCGCAAGGCATCCAGGTCTACGGCCTGCCCGAGATCGAAGCGCACGGCGCCTTCTTCCGCCAGCTGTGGGAAACGGCCGACGCGCAAGACATACCCCTGGAAGGGGCAATCTCGGAATTCGCGCCGGGGCAGGTCGAATTGACGCTGAAGCACAAGCCCGATGCGCTGCGCGCCGCCGACGACGCGGTCATGTACAAGCGCTTGGCCAAGGGCGTGGCGCTTAATCTCGGCATCGAGGCGACCTTCATGGCCAAGCCGTGGGCCGACCGCGCCGGATCGGGTTTCCACGTCCATATCTCGGTGGCCGGCAAGGATGGCCAAAACCTGTGCGCCGCTGAGGACCCGTCTGGCTCGCCGCTGCTGCATTCGATGATCGGCGGCATGAAGGACCACCTGGCCGACTGCATGGGGATTCTGGCGCCCGGCGCCAACAGCTTCAAGCGTTTCAAGGCCAATTCCTACGCGCCGGTCGGCCTGACCTGGGGCGTCAATAACCGTACCGTATCCTTGCGCGTTACGGCCGGCCCGGCGCACACGCGCCATGTCGAACACCGGGTCGCCGGCGCCGACGGCAATCCGTACCTGGTGCTGGCGGCGATCCTGGCCTGCGCCCACCATGGCATTACGCACAAGACCGACCCGGGACCTGCGGTCGTCGGCAATGGTTACGCGGCCGCCGCCGAATCCGGTGCGGTCCTGCCGACCAACTGGTACGCCGCCGTCGACTATCTCGATAGGTCGAGCACGCTCAGGGACTATCTCGGCGACCGCTTCGTCGACATGTATGTCCGCGTCAAGCGCACCGAACAGGCGCGCTTTTTTGAGGCGGTCGGCGAGCTCGATTACGAATGGTACCTGCGTAACGCGTGAGACTTGCGCAACTGTTTTGTGGAATTCCGGAACTGTGCCCGCTTGTGATCACATTAGCGATTGACAAGGCCTGCAAGGCGTATTCCTCTTCGTTAACGATTTGTGCCGCGTGCCCCGTTCGCCCAGCCCTTCGGAACCCACCAGGAGCCAGCCATGAGTTCACGTACATCCCGCCGTTCGCTTTTGACCGCGCTGGGCGCGGCCGCTGTCGGTATCAGTTTCGCCGGGCTTGAGGGCTGCACCAAGCCCGAGGGTGCCAAGACTGGCGGGCCTGAAGAGCCGAAGCTCAACTTCTACAACTGGGACACCTATATCGGTGATACGACGCTCAGCGACTTCAAGACGGCGAGCGGCATCGACGTCAAGATGGACCTGTTCTCGACCAATGACGAACTGTTCGCCAAGATGAAGGCGGGCAATGCGGGATACGACGTCATCGTGCCGTCGAACGACTTTGTGGCGCGGATGGGCCAGGCGGGCCTCCTGATGCCGCTCGACCACTCCAAGATCCCCAATATGAAGAACATCAACAAGGACTTCCTCGACCCGCCGTACGATCCCGGCCGCAAATACTCGATGCCCTATACCTGGCTCGCCCTCGGCATCGGCTACCGCAAGTCGAAGATGAAGGACATGGACGGCAGCAAGGTGCCCGACTCGTGGAAGTGGGTCTTCGATTCCGGCCTCTATCACGGCAAGATCGCGCTGCTGTCGGAATCGGGCGACCTGATCCGCCTGTGCGCCAAATACCTCGGCTACAGCATCAACAATATCCCCGATGAAGCCCTGCCGAAGATTGAAGAGCTGCTGACAAAGCAGGTCAAGGCCGGCAATGTCCTCAAATTCCATTCGGACGACGGTCAGGACCTGCTGGCCCACAAGGAAGTCGATATCGTTATCGAATATAATGGCGACATCGCGCAGAAGGCCGCCGACGATCCCGACCTTGACTTCGTCATCCCCAAGGAAGGCTCGGAACTGAACTCGGATACCCTGTGCATTCCCACGGGCGCGCCACGTCCCGACAATGCACACAAGTTCATCAACTTCATCCTCGACGGCAAGAATGGCGCGGAAATCTCCAAGACCATCCTGTATCCGACGCCGAACGACGCCGCCCGCGACCTGATGGACGACGCCTACAAGAACAACCACATGATCTTCCCGCCCGCCGACCGGCTGGCCAAGTGCGAATACGGCCAGTTCCCCGGTGCAGAGAAGGCGCAGAAGTACGAAGAGATCGTTACCCGCGTCAAAGCCGCCGCAGGCATGTAACCAGGCTTGGAAGGGGAAGGCGATGGAGCAGAGCTGGCGTCAGGCCAAAAGTCTCTTTCTGGCCGTGCTGAGTGCGCCGCTCTTCTGGCTCGGCGCCTTCTTCATGGTGCCGCTGGGTGTGGTGTGGCTGTACAGCTTCGGTGAGAACCGCGGCCTGATCGACATCGCCTTCACCGGCACGTGGGCTAACTATGCCCACGCCTTTACCCCGCTCTATCTCGGCATCTTCTGGAAATCGATCTGGATTGCCGGCCTCACGACCTTGTTTTGCCTGATTATCGGCTTCCCGGTGGCGTTAGCCATCACCTTTGCGCCCGAAAAGGCCAAGGCGTGGCTGCTGCTCTTGATCATGCTGCCATTCTGGACCAATCTTCTGGTTCGGACCTATGCCCTGATGTCGATCATGGGGTCGCAGGGCCTGATCAACAACGTGCTCGGCTTCGGCTGGAACGGTGTCAGCGGCCTGATGGCCTACGCGGGACTGCATCCGCTGGCCGACTTCGAGCCGCTGCGGCTGATGTACAACAACAATGCCGTCATCCTCGGGCTGGTCTTCGTCAACCTGCCCTTCATGATCCTGCCGCTCTATTCGACGCTCGATCGCATGGACCGGTCGCTGCTCGAAGCCAGCCTGGACTTAGGCGCAGGGCATATCCGGACCTTGTTCAATGTCGTCGTGCCCATGGCTTCGGCCGGCATTGGTTCGGGTATACTGATCACCTTCATTCCGGCACTGGGCTCGTACCTGACGCCCGACATGCTGGGCGGATCGAGCGCCCAGATGATCGCCAATGTCATCGAGAACCAGTTCAAGGGGGCCAATAACTGGCCGTTCGGCGCGGCCCTGTCCTTTATCCTCGTCTACATGACCTTTATCGGCGTGGCCTTGCAGGGCGTGCTGGAGGGCCAGGCGCGCAAGCGCGAAGCCCACGCGAGGGCGACATGAGCCAGGCTGTGACCCATAAACGCCCGTCAAAGGTGGCGCCGGCGCCGCTGGAATATCTTCGCCGCTGGCCGATCCAGGCCTGGCTGGTCGCTGTGACGCTGTTTCTGTACGTGCCGATCCTGTCGATGATGATCTTCAGCTTCAACGACATCAAGGATACTGTCGTCTGGCACGGCTTCAGCCTGAAATATTACGACAAGGCGATCCACGACGACAGCCTGATCCAGGCCTTTGGCAATTCGCTCACCATAGCCCTTCTGTCGACCATAATCAGTGTCGTCGTCGGCGCCATGGCGGCCATCGTCCTGTGGCGTTTCCGCTTTCCGGGCCGGACAGCGTTTGACGGCGCGCTGTCGATCCCGATCGTCGTACCCGAAATCTGCATGGGCGTCGGCATGCTGGTCTTCTTCGCCAAGGTCTTGCCCTGGCCGTCGAACCTGGTCTGGCCGCTCAGTCTCGGCAATATCGTCATCGCCCACGTCTCGTTTTCGTTTCCGTTCGTCGCCGTGGTCGTGCGGGCGCGCCTGGCGTCGTTCAACCGCGAACTCGAGGAGGCGGCCAAGGACCTCGGGGCGTCGGACTACCGGGCCCTGATGGACGTCGTTGTGCCGCATATCTGGCCGTCGCTGATCGCCGGCGCGCTGCTGGCGTTCACACTCAGCCTCGACGATTTCGTCATCACATTCTTCACGGCAGGGCCGGACACCGTGACCTTCCCGGTCAAGGTCTATTCGATGGTGCGCTTTTCGGTGACGCCGGAAGTCAACGCCGCCTCGACCATCCTGATCGTCATTACCGTTCTCATGACCTTCCTGGCCCTGCGCTTCCAGGGCAAGAGCGCGCTGACCGCCGGTCACGGCGTGCCCGACCACACCTAGGACTCCAATGGCCGACGCAAAACCCATCATCCAGTTCGAGAACATCACCAAACGCTTCGGCAAGGTGGCGGCGGTCGATAACGTCTCGCTGACGATCAACGAAGGCGAGTTCTTCTCGCTGCTCGGGCCGTCGGGCTGCGGCAAGACGACGCTTCTGCGCATGCTGGCGGGTTTCGAGATGCCGACCGAGGGGCGCATCCTGATCGACGGCAACGACGTCTCGACCGTGCCGCCGAACAAGCGGCCGGTGAACATGGTCTTTCAATCCTACGCGGTTTTCCCGCATATGAGCGTGCTCGACAATGTCGCCTATGGCCTGAAGATGGACGGCGTCGCTGCGTCCGAGCGCCGCGACCGTGCCGAGGAAGCGCTGAACCTGGTGCAACTGGACGGCTATGGTACGCGCAAGCCCGACCAGCTGTCGGGCGGCCAGCGGCAACGTGTTGCGCTGGCGCGCGCCTTGGTCAAAAAGCCGCGTGTGCTGTTGCTCGATGAGCCGCTGTCAGCGCTCGACGCCAAGCTGCGCGACCAGATGCGTACCGAACTGTCCATCCTCCAGGACAAGGTCGGCATTACCTTCATCATGGTCACCCACGATCAGGATGAGGCCCTGGCCCTGGCGACGCGCTGCGCCGTCATGAACCGTGGGCTGCTGCAACAGGTGGCCTCGCCATCGGACCTGTATGAATTTCCCAATTCGCGCTTCGTCGCCGACTTTATCGGCAGCGTCAACCTGTTCGAAGGCACGCTCGACGTCGACGCCAAGGATCACGCGGTCATCAATACAAGGGACATCGGCCCGGTCTACCTCGACCACGGCGTCACCGGTGCGGAAAAGGGCACCGTGTGGGCGGCAGTCCGCCCGGAGAAGATCGAACTGCACAAGCGCACCGATACGCCGCCCAAGGTCGACGACGCGCCTGAAGGCTATAACGTCATTGCCGGCGTCATCAAGCTGATGACCTATCTGGGGTCCGAGACCATTTACGAGGTCGAGATCAACGGCGGCCGGCTGATAAAAGTGGTGCGTCCCAACCTGACGCGCTGGGAACAGGAGGACTTTACCTGGGATGAAAAGGTGTGGTTGAGTTTCCACGCCTGTTCGCCGGCGGTCCTGCTGAGTTGATCGCGTTCGCGCCGTGGCGGCCGTCGGACCGTAACGCGGTCGTCGCCTTCGTGTCGGACATCCTTGTCGGCGAATTCGGATTTCCCGTCTTGCCGGACGAATTTCAAGATCTCGAAGATGCTGTCGCTGCCTATGACGGAGGCGGGTTCTGGTGTGCGTGGGCGGGCAATAGCCTTGTTGGCACGCTAGGACTGATGCCGTTCGGTACGTCGTATGGCATGCTCCGTCGCATGTTCGTGGCAAGGGACTGGCGCGGCAGACAGCACGGCATCGCGCTTGGACTGCTGCAAGCCCTGATCGACTGCGCACGCGGGCGCCACATCGACAGCATCTTTCTTGGCACAACGGCGGAATTTCCGGCGGCGCACGCATTTTACGAGAAAAATGGATTTGTCGAAGTCGCCAAAAAGGCGTTACCCTCGTCGTTTCCCTGGCAGCCTTCGGACGACGTCTTCTTCCGACTGCGGCTCAGCCAGGAGGGAGGCGAGTAAGGATGAAACCCGTTGTCGGCATCATGGCTTGCAACCGCACCGTCGGCGTCGAAAACGCCCACGCGGTAATGGAGCGCTACGTCCGCGCCGCCGTTACCTATGGCGATTGCCATGCCCTGCTTATCCCGCCGATGACTGAAGGCTTTTCGTCCGGCGCCGTCACCGAACGGCTCGACGGCCTGATGCTGACCGGATCGCCGTCCAATATCGGCGCGCAACGCTATGGCCAGGATGGCGGTGAAGGGCCGTTCGACGACGGCCGCGACGGCGTGTCGCTGGCGATGATCGAATGCATGATCACTATGGGCAAGCCGGTCTTCGGTATCTGCCGTGGCTTCCAGGAAATCAATGTCGTGCTGGGCGGGTCGTTGCGCCGCGACGTCGGCCGCCGCATGGGCAGTGCCCTGTCGCACCATGCGCCGGACAGCGCCGGTTTCGACGCCATGTTCGACCATTATCACGAGGTCGACCTGACGCCAGGCGGCGTCCTCGCCGGCGTCTTCGGCCGGCCGCGGATAGCTGTCAATTCCGTGCATTATCAAGGTATCGACCGTCTTGGTGATGGCCTGACCGTCGAAGCCAGGGCCGACGATGGCCTGATCGAGGCGGTCAGCGCCAATATCGGCGGTGCGCAGGTCCTGGCCGTGCAGTGGCATCCGGAGTGGCAGACTGCGAACCACCCAGACAGCCAGGTTTTCTTCCGCCTGATGGGGCGGGCGCTGCGGGCCATGCCTCTCGATGCCGAACAGTTGGAAGCCGCAAAATTGTGATCACAATATTTGACTTTCGGCCGGGTTTGGCCGAAAATCGCAGCCAGTAAACCCACAGGCCGCGCCATGACCGTTCCCGTCCCAAAACCCATCCGCAACTACGATGTAGCGGCGTTGCGCCAGCTCGACATGGCCCATCACCTGCCGGCCCAGAGCGATTACCAGCTCCAGCACAAGCTGGGTGGTTCGCGCATCATTACGCGGGCCGAGGGCTGCACCATTACGGACGCCGACGGCGTAAGCCTGCTCGACGGCATGGCCGGACTGTGGTGCGTCAATGTCGGCTATGGCCGCGAAGAACTGGCCCGCGTCGCCTATGATCAGATGCTGGAACTGCCCTATTACAACACCTTCTTCAAGACGGCGACGCCGCCGCCGATCAACCTGGCGGCCAAGATCGCCGAGAAGATGCAGATCGGCAATCCCGACCTGACGCACGTCTTCTTCAATTCGTCGGGTTCCGAGGCCAACGACACTATTTTTCGTCTGGTTCGCACCTACTGGGATCTGGCCGGGCAGCCGAAGCGCAAAGTCTTCATCAGCCGCAAGAACGCCTATCACGGCTCGACCGTGGCAGGGGCGAGCCTGGGCGGCATGAGCTTCATGCATGTCCAGGGCGACCTGCCGATCCCCGGCATCATGCACGCCGACCAGCCCTATCTGTTCGGTGAGGCCTTCGGCGAAGACCCGGACGCCTTTGCCGATCGCATGGTTCAGTCTATAGAGACGTGCATTCTCGAAGCCGGCCCGGAAAACGTCGCGGCCTTTATCGGCGAGCCCGTGCAGGGCGCCGGCGGCGTCATTATACCGCCTGACGGCTACTGGCCGAAGGTCGAAGCCCTGTGCCGCAAGTACGGCATCCTGCTGATCTGCGACGAAGTCATCTGCGGCTTCGGGCGATTGGGCCAATGGTTCGGCCATCAGCACTACGGCATCAAGCCCGATCTGATCGCCATGGCCAAGGGCCTGTCGTCGGGTTATCTGCCGATTTCGGCGGTCGGCGTGTCGAAGACGATCGTCGACGTCCTGCTGGAAAAGGGCGGCGACTTCGTCCACGGCTATACCTATTCGGGCCACCCGACCTGCGCCGCCGTCGCGCTGGCCAATATCGAGATCATGGAAAACGAAGACCTGATCGCACGCACCCGCGACGTCACCGGCCCCTATCTCGCCAAGGCTTTGAAGCGCCTGGACAGCCACACGCTGGTTGGCGAAGCGCGCTCGCTGGGGCTGATCGCCGCGGTCGAAATCGTTGCCGAAAAAGGGACTAACAAACGTTTTACCGGCAGGGAAGGTACCGCCGGTCCGATAATTCGCGACCTGTGCATCAAGAACGGGTTGATGGTCCGCGGTCCCCGCGACAGCATCGTATTGTGCCCGCCGCTGATTATCACCGAGGCGGAGATCGACCGAATCGTTGATATTATCGAACAGTCGCTGACCGAAGCCGAACCTGCCTTGCGCGCGCTGTAAAAGCTTGCGACGATGCGTAAGGGCAGTCATAGGCTGCGGTCATGAAAACCGAAATCAGCTGGACCTTTCTGGGCCTCGTCGCGGCTTGGCTCGCCTCAGGCCTTGCGCTTATCGCCTATTCGCAATTTGCCGGGGCAGGGACCTTCGTCTTCGTGCTGCTCGGCTGGATCATCAGCCTGTGCCTGCACGAATATGCGCATGCCGCCACGGCATCGGCCTTCGGCGACACCACTATCGCTGACAGCGGCTACCTGACGCTCAATCCGCGCCATTATTTTACCGGGGCGCATAGCCTGATCCTGCCGGTCCTGGCGGTGGTTTTCGGAGGCATCGCCTTGCCGGGTGGCGCGGTGATGATCCGCAACGACCTGATCCGCACGCGTTGGCAACAGTCGGTTGTGGCCCTGTCGGGGCCGTTCGCCACACTCGCCTGCACGATCCTGGTCTACGCCGCCGCGCGCTATGTCGGAGAGGGACTGTTGGCCGATGCCCTGATCCTGCTGACCTTTTTCGAGCTGATGGCCTTCGTGCTCAACATCCTGCCGGTGCCGGGTCTTGACGGTTTTGCCGCCGTCCGGCCGTGGCTACCGAAAGGCGTCGGCCGGGCAATCCCGCCGCAGGTCGGCGGCCTGATCACGGTCGCCGGGCTGATCGCCGTCTTCTTTTACGGCTATCACATCATCATACCGATCATGCGCGTCGTCGCGGACGCGACGGGGCTGGACCTGCAGCCCGTCGGCCGCGCCATGGATCGCTTCCATTTCTGGTAAACCCTACCCCTGGATGATGACCCCGTACCAGCCCAAGCCCTGATAGGTCTCGTAGCCGGGCGTGCGGTGGAAGGCGACCAGCCGGCCGCCGGCGTCATAGCTGCCGGACGCTCGCCCTTCGGTCCTGAGCTGGATGCGTTCGGTCAGTATGCCGTGACCGTCCGACGCCGCGATGACGCGTCCGGCGGAATCGAGCAGCAGGGCGCGGGCGTTTTCGCGCTCGGCGTCATTGAGGCGGAGGCCTTGCATGATCGCCATCGCCTGGGGTTGCCAGTCGAAGTGGACACCCAGCACACCCAGAAGCCTGCCGTTGGCGTCGCCGCCCTCGCGGACGCCGGTGGCGTAGGTCGCGACCTGCGCGCCCTTGAGCAGCGGTTCGGGGCGGATGTCGGCTGCGGTGAAGTCATCGCCGCTGGCAAGCGTACGCGCCTGCTGGAACCACGGCTCGGACGCCACGGACTTGCCGGTCGCGGCATAGGTGTCGGGACGGCCGTTGGCGATGACGCGACCGTCGAGATCGCACAGCCACAGATCGAGATAGACGGTATAGGCGTTCAGGATCACGCCCAAGCGTCGTGAGGCGTGGGCGCAGTGCGGCGCAGACGGCTCGAGCGCCGCCTCGACCAGGGCGCCGTCGGTCGCCCACCAGCGCACGTCGCAGGTCCGCTCATACAGGTTGCGGTCGATCAGTTCGATGGCATTGAGCGCCAGGTCGGTCAGGCGCGCGCCCTGGCTTTGCGAGGCCATGTCGCGGGTCAGTTGTTCCAGCGTTGAAATTTCGTGGCCCAGTTCATGGGCCATAAGTTTCGAGATCTGTTCGACCTCGATCGAGATCTGCCGGACCTCGTCGGCGACGACGGCGAAGCCCGCACCCATGTCGCCGGCGCGCTTGGCCTCGATCAGGGCATTGAGCGCCAGGATGCGCAGCATGGTGGTGATGCCGGTGATGTCGCGCAGGCGGCCCGTGGTCACGGACTTCGCCTTGGCGGTATGCGCCACAATGTCGCGAATGCTGACGGCCTTCATCATTCCCCCGGGGATGTCCCGATTATTTCGTCCAGTTGTGCGGAATGATGGTTAATCGAAACTGAATTATGGTATCATTTTCACGCAGGGCTTCGATTTGTTTCAGTGTTGTGAAGTGACCTAAGCGCGCACCTAAAGCCTGTCGCGCAAGGCATAATAGCTGAGACCGGCGACGAGGGCCGGCCAGCGCAACAGCCGGCCGCCGAAAAAGGCCGGCGCCGGCAGGCGCGACAACAGGTCGATATCGTGATCATTGCCTGTGACGGCGCGCGCCAGCAGCTTCCCGAAATAGGGTGCCAGCGCCACGCCCTGGCCGCTATAGCCGGCGCTGACCAGGACCTTGGGTGACAACCGCCGCACAAACGGCGCGCGGCTGAGCGTGATGGCCAGCGTGCCGCCCCAGGCGTGGGTGATGGCGATGTCCGACAGTTGCGGATAGATGCGCAGCATGTTGCGCCGGACCATGCCGGCGATATCCTTGGGGAAGGACGGCGTATAGTTTTCACCGCCACCGAAAAGCAGACGGTTGTCGGGCGTCTTGCGCCAGTAGTTGACGACGAAGCGCGAATCGGCGGCCGCAAGGTCGTGCGGCAATATGGCCGGGTCGCTTAAGCGTTCGGTCACCAGGATGAAGTTGTTGATCGGCATGACGTGGGCGTCGACCGCGTCGTTTAGGCCTTCCATATAGCCGTTACCGCACAGCAGGACGGTATCGCAGGTCAGTCGGCCGTGGTCTGTATGCAGGACAGGCCGTGCGCCCGCGGTTTCGATGCGCGTGACTTTGGAGTGTTCAAACAGGCTTGCACCGGCGGTATCGGCGGCGCGAGCTAACCCCAGGGCCAGTTTCAGCGGATGAAGATGCCCACCACCGGTGTCGCTGATCCCGCCGTGATAGACATCCGTCCCCAGTTCGGTAGCGACCGCGTTGCGGTCGAGCAGCGACACCTTGTCGTACGCATAGGTCTTTCGCACAAAATCGGCATAGGCACGGTCGTCATTGGCGAACCGCGGCTTGTGCCAGACGTGGATCATCCCGGACTTCAGTTCGCAATCGATGCCGTGCCGGGCGATCAGCGAGTGCAGGTCGGCCTTGGCGTCCTCGGCCATGTCCCACAGCTGCCGTGCGGCGTCGGCGCCAAGTTTCTCCGTCAAGGTTTCGGGATCGAGGCGCTGGCCGGTATGGATCTGGCCGCCGTTACGGCCCGATGCGCCCGAACCGATGTCGGCGCTTTCCAGCACGGCGACGCGGACGCCTTGCGACGCCAGTTCCAATGCGGCGCCAAGGCCTGTATAGCCGCCGCCGACGATGCCGACATCGACGCTGACATCGCCCTCAAGGCGTGGGCGAGCCGGTGGCGTCTCGACCGTCGCGCGATACCATGAGCCTGCAGGATGGCCGTCGTTCTTCATCGATCGATCGAATTTCCGGGAAGGGGGCACATGGGGAAACGCCGTTTCCCCCATGAAGTCACACGTTTAGCAGCAGGAACTCGCGCTCCCAAGGGCTGATCGTCTGCATGAAGGTCTCGTATTCGAAAAGCTTCACGCGCGTATAGGCGGTGACGAACTGCGGTCCCAATATGTCGATGACCGGCTGGGCGCGCTCCATCTTGATGATGGCCTGGACCAGCGAATAGGGCAGGTCGCCCTGCGGCAGGCTGGACGCGTCGGTGTCGACGGGATCGGCCGGCTTCAGCTTGTCGATCATGCCGAGATAGCCGGTGGCCAGCACGGCGGCGATGGCCAGGTAAGGGTTGGCGTCCGACGACGGGATGCGGTTTTCCAGGCGGCGGTTGTCGCTGTCGGCCGGGGGCACGCGCAGGCCGGCCGTGCGGTTGTCGTAGCCCCACTGGGTGTTGACCGGTGCCCCCGAACCGCGGGACAGGCGGCGGTAGGAATTGACGTAGGGCGCCAGAAGCGAGGTGATCGCCGGCATGTACTTCTGCTGACCGGCGATGAAAGCGAAGAAGGCCTCGGTCGGCTGGCCGCTTTCCGGATCGGAGAAGATGTTTTTCCCGGTCTTGCGGTCGACGATCGACTGGTGGATGTGCATGGCCGATCCCGGCTCCTGCGCCATCGGCTTGGCCATGAAGGTGGCGTAGATATTGTGCTCGAGCGCCGTTTCCTTGATGGTGCGCTTGAACATCATGACCTGGTCGGCCAGTTCCAGCGGATTGCCGTGGCGCAGGTTGATTTCCATCTGGGCCACGCCGGATTCGTGGATCAGGGTGTCGATCTCCAGCCCCTGCGCCTCGCAATACTCGTACATGTCCTCGAACAGGGCGTCGAATTCGTTGACCGCCGAGATCGAATAGCCCTGGCGTCCGGTCTCAGGCCTGCCGGACCGGCCGATCGGCGGCTTAAGGGGATAGTCGGGGTCAATATTCTTGTCGACCAGGTAGAATTCGAGCTCCGGCGCGATAACGGGCTCCCAGCCCTTGGCCTCGTAATAGCCGAGCACCCGGCGCAGCACCTGGCGCGGGCTTTCCTCAACCGGGCGGCCGTCGGGGTGGAAGGCGTCGTGGATGACCTGGGCCGTCGGATCATGGGCCCATGGTACCACCGACAGCGTGTTGAAATCGGGCCTGAGGAAGATGTCGGTGTCGGACTGGACCGTGCCGACCACGCCTTCCAGATCGGGGTAGTCGCCAGTGATCGTCTGGTAGAAGACGGCCAGCGGCAGATTCATATAGGGGGCGTTGAGGAACTTTTTCGCCGGCATGATCTTGCCGCGCGCCACGCCCGCCAGATCGGGGATCAGGCATTCGATCTCCTCGATGCCTTGGCTCGACAGCCATTCGTGCGCCTCTTCGACCGAGGACACGCCACGCTTCGAAAAGGTCTTCTTGCGCTTGCCCTTGACCTTCATCTGGGATTTCATTTGGGACTTCAGGGAAGACTTGATGCTGTCGTGCGACATGGGAATCGTCTGCCGGATTGGTGTTCAAACGATCATGACACCGGCGGAAGCCCAATCCAAGGCTCCATCGTCAACGGCCGGCCCTGAAAAACCTAGGGCACCGGAAGAGTATCGTGATTTGTGATCACAATATGCCTGAAGAG
>FSUR01000126.1_pt1 | contig 29088 bp, 24 predicted proteins | sample 1637491 | NCBI WGS metagenome assembly FSUR01 (sample SAMEA3914816, study PRJEB12502) | metagenome | biome: forest; material: soil | place: USA | collected 2011-09-16 | depth 0.3 m
CTTGCTGCATCACAATATAATTGATGTGAGCGTAACCAATTGGCAGCACGGCTGTGCTAGTGGTAGCTACACATGTCGGTAACCGAGTAAAAAGCTCTGATGCTCTATTCGCTCCACGAATATGCCTATTACGGCGCGGCGCCGTTCCGCGCGTTCGCGCAAATGACCCGCGATTTCTGGGGCTCCAAGCTCAATCCGGCCTCGGACACGGCGATCGGGCGAACGATCTACGCCTCGGCCGAGCTGTTTTCGAACATCACCCGCCGTTATGGCAAGCCCGACTGGGGCATCGACCAGGTGACGATCAACGACCACCCGGTGCGCGTCAATATCATCGAGGACTGGTCGAGCCCGTGGTGCAAGCTGATGCGCTTCCAGCGCGACAATTCCGACCTGCGCCGCGCTGGTAGATCGACGGCCGCGCCGGCGGTGCTGATCGTCGCGCCCCTGTCCGGCCACTATGCGACGCTTCTGCGCGGCACGGTGCAGGAATTCCTGCTCGACCACGACGTCTATATCACCGACTGGGCGAACGCCCGCCAGGTGCCTGTGCTGGAAGGCCGCTTCGACTTCTATTCGTACATCGACCATATCCGCGACATCCTGACCGTCATCGGCAGCCGCGTCCACGTCGTGGCCGTATGCCAGCCGGGACCGCCGGTCCTGGCGGCCGCTTGTTTGATGAGCGAAGACAACGACCCGTGCCGTCCGGCTTCCATGACCTTCATGGGCTCGCCGATCGACGCGCGCTTCAATCCGACCGTGACCAACAACCTGGCGCAGGAAAAGCCCTTCACCTGGTTCCGTTCGAACATGGTCCATACGGTGCCGCCGCCCTACCCCGGCGTCGGCCGCCGCGTCTATCCCGGTTTCGTCCAGCTCTATAGCTTCATGAGCATGAACGAAGAGCGCCACACCGACGCGCACTGGGAATATTTCAATTCGCTGGTCGAAGACGACGGCGAAAGCACGCAGAAGCACCTGGAATTCTACGACGAATACCTGTCGGTGCTGGACCTGACCGAAGAATTCTACCTTCAGACCATCGACCTGGTGTTCCAGAAGTTCGCCCTGCCCAAGGGTGAGCTCGTTCACGACGGCCGACCGGTCGATACGCGATCGATCACCGATATCGCCCTGATGACGGTCGAAGGTGAGAAGGACGACATTTCCGGCGTCGGCCAGACCCAGGCGGCGCACGCCATGTGCCCCAACATCCCCGACGCCAAGAAGGAACTGTACGTGCAAAAAGGCGCCGGCCATTACGGCGTCTTCAACGGCCGCCGTTTCCGCGAAAGCATCTATCCCCGTATCCGCGACTTCATCGCCAAAAACGATGTTCTCGCCTGACCGCAAGGTCGCAGAGGCCTATGAGCCCGGACAGGTCCTCGATTTCGGGGACTATCTGGTGCGCCTGCGCGTCAGCGAACGCGCCCGCCGCATTTCGGTGCGCATCGACAACCGTACGGGTGACGCCATCGTTACGGCGCCGCGGCCGAAATATCTGAAGGACGCGGTCGAGTTCGCCAAAACGCGGCACGACTGGATATTGCAAACACGGCGCGGCCAGTCGCGCCCCGTGCCATTCTCGCCGGGCACCACCTTGTCCATCAAGGGCTATCCCGTCGTGCTGGCCGAACGCGCCGGCGTGATTTCGCCGAAGGCCGAGCAGGTCGACGGCGCCTGGCATCTGGTCAGCAGCGGCGATGCCGCGACCTTTTCCCGCCGTGTCGAGCGTTACCTGCGCAACCAGGCGCAGAAGACCTTCCAGGCCGAGACCGAACGGCTGGCGGCAAAGCTCGGGTTTTCGGGCGTCAAGGTGTCTTTGTTCGACGCCCATGCGCGCTGGGGGTCGTGTTCGCCGTCGAAAAAGTCGATCCGCTACAGCTGGCGGGTCATCATGGCGCCGACCGATGTCCTGATCTATCTGGCGGCACACGAGGTTGCGCATCTTCGCCATCCCGACCACAGCCCCGCCTTCTGGGCGACGGTGACCGAGCTCTACGGCAAACCGTGGAAAACCGCCCGTGCCTGGTTGAAGACGCGGGGCCATGAGCTGTTCAGATACGCCGCCGCCAAAGACCTTAAGGGGTAGCCCCAATTACACGTCAGGCACAGCTTCGAAAGTGAAGCTGTGCCTGGATTAAACATCCGGGTCCAGGGGGCTAGCCCCCTGGCTACTGGTTCTTTTGCTCAGCCTGGCTGAAGACGTCGTCGAGCGAGCCATCCTTCTTCGGCTTGTCTTCCGGATTGGGAATCGGCTGCATGGTTACGGTCGGCGGGAGGCCGTTTTCAGGCGCGGCCTGTTGCGACGCCTGCACCTGGCCGGCCTGGGTGCCGAGCAGGTCCTGGAGCGCGCTTTCGGCCACGGTACCAAGCGATTGATCGGCCGGGCCGACGGGGATCGGGCTGACCTGGATGCGCTTCAGCGCCGAGACCATATAGGTCTTCCAAATGGCGCCGGGGGTCGAGCCGCCGGTCACCTTCTTCATCGGCGTGTTGTCGTCGCGGCCGACCCAGACGATGGTGACGAAGCCGCCTGTATAGCCGGCGAACCAGGCGTCGCGGAAGTCGCTGGTCGTGCCGGTCTTGCCGGCCAGGTCGTAGCCCGGAATATTGACGCCCGCGCCGGTGCCGTGCTGCACGACACCGCGCATCATCTGGTTCATTTCGACGAGCGGCGGGTTGTTGACGACCTGGACGCGGCCGCCGTCCTGGGCGGAGTCGCGATACTGGTACAGCAGCTTGCCGCTGGCCGTGCGGATGCGGATGATGCCGTGGGCAGTGGCCTTGAAGCCGCCGTTGGAGAACGGCACATAGGCCTGGGCCAGCTCGAGCGGCGTCACTTCCGAGGTGCCGAGTGCCATCGCCGGGTCGGTGTTGATCTTCGACGTAATGCCCAGGCGGTGGGCGGTGGCGGCGACGCGATCGCGGCCGACGTCGTTGGCCAGGCGTGCGGCGACCGTGTTGATCGACTCGGCCAGGGCGGTCTGCAGGTCGATCAGGCCCATATAGGATTTTTCGAAGTTCTGCGGCGACCAGTCGCCGACCGAATAGGGCTCGTCGACGACGGGCGTCGTGGGCGCATAGCCGGCTTCCATGGCGGTCAGGTAGACGAAGGGCTTGAACGACGAGCCGGTCTGGCGGAAGGCCATGGTGGCCCGGTTGAACTGCGAGTCGGCGTAGGACACGCCGCCGATCATGGCGCGGATGCGCCCTTCCCCATCGACCGAGACGACGGCCGCCTGCTGCACGCCGCGCTTGGCGTCGCGCGTCATGATGGTCTGGACGGCGCGTTCGGCGTCGGTCTGGATCGGCAGGTCGAGCGTCGTTTCGACGATCATGTCTTCCTTCGGGTCGCCGACCAGGGCGCGGACGTTGGAATCGAGCCAGTCGATGAAGTATTGGGCGTGGGCCGTGGCCAGGGACTTCGACACGGTGATCGGATGCGACAGGGCATCGGTGCGTTGTTCCGGCGTGATGACCTTGGCGTCGACCATTTCGTTGAGCACGATGGTGGCGCGCTTGCCGGCGCGTTCCTTGTCGGACAGCGGCGAATAGGAGTTGGGCGCCTTCATCAGGCCGGCCAGCATCGCGGCTTCACCGACCGTCAGGTTCTTGGCCTGCTTGTTGAAATAGCGTTCCGAGGCGGCTTCGATGCCATAGGCGCCGGCGCCGAAATAGACGTGGTTCAGATACAGCGCCAGGATCTGTTTCTTGGTGTACTTGTGCTCAAGCCACACCGCGATCATCAGTTCCTGGACCTTGCGTTTGACGTTCTGGTCGGCCGACAGGAACAGGTTGCGCGCCAGCTGCTGGGTGATGGTCGAGCCACCGGCCAGGTTGGAACCCTTGTGGCGGAAGGCATTGCGCACGACGGCGCGGCCCATGCCCATGGGATCGAAGCCCGGGTGGGTGAAGAAACGGCGGTCTTCGATGGCGACAAACGCCAGGGGCACGTAGGACGGCAGTTCGTCGATATCGATCGGGGCGGCGTACTGGCTGCCGCCGCGCACGGCGATCAGGGCGCCGGAACGGTCGAGATAGGTGATGGCGTGCTGCTGTTGGGAATTCTGCAGCTTTTTGATATCGGGCAGGTCGATGGCCATGACGCCCAGGAAGACGACCGAAAAAATAACCACCCAGATCGCTCCGACCATTCCCCAATAGAATGCAGCTTGTGCGGGCGTGCGTCCGCTGCTCTTGCGTCCTCCGCCGGGAGGGCTAGCCTTCGCCATGTATGATCCTCACTAAACCAAGCCGGAAAAGGCGTTCCCCTCCGGCCTGCACATCGCCCCGATGACCAGCCGGTTATAACCAAAGTCTTTAAGACTGTCGCGTGAAACCTCTGCAATGATCACGCGCCCATCCGTAAGCGCACGATAAGCAGTGCAATTTGGCTAAAGCAGGGCAAGGTGTCGCATTGGCCCGACGGGGCAATGGCTTATGATGGCATTTGGAGGCTGGAACACATGGCCGATCTGATCCTTCTGGCTGCGTCGATCGTCATGGCAGCGGCCTTTTTCGTCCACGTCTTCATCGGCGGCAAACACGTCGCGCGGCCGCTGCTAGCGGACCGACGGCTGCCGCCCGCGTCGAAATGGCTGAACTATTATTGCTGGCACCTGGCCAGCCTGATGCTGGCCTTTTTCGCTATCTACCTGGCCTGTTCAAGCCTCAACCGGCCCAATGCCTTTACGCTCACCGGTCTTGCGGTCTTCTTTGCCGGCTGCGGCGCCCTAAGCGTCTTTGCGGCGAACAAAGGTGGAATCCCGCCCTTGCGCTTTCCGTCCACTACGCTATTTTTCGTCAGTGCCGTATGCGTCGCCGCCGATATGCTGACCTACGGATAATCCTGCCCGCAAAACGCGTGTTCAATCTTTTTGCTTTGTCGCGATGTTTAAGCGGAAAACCGCTTACGCTTTTCCGCACATCGCTTTTCAGTACCGCTTTTTGCAGGCCCGATGACCGCCGATCTGCTTTCCCCCGCCCCGACCCTGGCCGACGCCGAAACGACGCTTAAAAGCGTCTTCGGCTATGAGGCATTTCGCGGCCAGCAGGCCGCCGTCATCTCGGCCGTGCTGAAGGGCCAGGACGTGCTGGCCGTGCTGCCGACCGGCGGCGGCAAGAGCCTCTGTTACCAGATTCCCGCCATCCTGCAGCCGGGCCTGGGCCTGGTCATTTCGCCGCTGATCGCCCTGATGAGCGACCAGGTGCAGGCGCTGGAGGCCCGGGGCGTCAGGGCGGCACGGCTCGATTCCAGCCAGGGTTCAGCCGAACGCAGCGACATCTGGGACGCGGCGCGCTCGGGCAATCTCGATCTGCTCTACATGTCGCCGGAAGGGCTGAACAATCCGTTCGTGCGCGACACCCTGAGCCGCCTGACGCTTAACCTGATCGCCATCGACGAAGCGCACTGCATCAGCCAGTGGGGCCACGATTTCCGCCCGGAATACAGGCTGCTCGGCCAGATCAAACAACTTTTTCCCGGTGTGCCAACCCTGGCGCTGACGGCCACGGCTGACGCCCATACACGCACCGACATCAAGGCGGCGCTGCATATCGATGAGGCCGCGGAGGTCGTCGCCGGCTTCGACCGCCCGAACCTGGCCTTGCGCTTCGTGCGCCGCAAGGGCAGTGCGCAGAAGGCCGTCATCGAGGTGTTGAGCCGGCAGAAGGGCGCCACCGGCATCGTCTATTGCGGGTCGCGCGACGGCACCGAAAAGCTGGCCGAAGCCTTGCGCAAGGAAGGTTTTTCGGCCGCCGCCTACCACGCCGGCCTTCCCGCCAAGACGCGTGAAGAACGTCTGACGGCGTTTCTGTCCGGCAAGTCGAAGCTGATGATCGCCACCATCGCGTTTGGCATGGGCATCAACAAGGCTGATGTGCGTTTCGTCATCCACGCCGATCCGCCGTCGTCGATGGAGGCCTACTGGCAGGAGGTCGGGCGTGCAGGGCGCGACGGCAAGCCGGCGTCCGGCATCTGCTTCTACAATTCCGGTGACCTCGGTTGGGCCATCCGCCGCCTCGGCTTGCGGGAAAACGAAGGCGCGGCCGATCAAAGCGTCCAGAAGCAGAAGGCGCGCGACTTCTTTCAGATGGTTCTCAGCCAGAACTGCCGCAAACAGCAGGTTCGCGAATATTTCGGCGAGCACGGCGTCGAGCCGTGCGGCACCTGCGACAACTGCCTGTCGCGCGGCAAGACGACCGACGTCACCGAAGCTGCACAGATTCTGATGTCGGCCCTGGCCCGCTTCAATGGCCCGCGCGGCCGCAAGAAGCTGGTCGACCATGTCCTCGGCAAGGCCAACGGCCCCGATTTCACCACGCGCATGACGACCTTCGGCGTCGCCAAGGGCAAGGGCTATGGCGCCGATATCCTGACGCACGCGCTGGACCTGTGCGAGGCGCACGGCCTGATAGAGGAAGAACTTTATCAGGAGCGCATGCCGATCGTCGGTCTGCGCGACGTGACCTTGGTCAAGTCGCTGTTCAAGGGCGATCTGAGGCTAACGGCGCCGTCCTTCTCCCATCGGTCATAAAAGGCCGATAGGAGAACCATTATTTGAGCTCAAATGCCGCATGGCTCGCGCAAACATGCGCGGCGGGCGGTCGCCCTTGCCAACGGCGATACCACCGTCGGAATTACGCTGATTTTTTCCGCCCCCCGAGCAGGATAGACGCAGCGATAAACCCGAAGATCAGGTTCGACGTGCCGATTTCCACCATGTGGAACTTACGCACGTCCCACGGCATGAAACCGGCCGGGATGAACAGGACGACGGCCATGAAGAGCGAAAAGCTGAGGCCGACGATCAGCGCCCGCGACCACCCGCTGCCGGTCATCTGGCGCACGGCGACAAAGGCGGCGGCCGACCAGATCATGCTGCGCAAAACCTGGAAGAGAGCCAATGGCTTCTCGTCGATATGCGCCCCCTGATCGTAATAGGCGCGCAGGGTCTCGCCCTGAAAGGCGATCCAGGCGCCGGCACCGAAATAAAGGACGATGTAGACCGGGATGATTAGGGCGACACGCCACCACAGGCCGGTAAAGCGCTCGGCGTCGCCTTCGGCGCCACGCCATAGCCAAGCGGCAATACAGGCCGACAGGGCATCGCGGATCAGATTGCCGAGCGCGCTCATATAAATGCCCGACATGGGCAGCTTGACGTACTCACGGAAATAGACGGCTTCATTCAGCGACTGGACTGTACTGATCGTGTAGACGATGCCGAACAGAACCAGCGCCCTCGTCCAGAAGCTGCCGCGCAAACGCGACGCGATCAGCGATAACAGGGCGGCAAAAATCGCGCTGACGACCAGCAGGGCCGGCATGACGTCGAGCGGTCCGTCGTGTGGCGGAACGGGCGGCAGGACCGGATGAAAAACGGCCTGCCCCAGAATTCCGCCGACCATTGTTCCGATCGTCACGGCCAGGAATACCGCCAGCCACCGGCCGGCATTTTTGACATACGACATTCTATCCTCCCAGGTTACGGAGCCTTCTGGCTCCAGTGATCTTCCAGTTCTTTCAGGGCATTTTCCGCCCAGGCGAGCGACGCCGCGGCGCTGCGCATGCCGAAATCGACGGCTAGACGGCTTTGCAGCGGCATGATCGGCCCCACCTCGCCGTTCATGAAGGCTGTGATCCCGGCCAGGCTGCCGCGTGCCGCTTCGGCGAACGACAGCAGGAAATCCCGCGTCACGTCGGGTCGACCAAGGTCCTGCAGAAAAGCAAAGCGCAGCATCAGAATATCGATTGGCACGCCCGCCGCTGGGGCCGTAAGCCAGCCGTCAAGCGCTTCACGGCCCGCCTGCGTAATGACGAACAGACTGCCGCGGGCGATCGGCTCAGCCAAGACCAAGCCAGCCTTTTCCAGACTTTTCAGCGCCGGATAGATGCTGCCGGGACTGCTCGAATAGCCACCCAGCAGCGTCGTCTCGAACACCTTGCGCAAGGCATAGCCCGAGCGCTTTTCCGCCCGTATGAGTCCGAGAAGGGCATATCCGAGAGGGGTGACGGGGGCTGACATATATAGTACGATTCGTATTATTGAGTGATCTCAATAGTACGCTCCGTATCATTTGTCAAATGGGCTATAATTGGTATTATATAGATCATGAATAGGTCTTGTTTGACCGTTGACAGTTGCTGAAATCCGCGCCACGGTCCCAGGCAAGAAAACAAGGAGGATGCCGGATGTCGAAACTGCTGCGCGGATTGTTGCTGGGGGCTACCCTGCTGTCGACGCCGGCCCTTGCTGCCCAAGCCGCCCATGCCAAAACTGCACCGGCCAGGGCGCCTTCCCCGCAGGCGCGTCTCGACGCGTTTGCGTCCGGCCTCGGCTATCACATCACCGTCACCGATAATCGGGTCTTGGGCAATGGCTGTCCTGACAAGCCGGTACAGCAGGCGTGTTTTTACGCCGATCTCGACCTGACCCTGCCGAAAACATTGCCGAAATCGGACTGGGCCATCTATGCCAGCTTCGTTTCGCCGTTGCTGCCGCCGCAAAGCGATACATTCGACCTGACGCACATCAATGGCGATTTGTACAAGGTCTCACCCAAGCCCGGCGTGGTGCTGGTACCGGGACAAACCTACCGCATCGGCCTGATGGCGACGGCGCACCTGTTTTCACCCTACTTCCTGATCCCCAATGCCTATGTCGCCGCCGACGGCCTGAAGGCGCGCGTTATCGCCGCATCGCGCGCCACGACCGACAAGGAGACCGGCCAGGAGATCCTGCCCTTCGTCACGCCGTATAGCGACGAAGCCAGGCTGGCGACGCAAAACGCCGCCGACCAGACGCAATGGCTGACACCGGCGCGACTCTACGACCAGACGGCTATGCGTACGGGAGCGGCTTCGGCGCCTGAATTCGCCATCCTGCCGACCCCGGTGGAGGCCCGCCATGTCGACGGCCGGGCGATCGACCTCAGCAAGGGCATTGCCCTGAAGACCACCGTCCCCACCGCCGAACTGGCAGCGGCGCTGAAAGGCTCCGGCCTGAAGACGGCCAAGGGCGGCGTGCCTGTGACGGTCACCCTGATGCAAGGATCGCCCGAGTCCTATCATATAGACGCCAAGTCGGGCGCCATCGCCATTACCGCCGCCGATGCCGCTGGCGCCGCCTACGCCCTGACCTCGCTTGGCCAGCAGGCCGATTACCAGCACGGCCGTCTCAAGCCGCTGGTCGTCGACGACGCACCGCGCTTCGGCTTCCGTGGGCTGCATCTCGACGTAGCGCGCAACTTCCAGTCCAAGGCGCATATCCTGCGCATCATCGACGAAATGGCGCGCTACAAGCTCAATCGCCTGCACCTGCACCTTGGTGACGACGAAGGCTGGCGGCTACAGATTCCCGGCCTGCCGGAGCTGACCGATATCGGTTCGAAGCGCTGTCATGACCCAAAGGAAGAGACCTGTTTATTACCGCAACTGGGCGGCGGACCGGACAGTCCCGCAGGCGTCAACGGCTACCTGACGCGCGCCGACTATATCGACATCCTCAAGGCCGCCAGGGCGCGCCATATCGAGGTCATCCCGTCCTTCGACATGCCGGGCCACAGCCGCGCCGCCGTTCGCTCCATGGAGGCCCGCTACCGCCACCTGATGGCCGCCGGAAAGCCCGTTGAAGCGTCGCAGTACCGGCTGGAAGATCCTGAAGACACGACGGTCTACCAATCGATCCAGCACTATAACGACAATACGCTCAATATCTGCCTGCCCTCGACCTACGCCTTTATCGACAAGGTCATGGAAAGCATCAAGGCCATGCACGACGAGGCCGGCTTGCCGCTGCGCATCTATCACATCGGCACCGACGAGACTGCCGGCGCCTGGACCGGGTCACCGGCCTGCCAGATAATGATGGCCGACGAGCATATCGACATCCACCAGCTCGGTGCACGCTTCATCACGAAGGTGTCCGACATCCTCGGCGAAAAGGGCATCGAGCCCGCCGGCTGGAGCGACGGCATGGGCAGCGTCGATCCGAAGGACATGCCGAAAAAAGTCCAGTCGAACAGCTGGGGCGGCCTGTTCGGTGGCGGTGTCGCCGACGCCTACCGCCAGGCCAACCAGGGCTGGGACGTCGTCATGTCGACCCCGGAAGTCCTCTATCTCGACATGCCGCAGGCGGCCGATGGTCATGAACGCGGCTACGACTGGGCGTCGCGCCAGACCGACCTTTACAAGGTCTTCGCCTTCATGCCGGAGAACCTCGGCGCCAATGCCTCGATCATGACGAACACTCTGTCGCAGGGCGCCACCATCGCCGATACGACGCCACTCGAGCCCGGCCGCAGGATCGACGGCATGCAGGGCCAGCTGTGGAGCGAAACCGTGCGCAGTGACGCGATCGCCGACTACATGCTGTTCCCGCGCACCCTGGCCGTCGCCGAGCGCGCCTGGCACCGCGGCGACTGGGAACCCGACTACGTCGCCGGCAAGAGCTATAGTTTCGGCGATGGCAGCGTACCGGCCGACAAGCTGGCGGCCGACTGGCAGGGCTTCCAGGCGAAGCTGGTGCCCGAACTCAAGCACCTCGACGCCGCCGGCATCGCCTATCGCTTGCCGGTGCCCGGTGCGCGCATCGCAAACGGCAAGCTTGAGGCCAATTCGCCGATCGCCGGGCTGGCTATCCAGTACCGCGCGGGCCAAGGCGCCTGGAAAACCTATGCCGGGCCCGTGGCTGTAAACGGCACTGTCTCGCTGCGCACCGTGTCGCCTTCGGGCCATCGCGTCAGCCGGACGGTGACTGTGGCGCCGTAGGCAGAAGCGCGAGCACACAGACAAAAAAGGCGGCCCGCAAAAGGCCGCCTTTTCTTTAAGCTATCTTGGCTTCCAGTTTCTCCTGAATGGCCAGGATTTCGTTCGGCATGACCTGGACGAAGGCCTTGAGCGCCGTATCCCAGTCGTCGAGCAGCGCCTTGGCCTTCGGCGAGAAGGTGCGCTCATAGTGCTGGGTGATCACTTCGTGTAGGTCGCCGGCGTAATCGTCCGGCACCGCCCGCAGCGTGATACCTTCGCCGTTGACGTAGGACACAAGCGTCGAGTCAGGATCGTAGATATAGGCGACACCGCCGGTCATGCCGGCGCCGAAATTGCCACCGACCTTGCCCAGGATGACGACCTTGCCGCCGGTCATATATTCGCAGCCATGCGCGCCGACGCCTTCGACCACGGTCGTTGCGCCAGAGTTACGGACGGCGAAGCGCTCGCCGACCGCACCCGCTACGAACAGCTGGCCCGAGGTCGCCCCGTAGAGGATGGTGTTGCCGGCCAGGGCCTGGCCTTCGTGCCAAACCTTGGGACGGATGACGATGGTCGCGCCCGACAAGCCCTTGCCAACATAGTCGTTGGCCTCGCCGATCAGGTTGATCAAGAGACCCTTGACGGCGAAGGCGCCCAGCGACTGACCGGCCGAACCGCGTAGTTCGAGCTTCAGATGGCCCTCGTCGAGCGTATTGCCGTACTGACGGACCAGATGCGACGAGGTCCGCGTGCCGATGGCGCGCATCGTGTTGCGCACATCGTAGGTCAGCTGCATCTTTTCCTTGCGCTGCAGGACGTAGGCCGCGTCCTGAACGATCTTGGCGTCCAGGGTGTCAGCCACGGCATTGCGCTCGGTCGGCGGGGTGATGATGGCGTTTTCATCCATCTCGACCTTGACCAGCAGCGGGTTGAGGTCGAGATCGTCGAGGTGGACGCCGCCGCGCGACACCTGTTGCAGCAGGTCGGTACGGCCAACAGCTTCCTGAAGCGTGCGCAAGCCCAGGCTGGCCAGGATTTCGCGCACTTCGGTGGCGATGAAGGTGAAGAGGTTGATGACCTTTTCCGGCGTGCCGGTGAACTTGGCGCGCAGGCGTTCGTCCTGCACACAGACACCGACCGGGCAGGTGTTCGACTGGCATTGACGGACCATCAGGCAGCCGATGGCGACCAGCGACGCCGTGCCGATGCCGAACTCTTCGGCGCCGAGCAGGGCGGCAACGACGATGTCGCGGCCGGTCCGCATGCCGCCGTCGGCCCGCAGGCGGATCTGGCCGCGCAGGTTATTGAGCGTCAGCACCTGGTGGGCTTCGGACAGGCCCAGTTCGAACGGCAGGCCGGCGAACTTGATCGATGACAGCGGAGACGCGCCCGTGCCGCCGACATTGCCCGACACCAGGATCGCATCGGCTTTCGCTTTGGCGACGCCGGCGGCGACCGCGCCGATGCCCGACTGCGACACCAGCTTGACGGTGACGCGCGCGACCGGGTTGATCTGCTTCAGGTCGTAGATCAGCTGCGCCAGGTCTTCGATCGAATAGATGTCGTGGTGCGGCGGCGGGCTGATCAAGCCTACCCCCGGTGTGGAATGCCGCATACGGGCGATGAAGTCCGTGACCTTGAAGCCCGGAAGCTGACCGCCTTCCCCGGGCTTGGCGCCCTGCGCGACCTTGATCTCGATTTCCTGGCACTGGTTCAGGTATTCTGCCGTGACACCGAAGCGGCCCGACGCGATCTGCTTGATAGCAGAGTTCGGGTTGTCGCCATTGGCGCGGCGGACGTAGCGGTCCGGATCCTCGCCGCCTTCACCAGACACCGAGCGGGCGCCGATGCGGTTCATGGCGATGTTCAGCGTCTCGTGCGCTTCGGGGCTGAGCGCGCCCAGCGACATGCCGGGCGTGACGAAGCGCTTGCGGATCTCGTTGACGCTTTCGACCTCTTCGATCGCCACCGCCGGCGCCTTGGGCTTGAGCGCCAGAAGGTCGCGCGGGCTGGTCGGCGTCGTCTTCGACATCTTGGCGACAAGACCCGAATAGGTCTTGAACGTCTCGTAGTCGTCGCGCGTCGTCGCGTCCTGCAGCAGGTGGATCAGCTTCGGCTGGTAGTAGTGGGTCTCGCCGGCGGCGCGCAGCTTGTAGAAACCGCCGATCGACGGCACCGGGGTCTTGGCGCCGAAGGCGCGCTTGTGGAGCGCCGAAAGCTTTTGCTCGATGCCCGACAGGCCGATGCCGGAGATGCGCGAGGTCACGCCGGGGAAGTATTCGGCGACCAGGGCGCGCGACAGGCCGAGCGCTTCGAATTCATAACCGCCGCGGTACGACGAGATGACCGAAATGCCCTTCTTGGCCAGGATCTTCATCAGGCCCGCTTCGATGGACTTCTTGTAGTTCAGGAAGGCCTTGTGCTCGTCGAGGCCGGGATAACGGCCGTGCGCCAGGCGCTCCTGCAGCAGTTCCAGCGACAGGTAAGGGTTGATCGCGGTCGCGCCGACGCCGACCAGCACGGCAAAGGCGTGCGGGTCCATGACTTCGGACGAACGGACGACGATCGACACGAACGAGCGCAGGCCCTTTTGCACGAGGCGCGAATGCACCGCGGCGGCGGCCAGGATCATCGGCACGCCGATACTGGCGGTGCCCAGCTTTTCGTCGGTCAGGACGATCATCGATGCGCCGCCTTCGACGGCAGCGACGGCTTCATCGCGCAGACGCTCCAGGGCGCCCTTCAGGCCTTGGCCCGAAGGCGCATCTTCGGCGGGAACGGCAAAGGTGGCATCGAGCGTCGCGACCTTGCCCGCCTTGTCGAACGTGATCATGCGTTCGTACATCAGCGTCGTCAGGAACGGGCTTTCCAGCACGAAGACGTTGGTCTGGGCTTCGTCCTCGGCCAGGATGTTGCCGAGGTTCTTGAAGCGCGTGCGCAGGCTCATGCCCGAGGCTTCGCGCAACGGGTCGATCGGCGGGTTGGTGACCTGGGCGAAGTTCTGGCGGAAATAGTGGGCGATCGGGCGCCACTGTTCCGACAGCACGGCCAGCGGCGTGTCGTCGCCCATCGAGCCGATGGCCTCCTTGCCGTCCTTGACCATGGGGTCGAGCACGGAATCGAGGTCTTCCAGCGTGAAGCCGGCGGCGATCTGGCGGCGGTTCAGCTCTTCGCCGTGCAGGGTGCGCGGTTCCGGGCCGGGCGCGATCAGGGGTTCCAGCTCGATCATGTTTTCGAGCCAGCCCCGGTAGTCGTGCTTGTTGGCCAGGGCGTCGATCAGGTCGGTCTCGGAATAGAGACGGCCTTCTTCGAGGTCGACGGCGATCATGCGGCCGGGGGCGATGTGGATGCGGCGGGCGATGCGGTCTTCGGTGACGCCGGTCATGCCGGCTTCCGAACCGACGATCAGCAGGCCATCGGTCGTTTCGGTGACGCGCAGAGGGCGCAGACCGTTGCGGTCCTTGCCGGCGACGACCCAGCGGCCGTCGGTGGCGCAGATGGCCGCGGGACCGTCCCAAGGCTCCATGACGGCGTTGCAATAGGCGTAGAGCGCCTTATGCGTCGCGGATACGGTCTTGTCCTGGACGACGGCTTCGGGGATCAGCAGGGCCTTGGCCATCGGCGCCGAACGGCCGGCACGGACCAGCAGTTCAAAGACGTTGTCGAGGCCGGCCGAGTCCGAACCGCGCGGCTGGATGACCGGCTTCACGTCGGTGTCGTTGGCGCCGAAGGTCGCGGCCGCCATGCGGATCTCGTGCGACTTCATCCAGTTGACATTGCCGCGCAGCGTGTTGATTTCACCGTTGTGCGCCAGCATGCGGAAAGGCTGGGCCAGGCGCCATTCGGGGAAGGTATTGGTCGAGAAGCGCTGGTGGAAGATCGCCACGCTCGACGTCATGCGCGGGTCCTTGAGGTCGAGATAGAAGTCGTCGACCAGTTCGGCGCGGAACATGCCCTTGTAGATCAGGGTGCGGGCCGAGAAGGAGCAGATATAGCATTCGAGATTGGCTTCATCGACGCGCTTTTCGATGCGGCGGCGGCACAGGAACATGGCGCGTTCCAGCGCTTCGCCTTCCAGGCCTTCGGGCGCCGCCATCATGATCTGTTCGATCTCGGGGCGGGTCGCCGAGGCGCGGGCGCCCAGCTGCGTCACGTCGACCGGCGGCTGGCGCCAACCGTAGAGGTAGAAGCCCGAGCGCAGGATTTCCGACTCGACGATGGTGCGAGCGGCTTCCTGGGCGCCGATATCCGAGCGCGGCAGGAAGACCTGGCCGACAAGGACGGGACCCGGACGCGGGTTGTGGCCGATATTGCGCACCTGTTCGCGGAAGAAGTCCTGCGGCACCGAGATCATGATGCCGGCGCCGTCGCCGGACTTGCCGTCGGCATCGACAGCGCCGCGGTGGAACAGGGCCTTCAAAGCCTTGACGGCCAGCTCGACGACTTCACGGCGCGGCGTGCCATCGATCGAACAGACGACGCCGACGCCGCAGGCGTCGCGTTCCGTCGCCGGATCGTAGGCGTGGCCGTCGATCAGGCGCTGGCGTTGCGCAAGGTAGTGTTGGTACGAATCGAAGGGTTCAGTGACTTGGGACATTATTCGGCAACTCCCGCGAGTTGGGCTTCGCCATCGTTGGCGGCAGCAAGCAACTGGGTCTTGAGATAGTGATGAATGTCGGCGGCGGCGTCCTGGCCTTCACGTACGGCCCACACGACTAGCGACGCACCGCGCACGATGTCGCCGGCGGCGAACACGCCCGGCAGCGTCGTCTGGAATTCGCCGGCCATGACGCGCAGCGTGCCCCAGCGGGTCGTTTCCAGACCCGGCGTGTTGAACATCACCGGCAGATTTTCCGGTTCGAAGCCAAGCGCTTCGATGATCAGGTCGGCCGGCAGGTCGTTTTCGGCACCATGAATGTCTTCGATGCCCTGGCGGCCTTGCGCGTCCGGCGTCGTCAGGCGCATGCGCTGGATCTTCAGGCCCGTGACCGCGTCGGCGTCGCCGAGCACGGCCTTGGGGGCAGCCAGCCATTCAAAGCGCACGCCTTCTTCCTCGGCATTGGCGACTTCGCGGTCGGAGCCCGGCATGTTGGCGCGGTCGCGGCGGTAGATACAGGACACCGACTTGGCGCCCTGGCGGGTGGCCGTGCGCACGCAGTCCATGGCCGTGTCACCGCCGCCGATGACGACGACGGTCTTGCCGGCGGCATTGAGGCGGCCGCTGTCGAAGTCGGGCACGGCGTCGCCGAAGCCCTTGCGGTTGGCGGTGATCAGGTAGTCGAGCGCCGGCACCACGCCCTTCGAGCCGCAGCCCGGGACGGCAAGCTTGCGTGCCTTGTAGACGCCGGTGGCGATCAGGATGGCGTCGTGCCGGTCCTGAAGCTCTTCGAAGGTAATGTCGTTGCCGATATCGGTGTTGAGAGCGAACTGAACGCCCGACTGCGCCAGGCGGTCGGTGCGGCGCGCCACGACTTCCTTTTCCAGCTTGAAGCTGGGGATGCCGTAGACCAGCAGGCCGCCGGGACGGTCGTAGCGGTCATAGACAGTGACCTTGTAACCCAGCGTGCGCAGGCGGTCGGCGCCGGCGATGCCGGCCGGGCCCGAACCGATAATGCCGATCGACTGGCTGCGTTCGATCTCGGGCTCGATCGGCTGAATCCAGCCGTTCTCGAAGGCCTGGTCGTTGATGTAGCGCTCGACCGCGCCGATGGTGATGTTTTCCCAGCCCGACTGTTCGAGCACGCATGAGCCTTCGCACAGGCGGTCCTGCGGACAGATACGGCCGCAGATTTCCGGCAGGGTCGAGGTCTGTGACGAGAGCAGGAAGGCCTCTTCGACACGGCCTTCTGCGGTAAGCCGCAGCCAGTCGGGAATATTGTTCTGCAACGGGCAGCCATGCTGACAGAACGGCACACCGCACTGGGCGCAACGCGAGGCCTGTTCTGTGGCCTGTACCGGCTTGAAGTCGGCATAGATCTCGTTGAAGTTGGCGACGCGTGTCTTCGCGTCCGACTTCGGCGGAGTCTTTTTCTTTTCGACAACAAAGCGGTTCGTTTCGCCGGTCATGGCCTAACGTCCTTCCAGTTACGCGCCGGAACAGCCCGGCGGTGGACCGCGCCTTCAAACCCGGATCAGGCGGCGCGGAAAGTTAAATCGTCAGTCTTGCCTCCTTGCCGCGCCGGTTTTTCCGGTCTGATGGCAAAAATGCCGTCCTGGTATCAAAAGATACCGATTTTCGCATGCCACCGAACGGTGCTTCGCGATCGTTTTCGGCCTTTGGCAGACACTCTTTTTTCGGGAGGTCTGCCTTTTACCACATTTGGCGGCCCTGTGCGCTGACTTTGATGGCAAAGGACCCGCCAAAACTTAGAGGTCTTAACACACGAACCCCCTCGGCCGACCATGTCGCGAGGGGGAGCCTTGTTTCCAAGCCGTGAGCCGTCCGGACTATCCGTGCAGGCTCTCCCCGTGTTGCGACATATCGAGGCCCTCGATCTCCTCTTCGTCTGTTACACGGAGCCCTGTTGTGTATTTGCAGATCATGAGGATGATGAATGTGACCACCGCGCTCCACGCGATGACGGCTGCCAGGCCGCCAAGCTGTTTGAGCAGATTGGCGCCGGCGCCGGCCGAATTGATGGCCGTGTCGGCGAATACAGCTGTGAGCAGCGCACCAAAGAAACCGCCGACGGCATGGACACCGAAGGCGTCAAGGCTGTCGTCGTAACGGAACATGTTCTTTATGTAGGTCGTCGAGACGTAGCACAGCGGACCGGTGATCAGGCCGATCAGCAGCGCGCCCGTCGGATTGACGAAACCGGCGGCTGGGGTAATGGCGACAAGACCCGCGACCATGCCCGAAACCATGCCGAGCAGGGTCGGTTGCTTGCGCTCGATCCATTCCGGTACGATCCAGCCGATGGCGCCGGTCATGGTGGCGACGATGGTGTTGAGCGCGGCGACCGAGGCCAGGGCATCGGCCTTCCATTCCGAACCGGCGTTGAAGCCCAGCCAGCCGACCAGCAGCATCGAGGCGCCGATCATGGTCAGGCCGAGATTATGCGGCGCCATGTTGTCGCGGCCGAAGCCCTTGCGCTTGCCAACGACCAGACAGGCGACGAGGCCCGCGACACCGGAATTGACGTGAACGACGGCACCGCCGGCGAAATCGAGCACGCCCCACTTCTGCAGGAAGCCGCCGCCCCACACCCAGTGACAGACGGGCGCGTAAACAAACACGCTCCACAACGCCATGAACAGGATAAAGGCGGAAAACTTCATGCGCTCGACCACCGACCCGGCGATCAGCGCCGGGGTGATGATGGCGAACGTCATCTGGTAGGCGATCCACAGATATTCAGGCAGTTGCGGCGCGGCGCTATAGGCCGTGTCGAGGCGGACACCGTGCAGCAGGGCTGCGTCAAAGCCGCCGATAAAATCGTTGGCCTGACCGCCACCGACGCCGAAAGCCAGGCTGTAGCCGATGACGATCCAGATGATCGAGGACACGACCGTGACGGCAACCGATTGCGCCAGGGTCGACAGGAGGTTCTTCTTGCGCACCATGCCGCCGTAGAACAGCGCGACGCCCGGCAGGGTCATGAACAGGACCAGCGCGGTCGCAACGATCATCCAGGCCGTGTCGCCCGAATTGAGGACAAGCGTCGCCTGATGCGCCAGCAGATGCGGCGCAGCACTTCCCGTCGTCGTGGTCACAGCCGTAGCAACAGACATTAAGCCTAAATACCCCTAGAGCATTTCCCGCCAAAAATGGACGCCGGTTTGGGGCCAGGAAATGCGGCAAAACGAAAACAGTTCACATCACAAGGGCATGCGCCGGGCTGCATCAAAAAGATGCACTCGTGTGCACGTGCGAAATGTGACGGTATGATTTCAGTCCCTTAGCAAGATGTGACGGACTTTTAAAGTCAAAATTTCCCAAAGCCCGACATTTATTGAGAAAATTTCCGACAGAAGGACGAAAAGTCGCGGCTCTCAGGTAAAATATTGCTCGCATTTGCAATAATGCAGAACGATTATCCGTTAAACCCGGCAATCGCCGCAACGATCTGATCCTGCGTCGCCTCATCGAGATAGGGGCTAAACGGCAGGCTGATAACGCGGGCGGCCTTGGCCTCGGCCACCGACAGGTCGCAGCCGCCGGCATTGAAGGCGGCGTAACCGGGCTGGCGGTGGAGGGGAATCGGATAGTAGACCGCTGTCGGAATGCCGGCATTGCGCAAATGCACCTGCAGGCCGTCGCGGTTCTCGTGCTCGATCGTGTACTGCGCCCAGGTCGACACATAGCCATCCTTGACATAGGGCACCGCCGCCACCTTGCCAGCCAGCTTTTCGTTATAGCGCGCTGCCACCGTCTGGCGCAGGGCAATTTCTTCACCGAAGATGCGCAGCTTTTCGACCAGCACGGCGGCCTGGATGGTATCGAGGCGCGAATTCATGCCGACGCGCACATTGAGGTACTTGGCCTCGTGCTCGAACTGGTGCGCGGCGACGTCGGCGGCCGTGGCGCCGCCGTGGACGCGGAACGAGATCATGCGGTCCATCAGCGCGTCGTCGTTGGTGACGACCGCGCCGCCGTCACCATAGCAGCCGAGCGGCTTGGCCGGATAGAAGCTTGTCGCCGTAGCGACGCACCATTCCAACGACTGGCGATTGTCGACTGTACCGCCGAACCCCTGGGCAGCGTCCGAAATCAGCGGCAGGCCGTGCTTTTGCGCGATCTTTGCCAGGGCCGGATAGTCGGCAGGCTGGCCGAACAGGTCGACCGCGATAATGGCGGCGGGCTTCAGGTGTCCTTCGGCCTTGACGTTTTGAATAGTCGCGTCGAGCTTTTCGACGTCGATATTATAGGTCTGGGCGTCGATATCGACGAAGACGGGTTCGGCGCCGGTCATCGGCACGACCTCGGCCGTGGCGACGAAGGTAAAAGTCGGCACGAAGACAGCGTCACCCTTGCCGATACCCAGTCCCAACAGGATCAGTTCGATGGCGTCGGTGCCGTTCGCACACGACAGGCAGTGCTTGGCTTTTCCAAAGGCAGCCATGTCGGCCTCAAAAGCCCTGACCTCGGGACCCATGATATAGGCGCCGTGATTGATGACCTTGAGCACGGCGCCTTCGATCGCGGAACCGATGCGCTGGCGCTGCTGGCCGAGGTCGATGAACGGGATTGCCATGGGGGCTGCCTTTTCACTGGAAAATCTCTTAGCGTCGCTTTAGACACCAAGGCGCGGGAATGCACCTCAAAAGGCGTTTCCCAAGATTTCAACAGCTTATGCCATGAGACGAATTCGCCTCTGGCATTTGTCAATTGTCTGACTATATATGCGCAAGCTTACCAGCGCCGAAGCGGGAAATCCGCCTTGTGAGCGCTAACATAGTGGCCTATAGAGCCACTCAAACCGGAATAGCCAGGAGACTAAAAATGGCGCTGAAAGGCAACCTGATCAACGGCGAGTGGGTCACCACCGACAAGACCTTCAACGACCTCAACCCGTCGGATACCAACGACATCGTCGGCGTCTATTCGACCGCCGGTGAGGCTGAGGTCAAGGCCGCCATCGCCGCCGCCCGCACAGCCTTCGAGACCTGGCAGTATTCGACGCCGCAACAGCGCTTCGACGTGCTCGACAATGCCGGCACCGAGATCCTGGCCCGCAAGGCCGAGCTCGGCGCGCTGCTGTCGCGCGAAGAAGGCAAGACCCTGCCTGAAGGCATCGGCGAAGTCACCCGCGCCGGTCATATCTTCAAGTATTTTGCCGGTGAAGCGCTGCGCGCCCACGGCGAAGTCCTCGATTCGGTCCGTCCCGGCGTCAAGGTCGAGATCACGCGTGAGCCCGTCGGCGTCATCGGCCTGATCTGCCCGTGGAACTTCCCGATCGCCATCCCGGCCTGGAAGATGGCGCCCGCCATCGCGTTCGGCAACACGGTCGTCTGCAAGCCGGCCGAACTGACCCCGGCCTGCGCCTGGGAACTGGCCGACATCCTCAACCGTGCAGGCCTGCCCAAGGGCGTGCTGAATGTTATCTTCGCCCGCGGCTCGGTCGCGGGCCCGCTGATGATCGACGGCTGCGACGCCATCTCGTTCACCGGCTCGGTCCCCACCGGCCAGCGCGTCCGTGACCAGGCCGTCGCCAAGGGCAAGCGTATCCAGTGCGAAATGGGCGGCAAGAACCCTGTTGTTGTCCTGGACGATGCGGACCTCGACAACGCCGTCAACTCGGTGCTTAACTCGTCCTTCTTCTCGTCGGGCCACCGCTGTACCGCCTCGTCGCGCATCATCGTCACCGAAGGCATTGCCGACCGCTTCGTCGAAGCCCTGGCCGCGGCCGCAAAGGCGATCAAGGTCGGCGATTCGCGCGCTGACGGCGTCCAGATGGGCCCGATCGCCAGCCAGGAACAGCTCGACATTGCGCGCGACGCCGTCGCCAAGGCCAAGGCCGAAGGCGGCCTGGTCGTCGCCGGCGGCGAAGACCTGACCTTCGGGACGCCGGGCTATTATTACGCCCCGACCCTGATCGACAAGACGACGCCGGACATGGCGATCAACAAGGAAGAGGTCTTTGGCCCGGTCGCTTCTGTCATCCGCGTCAAGGACCTGGAAGAAGCCATTAAGGTCGCCAACGACACCGAAATGGGCCTGTCGGCCGGCATCTGCACCAAGTCGCTGAAATCGGCCGAGACCTTCAAGCGCCGCGTCCAGGCCGGCATGGTCATGGTCAACTTGCCTACCGCCGGCGTCGACTATCACGTGCCATTCGGCGGCCGTAAGGGCTCGTCCTACGGCCCGCGCGAACAAGGCGCCTATGCCAAGGAATTCTACACTATCGTCAAGACGGCTTACCAGTTTCCTCTCTAAGCGAGGAAACCGGCCAAGCCTTTGGCGTGAAAACTGCCTATCAGTTTCCGCTCTAATACCTGGATTAAGCGTATCCAGATCAACTTGCGGCGCCCCTCACCGGGCGCCGTTTTTTGTGCCCTCGCGACCACAAAACTTAAGCAACCACTTTACTTTTGTCGGCGATGAAGATACTTAAGTGTATGCTTAAGCATCAGGACCCATTGGACAAGGCTTTTCATGCGCTCGGCGATGCGACGCGGCGGGGGATTCTCGATCGTCTGTCGCACGGACCGGCGTCGGTGAGTGAACTTGCCCGGCCCTACGGCTCGACGCTGGTCGCGATCCACCAGCACATCCGGGTGCTGGAAGACAGCGGCCTCGTCGTTACGGAAAAACACGGCCGCACGCGCCAATGCCGGATTTCCAGTGAAGCTGTCCTGCGCGTCGAAACCTGGCTGAGCGAGCGCCGGGTGCTTTGGGAAAACCGCTTCGACCGGTTGGGCCAGTTGCTCGAAAACAATGAGGATCAAACATGACCCCCTTTTTCCATGGCACCTTCACCATCAGGCGGTCTTGGGCGGCATCGCCGGAGCGCGTGCTCAGGGCCTGGTCCGCCCCCGAGCTAAAGGCACAATGGTTCACCGGTCCGGCCGATCGCTGGACGCTGATCCGGCGCTCGATGGATTTTCGCCCTGGTGGAACAGAAGTGCTGGAAGGCCGTTTCATCGACAGTGGCAAGACGACACTTTACGAAGCGCGCTATCACCTCATAGAGCCCGACCGTCTGGTCTATGCCTACGACCTCCATCATTCCGGCAGTTTTCATTCCATTACGCTGTCCAGTTTAACACTCGAAGCCGAGAACAGCCGAACAGCCGTGTCCTATACCGAGCAGATCGTCTTTCTCGATGGACAGGACGGCACCGAAAGCCGCCGCCACGGTACGAACCTGCAGTTCGACATGATTGAAACCGCCCTCCAGCTGACAGGATTAGCGCAATGACACCCGAACTCTATGGTCACCCGTTCGCCGCCTTCGCCTGGAAGCCCCTCATCGCGCTTTATGAACGCAATGTCGCCTTTACCTTCAGCATGGTCGATCCCGGACATCCGGAAAACCAGGCGCGCATGACCGAACTGTCGCCCACGGGACAGTTCCCCGCGCTGGTCGACGGGCAAACCTGCATTACGCAAAGCAATGCCGTCATCGAATATCTCGACCTGTACCATGGCGACGCCGCGCCCATGGTCCCGGCCGACCCGCGCGAAGCGCTGGAAGCGCGCATGATGGCCGACATCTTCGACGACTATATTGCCGATCCGATGCAGCAGATCGTCGGCGACGCCTTGCGCGACGAGGCCGAGACCGATCCGCGCGGCGTCGCCGCCGCCCACGCTAAGCTGGAACGGACCTATGCCTGGCTGGACAAGCGCCTGCAAGCGGCGGAATGGGCGGCGGGTAACCGCTTCACCATCGCGGACTGCGCCGCCGCACCAGCCCTCTTCTACGCCGATTGGGTCCATCCAATTCCTGCGGCACATTCTGCACTTGCCGCCTATCGGGCGCGCCTTCTGGCCAGACCGTCGGTCGCGCGGGTCGTCGACGAGGCCAGGCCTTACCGCGCCTACTTCCCGCTGGGCGCACCCGACAGGGACTGACACGCTCTTGCTGGCGCCGATTTTGCGCCCTATGGTCGTGTTTTCGGTTGCATAACAAGTTGGAGGCGGCGATGTCTGACGGATCCTCTTTTCGCAATCCGTTCCAGTGGTGGGCGCAGGCGTTGAACCTGGCGCCGACCAATCTCAACCAGAGCATCCTGCCGGGCTGGTCGTTCCTGACGATCAATGAGAACAACTCGACCTCGCCGGAGACCGAGCAGCACATCCTGGCCAAACATTCCTATGGCCGCCAGATCGGTCGCATGATGGACCTGATGGAGGAGCTGGCCAAGGCTGCTCCCGCCGCGGTCAAGGCAAGCGATGCCTACGGCGACTTCGAAACCCTGCGAAAAGACGTCAAGACGGCAAAAGACGAAGCCGCCGGCATACGGCGCCAGCGGCTTCTCGATGAATTGAAAGCGCTCAGGAAAAAGGACGGCGACGATTTCGACGCCTTGGTCGCCGAGGCGAAGCGCTAGGTTTTAAGCGCCTCACCTTCCGGGGCACCACGGCCGAGGCGATCGGGTAGTGCCCGGCCTTCCGGCACGAAGTCCATAGCGACCGAATTCATGCAGTAACGCTGACCCGTCGGGCGCGGACCGTCTTCAAAGACGTGGCCGAGGTGCGAGTCGCAGCGGGCACAGCGGATTTCAGTACGCACCATACCGTGGGTGGCGTCGCGCAGGTAGCGGATATGGTCCTTGTCGATGCCCTGATAAAAGCTCGGCCAGCCGGAACCCGAATGGAACTTGGCACGGCTGTCGAACAACGGAAGGCCGCACAGGTTGCAGGTATAGGTGCCCTCGTCCTCGTACTCATCGAACTTGCCGCAGAAGGGCGCTTCGGTACCGTGATCGAGGAGGATACGGCGCGCCTCTGGATCGAGGTGCGATGCCAGGGTCTTGATCTGGTCGGCCGTCGGCGGCGTCAGGTCGAAGCCGAGCGCAGAGGTTTTGGTGGTAGCGGAGTCGGACATGGGATCTCCTTTGTCGTCTGCGCTGTTATACGCCGTACCGCGCGCGTGCGTTACCGGTCACGGCAATTTTATTGTGCGCGCAACGCTTTGAGAATGCGAAATACACCCAATCCATCGACGATCCGATGCGCGGCCTGCGCGATTGTCCGGCGGCGGGCCTGATCGGCCATCAGCGCTGCGATGTCGGCCGCGAACCCGGCGGGAATGCCGGTGCGGGCATCGATGGCCGGAAACGGACAGGCGTCGAGCCAGGCGGACTGGTTGTCGTAGACGACCACGGCCACTGCGGGAACGCCCAGGGCCGCCAGTTCATTGACGCTGCCACCGGCGGCTGTGATGACAAGCCCGCTGTTCGAAAGTGCCTCGGCCATGGACGGTGGATCGATCAGCAATTGCATACGCTCAAGGCGCTGCGACAGGGCTTGGAGTTCAGCGATATGACGGTTGGCCGGGCCGGCTATGGCGCGGATAACAACCCCGGGCAAGGCGGCATGAAGGCTTTGCGCCACTGCCGCTGTCAGGCCGGTGGGATCGCTGCCGCCAAAGGTCAGCGTGATGCAGCCGTCATCCGTCGTTGCTGCAGGGGCGCGAAATTCGCTGCGCACCAGGGCATAGTCCGGCCCGAGCAAGAGTTTGGCCTTTGACTTGGCGGCATAGGAGTCTGCCGGCGCTGCCGGCGTCGGATTGACCAGGACGTGGCAGTCGAAGCGCTCCAACACATCAAGATCGTCGATCACGGCCAGCCGGGTGCGCGCCGACAAGGCCGTCAGATAGTCGGCGCTGGCGGCATAGCTGTCGACGATCACCCAGTCGTCCGGCGCGACCTCGGCGTTCAGCTCGGCGAAGTCCTGTCCGGGCGGAGGCGCCGTCACGACGCGTGCGCCAATGGCGGCGGCGCGCTCCATCACCGGAGCATCGGCATTGACGACAAAGGTCACCGCCAAGCCCTGCTCGCGCGCCGCTTCGGCCAGCGCAAAGCAGCGCATGAAATGGCCGAGCCCGATCGACGTCGAGGCTTCCGTGCGGATGACAAGTCTCATGCCTTCATCCTAATGCCAAGGTTTTAATTGAATATAGACGGACGTGCGCTTTCCTGTGCGGCATGAAAAGACTCTGCGTCATCCCGGCGCGCGGCGGCTCAAAACGCATCCCGCGCAAGAACGTCAAGCCGTTCCTCGGCCGGCCGATGCTGAGCTATTCCATCGCCGCGGCGCGCGACAGCGGTCTGTTCGATCACATCGTCGTCTCGACCGACGACGAGGAGATCGCCGCCGTGGCCCGAGAACACGGCGCCGACACACCCTTTGTCCGCCCGGCGGAACTGGCCAACGACCAACAAGGCACCGACGCCGTCGTCGTCCACGCCGTCAGATGGTTCGAAGCTAAGGGCCAAAAGCCCGACGCCACCTGCTTGATCTACGCCACCGCACCTCTGCTCGATGTCGAACGGCTGAAGGAGGGTTGGGAAAGCCTGCAGCAGCCCGGCAAGCGCTTCGCTTTTTCCGTAACGTCCTATGGCTTTCCGATCCAGCGAGCGTTACGCCGGACCGAAGGCGATGGCGTCGCCATGTTCTGGCCGGAAAACCGCTTGGCGCGCTCGCAGGACCTGGAACCGGCCTATCACGACGCCGCCCAGTTCTACTGGGGCTGGTCGGACGCCTTTTTGAAGGGTGAAGACATGTTCTCGCCAGTCGCGGCGCCCGTCATCCTGCCGCGCTCGCACGTCGTCGATATCGACACGCCCGAAGACTGGGAAAAAGCCGAGATCACCTACCGGATTCTAAAGGGATAAACCTACCAGCGATGGTAGTACGACCGGTAGTAGCCACGGCCATAAACCCGGCGCGGGTAGTACTCGCGGTAGGTATAGACGCGCTCATAGTACTGCACCGGCGGCCGGCTCTCGTAATAGACGACGTCGTAGCCTGCGGGCGGCGGGGGCGGCGCGTAATAGCCTTCGTCGTAGGCGTAGTACTGGCCGCCATAGCAGGTCACGCTCGAATTGCCGACGGTCGTGCCGATCGAGGCGCCGACGGCCGCGCCGGCAATCGTATTGAAACCGCTGTCGTAGTGACGCGACACCGAATTGCCGATGACCGCGCCGGCCAACGCGCCCAGAATGGTGCCCGTGGCGCGCGCCTGGTCCTTGCGCTGATAGCAATAGCCGTCGTAGCGGCGGTCGCGCGCATCGGCTTGCGGCGGGACGTCGCGATCATAGCGGGCCTGGTCATAGGGTTGCGCGTCTGACGGCGGATAGCGATCGTCGTCCGCGTCCGGCACGTCGTTCGAACGATCGTTGAAATAGCGTTCGTCGGGATAGCGCGGTGGCGCGTCCTGAGCCGCGGCCAGCAAGGGCTGGCCGGCAAGGATCAGGGTTGCGATCGCGACAACGGATTTGGTCGGGAAGGTCATGGGCGCTACTCGAATACGGAATACGAAAATCGATAAGGCAGGCTTGCGGCTGAATGATGGCCGCCAGCCTCTACTTGCCAGCCTCTACTTGATCACAGCTATGCCCGCCTTGGCGCACTGATCGTCCTGCACGCCCAGGGCGCCGGACACACCGACCGCGCCAATGATATGGCCGTCGCTGACGATCGGCTGACCGCCGTCGACCGCCATGGCGCCGGTAAAGATAGAATTGAGAGTGCCGCCCTTGACCGCCTCCTGGAAGACCGAGGTCGGCCGGCGGAAAGCCGCCGCGGTTTCGGCCTTCTTGCGCGCCACCTCGACCGAACCATATTGCGTGCCATCCATCTTCTCGGAAAGCACGGGCGCGCCATTGGGCTCGATGATGGTGACGGCCATGGACCAGCCGTTTTTCTTCGCTTCGACTTCGACGGCGGCAGCCACGGTCCGGGCTTCGGCCAGGGTAATCGTACGGCCATAGCTGTAGGATGGATAAGGGGCCGCGGCCGGCGCAGGCGTCTGTGCCGATGCCACTGTCGCGAACAGCGCCGCGAAGCCCGCGACGACAAATGCCTTGAAAATCATGTCAGCCTCCCATTTCCCGGCATATCTAGCACAGCCGGCGGCGACCGTCAGCCCAGGTCTGTACGCTCACCCGGAAAGCCCGGCAGGGCCAGGTTGAAGCGGATCGCCGCCGCGCGCATCAGAAACGCCGCGCCAAAGCCCACGATCGCCGCCGGCCAGAACGGCAGGCCGAACAGCTTCAGCCCGGTGAACACGCTGGCGCCGAACAATGCCGCCGTGACGTAGATTTCCCGGCGCAGCAGCAGGTTGGGCTCCCCGGCCAGTACGTCGCGGATAATGCCGCCGAAGGTCGTGGTCAGCACACCCATGATGATCGCCGACACCGGCGGCACGCCGAGGTTCAACGCCTTGGCCGTCCCAACCACCGCATAGGCCGCAAGACCCAAGGCATCGAGCCATAGCAGGGCCCGGAACCGCCAGCCGTGCCGGCCCAGCGACCAGACGATCAAGGCCGCCACGATACACACCACGACGTAGCCCGGACGGTGTACCCAGAAAACCGGAGCGCCGATCAAAAGGTCGCGCAATGTGCCGCCGCCTACACCGGTAATCGCGGCAAAAAAGGCAAAGGTGATGATGTCGTGCTTGCGCCGCGCGGCCGCCAGCGCGCCGGTCGCGGCAAAGACGGCAACCGCGGCATAGTCGAGCCAGAAAAGGGCGGCAGACAGGGCATCCATGCCGGCCGTCTATCACATTCCGGATTGGCTCGCGTTGTTTTCTTACGGCCCGCGCTGTATGTCACACAATCTGTTACAGAAAGGTGTGCCGTGTCTATCAGCAAGCCCGTCTTCACCCTGCACGAAGCCTATCGCGACGATATCGCCGACCTGGTGACGCGCCGTCCGATGCCGTCACGAGAACTCGACCATATCGGCGCCTTCCTCTTCCTCAATCACCACGGCCCGCAGGTTTACCCGCCCAATAATCGCGGCCTGCCCTTCGGCCCGCACCCGCACCGCGGCTTCGAGACCGTAACCTTCATGCTGGAAGGCCCGCTGGCCCACAAGGACAGCGCCGGCCACGAAAGCATCATCACCAAGGGTGGTGTGCAGTGGATGACCGCCGGCAGCGGCCTGACCCACGCCGAGATTTCGCCCGACGATTTCAAGCGCACGGGCGGGCCGCTGGAGATTCTGCAGCTGTGGGTCAATTTGCCGGGCAAACTGAAGATGACGGCGCCCGCCTATGTTGGTGTGCAGAAGGACCAGATTCCGGCGATCGTATCAGACGAAGGCCGCGTGACGCTGAACCTGATCGCCGGGGACTGGCAGGGCGCAACCGGGCCGATCGCGTCGCTGACCGGCATGTTCATGTCGACGCTGGAGCTGCAACCCGGCGGCCGTATTCTGTTTGATGGTTTAGGCAAGCGCGACGTCTTCTGCTACGTCGTCCGCGGCGATGTCGCCATCAATGGCGCCGACGTGCGCAAATGGCATCTGGTCGAATTCGGCGATGGCGACCAGGTCGATATCGAGGCCATCAGCGACGCCGTCCTGCTGTTCGGGCATGCCGAAATCCTGCGCGAACCCGTCGTGGCGCACGGCCCCTTCGTCATGAACACTGTCGAGGAAATCCACCAGGCCTATGCCGACTACCAGGCGGGCAAATTTCGTTAGTCGCCAATCATATTATTGGCCAAGGGCTCGCCGCGTGTCAGATCGCGGCTGGCGGTACGGCCGAGCACGTCCCATAGCCTGACCGGCGGCAGGCCGAGGCCTGGGCGGATCGAACGGACATTGTCCTTGGTCAGGCGCTCACCCTTTTTGACGTCCTTCACCACGTACAGCGAGCGGCGGAAGGTCTTCGACGTCCGTTCCGAGCCGAGCGTATCATAGTGCA
>FSUR01000143.1_pt1 | contig 27414 bp, 20 predicted proteins | sample 1637491 | NCBI WGS metagenome assembly FSUR01 (sample SAMEA3914816, study PRJEB12502) | metagenome | biome: forest; material: soil | place: USA | collected 2011-09-16 | depth 0.3 m
CCCGCAACGCGACCTTCGTCGCCACGACGCAGACGGCGCCGAGCTACCGCCTCTACGCCATTGCCAATTCGACCCCGCCCAAGCCCGCCCTGGTCTTCGACGACACGGGCGCGTCGATCGCCGTTGAGCTCTACGAACTGGGCGTCGAAGCCTTCGGCAGCTTTACCGCTGAAGTGCCGGCACCGCTCGCCATCGGCACGGTGACGCTGGAAGACGGAAGTCTCGTCAAAGGCTTCGTCGCCGAGCCCCGCGCCCTTATCGGCGCCCGCGACATCACCGACTTCGGCGGCTGGCGCGCCTATATCGCCAGTCTGTCAGCCGGACAACCTTAACCGCCCAGCCAGTTACCGTAGCCGATGACGACCGTCGACAGGATCAGCAGGGTCAGGCCGCCCATGACCAGGGTCAGGGTCTTGGCCTTGGCGCCCTTCCACTCTTTCAGCGCAAAGCCCCATAGCGACGAGAAGATGATGATCGACGCCATGTGCAGGGTCCACGACGAGAAGCCGTACTTGCCCATCTGGCTTTCGCCCATCTGGTAGAAGAAGAACTGCAGATACCAGGTGACGCCGGCCACCACGCACAGGATGAGGTTCAGCAAGCCCGACGGCTTCGTTTCGCCGGCCGGGACCGGCGCCGTCATCTGCGCCAGGCTCTTGTTCTTGACGATCAGATAGGCGCACCAGACGATATTCGTCGTGGCGCCACCGAGCAGCACGACGCACAGGGTCGCCAGACCGCCGAACAGGGGATCGACGCCCGACTTGACCACCGTCGCGGTAATGGGATCGCCGGCGGCCAGACCATAGGCGAAGCAGCTCGACATGACGCCGCAGAAGACGGCGACCAAAATGCCCTTTTTGAGATCAAATTCCTTCAGCGTTTCGCGACGCCGGTCTTCGGGCAGGTCGTTGTTTTTGCTGTGTCCGGCAAAACCGATGACGCAGATGCCGGCAAGGCAGATAAGCAGGCCAAGCATGACGATCTGGCCATGCTGGGTCGGCAGGACCTCTGTAAAGAAGGTGCCCTTGAAGATCGGCGGCACGATCGTACCGAAGAACGCGCACAGGGACAGCGCGATCGCCGTGCCGAGGCCGAGACCGAGATAGCGCATGGTCAAGCCGTAGGTCAGCCCCCCCAAACCCCACAGCAGGCCGAAGATCACGCACCACTTCAGCGTTTCGGGCGAAGCGCCGTGAAGAATGTCGAGAAGGTGCGGCACCTTGATGAAGGCGAAAACCCACGGCGCGACGACCCAGCTGAACAGGCCCCCGATCAGCCAATAAATCTCCCACGGCCAGCCTTTTACCTTGCGATAGGGGACGTAGAAGCTGCCCGAGGCAAAGCCGCCCAGCCAGTGAAAGACAACGCCTAAAAGCGGGTTCGGGTTCATGGGTCAGATCCTGTATATGCGTTCGGCATTGCCCGCGAACAGGGCTTCGCGCTCATCATCTGAGAAGGCGCGCGTTATCTCGTCATAGGCACTGAGCGCATGCCCGTAGGTGTTGAACAGCTTGTCGGTCGGAAAGTCGCTGGCGAACAGGCTGCGATCGGCGCCGAAGCGGTCTATCGTCTCCAAGACAAGCGGGCGCATCATTTCCGCAGTCCACGGACGCACAATAAAGCCGAGCCCGGAAATCTTTACTGCGACGTTCGGCAGGCTCGACAGCAGCCGCATACCGTCCTTCCAGCGCGCGATGCCCTCGCCGTCCCGGTCGACCGGCATGCCCATATGGTTGATGATGACCGGAATGTTTTCGTGCCGGCGGGCCAGTGCGTAGGCCTGCGTCATCTGGTTGGGATAAATTTGCAGGTCGAAAGACAGGTTGTACTTGGCCAACAGCGCATAGCCGCGCGCGAAGGCGTCGTCGTCGAGCAGGTTCTTCGGCGTATAGGTTCGCCTGGGGTCCGGGTGCCAGTTGATAATATGGCGGATACCGCGGACGTTGGGACTTTCCACATGGGCAGCCAGCAGCTTTTCCACATCCGGATCGTTCAACGCCGCAAAGGCGACAATCGCATTCGGAAAACCTTGCGCATCCGACATGTCCTGCAGCCAGCGCGTTTCGGCGATGGCGTCGCCGGGATGGGCGCCCGCATCGATATGCACAGCCTTTTCCACAGGGAAATCCACAGCATCGGCGCGGTAATCCACAGGCAGATAGGTAGAGGCGATCAGCTCGACGCTGCCGTTCGGGCCATCACCGGAAAACGGTGGCGTCAGCCACGGATAGCGCAGGTGGCTCAGGTCCCACAGATGGATATGGGCGTCGACGAAACGCGCGATGGTCATGGTGTGGCCCTGTATAACGCTCTCAGGCGTTTTCCTACTTATTGGACACACACCATATTATGTGGGAATGTGGAGTCAACCGGAAACGGTCAGCGGCGAGACGCCGGTTGCCGTGGCGTGCGCGACAAAGCGCTTCTGCGCAGCGCAGGTAAAGGTCTGGGACATGATGGTGTCGACCGACATCCACTCGCCCGTCATCGTGTCGGAGGTCAGGGTCAGGCGGACGTAACCGTTATAGGCGTCGTCGGCTGCGACGATTTCCGGATTCTGCTCGGCGAGGGTTTTGGCCAGCTGCAGGTCGGGCAGCCAGGCGTCGAGGAACCGCGTCGGACTGGTCACCGACGTGACGCCCAGTTCGACCGCCACCTGGCGGCCGGCGGCGTCGTGCAGGTCGTTCGCCCACGCCGTATGGCTGTCGCCCGAGGTCACGACGACGCGGGCGCCCGAAGCCTTGATTAGGTGGTAAAGCCGTTCGCGCTCCGCCGGATAGCCGTCCCAGGCATCGAGGTTGAACGGCATGGTGTTTCCGTTTGAAAACAGGCCGACCATTGCTTGGACCTTCCGGCGTGTTTCCACCGGCAAGACCGACAACACATTCCCTGTGCGTTCAGCGCCAAATAGGCGCACCAAGTCCGGACCGGGCGTTCTCGCCATCAGCACCTGGTTGCCCAGGATCTGCCAGCATACGCCGTCCTTGACCGAGGCTGTCAGGGTGTCGCTCAGCCATTGCCGCTGCTGCGGTCCCAAAAGCTGGCGGCCGGGATCGCTGAGCGCTGTTCCGAAGGCCTGGTAATCCGGCTTGCCGTCGACCATCTTCAGATCGGCATAGTCGAGTTGCTTCGAGCGCGCCAGCAGCCGCGTCTCGAGCATGATCAACTCGGCGATGCCGCCAAAGCGGAACGAACGATAGATGGTTTCGGACAACTGCCCCGGCGCTGTATCACGGATCGGCATCCATTCGCGGTAAGCCTTGAGCGCGGCCGCCTTGCGATCCCACCACCGGCCTTCGCCCTTTTCAGGATTGTGGTTTTCGGCGCCGCCGATCCAAGGGTTGTTGCAGATTTCATGGTCGTCGAAGACGCAAATCCACGGCGCGCGGGCGTGGGCGGCCTGCAGGTCCTGGTCGCGCTTATACTGGGCGTGGCGGATGCGGTAGTCGGCCAGGGTCACGATCTCGTACGGCGGCTCGGGCGTGCGGCCGAGTGTCCGCCCATTGCCCATGCCGTAGTCGTCGGGACCAGCACCATATTCGTAAATATAGTCGCCGAGATGAACGACGGCGTCGACGCGGTCGAGCCCGGCAATATGGCTATAGGCGTTGAAATAGCCGTTCGAATGGAGCGAACACGACGCCACAGCCAGGACAACGTCGTCCGTTTGTTCGGGCAGGGTCTGCGTGCGGCCGATCGGCGAAGGCGTGTCCTGGCAGGTAAAACGATAAACATAGGCCGTGCCAGGCGTGAGACCGGTTGCGTCGACCTTGACCGTATGGTCGCGGCCGGCGTCGGTCATGCATCGGCCTTGCGCCACGACGGCGGCAAAGGTGTCGTCGCGGGCGACCTGCCAGGTAATATCCACAGGCTTGTCCACACCGCTGACGCGCGTCCACAGGATTACGCGGTCAGGCAGCGGATCGCCCGACGCCACTCCGTGCTTGAAGCCTATTCCTTGCGCCGGCGCCTCGGCCGAGCCGGTAAAGGCGGGTATTGCGGGCAGGACGCTCAAGGACAAAAGGGCGCGGCGGCTTAGCGGCATGGGGTCGCTCCGTCGGAAGGGGTACCGTTGCGCGCCAGTAAAGCGGTTTGATGACAGGGGCTTCGCGTTTCCGTGACGGTTTTATCCACAGGCCACAAATAAAACGCCAGCCGGCAGAACCGGCTGGCGCTCGTTCAAGACTATGGAGCAGCTTTAAAAGGTCTTCTTGACCGACACGAAGACCTGACGCGGCGCGCCGGTCATGATGGTCTGGCCGGTGCCCGAGGCGTCGCTGTTGACGAAACCGTTCGAACCGATGGTCGAGATGTATTTTTCGTCTGTAAGGTTGGTGACGTTGACCTGCAGCGTTGTGCCGACCGAAACGAAACGGTAGCCGAACGCGAGATCGCTGATCGTCGAAGCCTTCACCTTGCCGCCGACGTTCTCATAGGTATACCAGCGGTCGCCCGTATAGTCGGCGCTGAGCGTACCGAACAGCGCGCCGTTGTCGTACGACAGTTCGGTCTTCAACAACTCCTTCGGCGTATTGACGACCGTCTTGCCCTTCGTGTGAGCCTTCACAGTGCCGTCCGACGCCACGACGTCCGACTGATACTTCGAGTCGTTATAGGTATAGGCGGCGTAGAGCTTCCATGCCGGCGTGACGCGATAGCTGCCAGCAAGTTCCAAGCCCTTGGTCTTGACGTCGCCGACGTTCGACAGGACGGGCGCATTGCCGACAATGCCTGAACCTTGCGCGATTGCCAGGATACGGTTGCTGAAGTCGACACTGTAGACCGCCAGCACACCCTGGAAGCCACCGGTGCGGACGCGCAGGCCGCCTTCGAGCGTCTTCGACGTCTCGGGCTTCAGGTGGTCGCGAACATAGTCGACATTGACCTGCGACTGCGAGCTGAAGGGACCCGAGGTCGCGGCCGAAACGTAGGCGCCCATATTTTCGCTGTACGACCCGAACACTTCGTAGGCGGGATTGATCTTGTAGACGAAGCCGGCCTGCGGCAGGAAGCTGTCATTCGACTTCAGCGTCCCGTTAAGCGTGCCGCCGACCTGCTGGTGGACGGTGTTCTTCACGTCGAGCGACTTGAAGCCGTAGTTGATCTTCAGCGCGTCGCTAACCGTCCAGGTATCCTGGACGTAGGTCTGCGCCGTCTTGGTGGTGAATGTATACTGCCACTGGGTGTAGAAGGGGTCGGTCTGGAAGCCCAGGCTGTCGCGATGCGGGGCGTTTAGCGTCTCGCCGTAGAAGCGACGGGCCTGGTCAAAGTCATTGTTTTCGACCCACAGACCGGCCGCCATCTGATGCGCGCCGAGATCGATGGTCACACCCACGGTCGCACCAGTGCGGTCGATTTTGTACTCGGTCGTACGGATCGAGACGAAGGCGTTGTCCGACGACGGCGATGCCGCGTTGTAGAAGGGCGAGTAAGAAACGCCCGGCGACGGCAGATACGGCGTCACCCACAGGCCCTGGCCCTTGTCGTCGTGGTGATAGACAGTGCCCGAGAAACGAATCTTGTCCGTCAACGGCGTGTCGAAGCGCAGGCCAGACAGGGTGTCGTCGCGCACGCCGGCGCCGTAATAATAGGCGTCGTCGACGCTGGTGATCGGCGCCGGGAACGCGGTGCCTTGCTGGTAATCTTTGGCGACCGTATTGGCGAGGGCCCAGTTCGGCTGGAAATTGTCCCAGTTGTAGCCGAGACGGTTGATCATCTCGAACGACATGTCCTGGTAGTCCTGCTCGCGGCGATTGGAATGGTTGACGAACGCCGTCAAATTGCCTTCGCCGATCGGCAGCACCCACTTGGTGTCGACCTGCTGGCCCTTCTGCTCGCCGGCGCCCTTCCACTTATCGCTCTTCTGGTCGACGACCGAAACGTAGCCGCGGAGACCGCCGAGTGCGGCAATCGCGCCGGTCTCGAAGCGGCCATAGACCCGGTGTGTGCTATTCGAGCCGAGGGTTCCGTCGAGTTCGCCGCCCATCGTCTGCGATGGATCACGCGACACGAACTTGAGCGTGCCACCGAGGTTCGACGAGGTCGCCGAATCGAGCGAACCGGCGCCCTGCGCCAGTTCGACGCGGGCGATGTCTTCGTTGATGATGGCGCGGCTGATGTGCAGGCCGTTATAGTTGCCGTACGACATGTCGCCCAGCGTGACGCCGTCGAGCGTGAAGCCGAGCTGGTTCTGGTTGAAGCCGCGGATGGAGATGCGCGTCGACCATTCGTAGGCGCCGAACGGGTCGGCCGACTGGAAGGTGACGCCCGGCAGCTTGTCGAGCACCTTCAGCGCCGAGGTGCCAGGTGCGACTTCGCCAAGGTCCTGCGCCTTGACCGTCTGAGTCTGGCGGCTCTGGCCATGGCCGAGCACGATGACTTCGGCGGAGTCCGTGGCATTGGCAGCTTGCGCCGACGCGATGCCGGTATGGAACAGCGCCAGGAGTGCGGCGCCGGAAAGCAGTGCGATCTTCATAGTGTATCCCCGCGGGCCGGGAGTAGCCCATGGAAACGGCCTGCTAACGTTGCACCGTGACAGTTTCGAAACGGATCGATGTCAGTCGCGCCAAACTTTTGCGACGCTGGCTAATTAACTGATTTTAATCATAAAAACCCTGTGACGCGATCGCCACAGGGCTGGCATCCAATGCCTTGACGTCAGGTCAGGCGGTGCGTTCCTTCAAGAATGCCTGGCGCGCCGCGACGCCGGTATCGGCGAAGTCGGTGAAGACGCCGTCGACGCCCATGCGGAAAAAATCGAGGTATTCGGCGACCGCGTCGCCATTATAATAAGGATCGAGATAGGGCGCGTCGTTTCGCATGGTCCAGATATGGACCTTCAGCCCGCGCGCATGGGCGTTATCGATGATGTCCCGGCGCTTGACTGCAACCGACTTGCCGTCTGCATCCTTTTTGAAGGCCAGCAGGTGGCGCTTCCACGGAGCGACGATCGTGGCGTATTTCGCGACCTCGTCGAGGCCTTCGGGCGTCAGCAGATCGGCATAGGTGCCGGCGCGGCCCGACAGCACCCAGTCATAGGGCCGGTCCGACGGTGGTTTGAACTGCACGGCGCCGGTTTCCGGATCGGTGCCCGAGCCGTCGAGGAGCTGCATCAGGCGGATATCGGTCTTCGTCTTCAGATATTGCAGGTTGCCCTGCTCGAACGACTGGATGAAGACGGGCGAAGAGGCCGAGTTGTAACCCGCCTTTTTCAGCACGTCGAGCAGGTGATCCTCGATCGGCAATCCGGCCGAACGATGGAAGGTCGGGAACTTGATTTCGGGATAGATCCCGACGGTACGGCCGGCCTTTTTCGCGCTCGTCTGGACGATATCGATCATCTCTTCCAGGGTCAGGATGGGATACTGACCGTCGCGACTGTGGTCGCGGCCCGGCATGACCTGCTTGCAGCGCAGGGTTTTCAGTTCGGCGAGCGTAAAGTCTGCAATGAAAAAGTCGGTGATTTCGAAACTGGCGAATTTTACCGTGCGCTTGCGCGACGCAAATTCCGGATGCGCCAGAATGTCCGTAGAATCGGTCAATACCGGATCATGGCGCGTCACCAGATGTCCGTCCTTCGTTGCCACCACATCGGGTTCGACAAAATCGGCGCCCAGCCGGATCGCTTCTTCGTACGATGCTTGCGTGTGCTCGGGCATATAGCCGGGCGCACCGCGGTGACCGACGATCAGCGGTGATTGGAATGGCTGGGCGGGCGCGGCGTGGCTCATGCGGGCAGCGGACAAGGCGGCGAGAGAGGCTGCGCCGGTAAAGAAGCCGCGGCGGCCGAGTGCTAAGGGTTCTGTCATCATGCCTGCTGCATAGCGCGAATTCAAGACAATTTGGCCAAACTTCCACGACAGGAATATGTCACGCAACGCCAGCCCCTATAAGGGATTGTTGCACATGTGACACGTCACAAAACTGTTCTGTGTATGAAACCGTTTCGTCACGCGGCGCGCCTATGCGGACGGCTTTCATCCTCTCCCTCCCGGAGCCTTTATGACCTTTTCCAATCGTATAAGCCTTCGCGCAGCGCTGCTCGCCACTGGCGCGCTGACGCTCGCACCGTTCATTCTGGCCGCCCCTGCCAACGCCCAGGACAAGACCGACGCCAAGGGCGAAGACGCCACACAGGAAGTGGTGGTCAAGGTCAATCGCACCACGCGGTCGTCGGTCGATCTCGGCGGCAGCGAAATGCAGAAGATCCTGCCGGGCATCAACCCCTTGAAGGCCATCCAGACCCTGCCGGGCGTGCTGTTCGAAACGGCCGACCCGTGGGGCAATAACGAGCAGAACGAGACCCTGTTCGTCCATGGCTTCTCGCTGCAGCAGCTCGGTTACACCTTCGACGACGTTCCCTTGGGCGACCAGCAGTACGGCAACTGGAACGGCCTGTCGCCGTCGCGAGCCGTGACCAGCGAAAACGTCGGTCGCGTGCAGTTTGCCTCGGGTGCGGCCGGCCTTGGCGTCGCCTCGACCTCGAACCTCGGCGGCGCAATCGAGACCTATTCGAACGATCCGGCGAAGGCGCGTACGGTGACCTTCGCTGAAACGCTCGGCTCGTACTCGACAACGCGCACCTTCCTGCGCTACGACACCGGCACCTTCGGCAATGGCAACGCGCTCTACGTCTCGCTGCTGCACCACGATGCCAAGTCCTGGGATTTCAACGGCCATCAGAAGGACGAGCAGCTCAACGCCAAGTACACGCGCACCGGCGACAAGGGCAAGCTGACCGCCTATCTCGACTATCAGACCAAGGTCGAGCCCAACGAGGATTCGATCGTCCACGTCGCGGGCGAGACCTCGGCGCCCTACGTCCGCCCCTTCCTCTATCCGGACTATGAGGAAGCGCTCAACTACCTGAACCCGACGACGGGTGCCCCGCCTGCCTCGGCCGGTAGCAATTTCAGCAACTACCACTCGGCCGCCCAGCGCGAGGATGCGCTGACCTACGTCAAGTACGACTACCACTTCAGCGACAATATGAGCTGGTCAAACCAGGCCTACTACCACTACGATTACGGCCGCGGCATCGTCGCCGGCCCGGTCAACCAGGCTGGCCTGCCGGGCCTCTTCGCCACCTATTATCCCGGTCCGGCGGGTGAAACTTCTACCCAACAGATCGCCCGCCTGAAGTCGATCTTCGGTGGCACCGGCTGGGCCGTGCGCACCACCGAATACCTGCAGAACCGGTCGGGCCTGATCTCGACCTTCAAGCTGCACGCCGGCGACCACGATATCGAGGCCGGCGCCTGGTACGAAAAGCTCTATTCGACGCAGCACCGCGCCTGGTATCCATTCACGGCCGGCAACACCAACTTGACGCCGTACCAGATTCCCACCGGCAAGAACTTCGACCAGTATTACGGTCGGTTCAACATCTCCATCCTGAACCTGCACGTCCAGGACCAGTGGCGCGTCATGCCGAATCTTGTGGTGCAATACGGCTTCAAGTCGATGTCGCAGACCGGAACCGGCTACTTCCCGATCAACCAGAACAACCTGCCCCAATGCAGCGCGGTCCCGGCCGGAACGCCATGCACCACCTCGACTGCCGCGCCGATCAGCTATCCGTCGGGCACGATCAAGACGACCGAAAACTTCCTGCCGCAGGTCGGTTTCGTGTGGGACGTTACGCCGAACGACCAGATCTTCGCCTCCGCCCAGAAGAACCTGCGCCAGTTCATCGTCTACGGTGCCGGAGGCTCGGCCTGGAGCTTGGCGAACCAGTCGGCCTTCGACTACTTCAAGAGCAATGTGAAGCCTGAAACATCGTGGACGACCGAAGCCGGCTGGCGCTTCCACCACGCCTTCACCGGTCCGATTACCGGCATCGACGGCCAGATCAGCGCCTACCACGTCGATTTCAAGAACCGCCTGCTGTCGATCAGCCCGACCCCGGTCATCCTGTCACTGGTTGCCGGCGCTGCCGTCCTGGCCAATGTCGGCGACGTCAAGACCGACGGTATGGACTTGGCCGGCACCGTCCACTTCGGCCGCCACTGGTCGGTCTACGACGCCGTGTCGTACAATCGCTCAGTCTTTCAGGACGACTACACGTCAGGCACGACGACGGTGCATACGGCTGGCAAGAACGTGCCCGCCTCGCCCGACTGGATGAACAAGCTGATCGTCTCGGCCAATTACAGCAACTGGGACATGCAGCTGTCGGGGGACTATGTCGGCAAGCGCTACGCCACCTACACCAACGACCTATCGGTGGACGGCTACTTCCTGACCGGTCTCGAGGCAGGCTACCGCTTCGACCTGCCGCAGGGTTCGCCCATGCGTTATGCCCGCCTGTCGCTGAACGTCACAAACCTCGGCAATATCAAGACGACCTCGACCCTGGTCGTCGGCGCCGCTTCGGGCACCTACAACACCTATCCCATGGCCCCGCGCATGACCTTCGTCACGCTGACAACCAAATTCTAAACAAAGCGATCGCGTTTTTAGAAAGGCCCGGAGATAATCTTCGGGCCTTTTTGCGTGTGCGAATCGTTGCGTGTACCCATATAGGCCTTGCAGAAAAGGAGCCGATCATGGTCACAGCAATCCGCGTTCATACCCTGGGCGGGCCTGAGGTCCTGATACCCGAAGAGGTCGAGGTCGGGCAGCCAGGACCCGGCGAGGTCCTGCTTCGCCACACCGCCATCGGCGTCAACTTCATCGACACCTATTTCCGCTCAGGGCTGTACAAGACCGCCCTGCCGCTGATCCCAGGCAACGAGGCGGCGGGCATGGTCGAAGCCATTGGCGAGGGCGTCGGCGATGTCACTATAGGGCAGCGCGTCGTCTACATGCACGGCCCGGGCACCTATGTGCAGAAGCGCATCGTCCCGGCCGACAAGCTGGTCCCCATCCCCGACAATATCCCCGACGAGGTCGCCGCTGCGGTCCTGCTGAAAGGCCTGACGGCGCAATACTTGCTCAGGCGGACCTTCAAGGTCGATGCCGGGCATACTCTTCTGGTCCATGCGGCCGCCGGCGGTGTCGGGCTGATCCTGGGGCAATGGGCCAAGCACTTGCACGCCACGGTCATCGGCACCGCGGGCTCGGCCGAAAAGGTCGAGCTGGCGTTGAAGAACGGCTACGACCACGTCATCAATTACCGCGAGGAGGACTTTGTTGCCCGTGTGCTTGCGTTCAACCACGGCCAGAAGGTCGACGTCGTCTACGATTCGGTGGGCAAGGACACCTTTCCCGCGTCGCTCGACGTCATCAAGCCGCTGGGGCTGTTCGTCACCTTCGGCCAGTCGTCGAGACCCATCCCGCCGGTTGACTTGAGCATTCTCAACACCAAGGGTTCGCTTTTCGTCACCCGGCCGTCGTTGTTTGCCTATATGAGCGACCGCGATGTGCTGCTGGCGGCGGCAAAAGAGCTGTTCGACCTGATCGGGCGCGGCGTCATCACCGTCGCCGTCAACCAGCGCTTTCCGCTGGTCGAGGCCCGCGCCGCGCACGAGGCGCTGGAAAGCCGCGCCACCACCGGGACGACGGTGCTGATCCCTTGATCGTCGTCATTCTCGCCGGCGGCCAGGGCCGGCGCCATGGTGGCAACAAGGCATTGGCGCCATGGAACGAGACCACACTGATCGGCGCCGTTGTGGCGCGCCTTGCCCCGCAGGCGCAGCGCTTGGCCATCAATGCCCGCGCCGATCTTGCGCGGCCGCTATCGGACTTCGGCCTGCCGATCCTGATCGATGACGCGGACTTCAGCGACCTCGGCCCCCTGTCCGGCGTGCGGACCGCCATGAAATGGGCATCAGCCGCCGGCGACGGCCACGTCATCACGGTGCCATGCGATATGCCCGACCTGCCGCTCGATATGGCGGCGCAGCTGGCGGCCGCCGATGAGGCCGATATCGTCCATTTTTCAGGTGCCCGCGATCATGCGCTATGCGCGCGCTGGCGGGTGTCGCTGCTGCCGGCACTGGAGGAGGCGTTGACGCAGGCCGACGGCGGACTGGCCGTCATGCGCTTCGTATCGCAGCAGCAGGTTATCAAGCTGCCGACCGGCGACGACGACGCATTTGCCAATATCAACTCGCTATAAGCGCTTCCAGGGCCGGCATGTGGTCCGCCTCCTGCGCCGGCTTGTCCCAACGGATGCGGTTGATCCGCGGAAACCGTAGGGCATAGCCCGACTTGTGCCGCGTCGAGCGATGGACGGAGTCGAAGGCCACCTCGAACACCAGGTCTTTCCGCACTTCGCGCACCGGTCCGAAGGTTTGCAGCGTGTTGTGGCGCACCCATTTGTCGAGCTCGACCAGCTCGGCGTCGGTAAAGCCGAAATAGGCCTTGCCGATCGGCAGTATCTGATTGCCGCTCCACAGGCCGAAGGTGAAATCGGAATAGAAGCTGGAACGCTTACCCGACCCGCGTTGGGCGTACATCAGGACGGCGTCGACCAGCTTCGGATTGATCTTCCACTTGTACCACGGTCCGGTTGGGCGGCCGGCGACGTAAGGGCTGTCGCGGCGCTTGAGCATTACACCTTCGATGACCGGGGTGTTGATGACGCTGGCCCGCATCTCGGCCAGCGCGTCGAAGCTGTCATAGGCGATTTCCGGTGACAGCTTCATAGCCTCGGGTTTGTGGTGTTCCAGCGCCGCCTGTAACAGCGCACGGCGGGCTTCATAGGATTGCGCGCGGACATCCTCGCCCTCCAGCGCCAGGACGTCATAGATGATGATGCCTGCCGGGTAGTCGGCGATCAGTTTCGCAGACGGCGCCTTGCGGCCCAGGCGCTGTTGCAGGTCGTTGAACGTACCGTTTTCGTCGCCGCGCATGACGATCAGTTCGCCATCGAGCGTGGCGTGGAAATTCAGGTGCTCAAGGATATCGGGGAAGGTGTGGCTTATATCGTCGCCGGTGCGCGTGAACAGGGCGCGGCCGAGGGAGCTGTTCACGACCTGGACGCGGATGCCATCGTACTTCCATTCGGCGGCATAGGTTTCGGGCCTTATCAGCCCATAGTCCTTTTCCTCGAGCGCATGCGCCAGCATGACGGGCGTAAAGGTCAGGGCCTCGTGCACCGCCGGTCGATCGCCACGGCCTTCCAACCATAAAAACAATTGTTCATACGGCGGGTCGACGCCGTGCCAAAGCGTCTCGATATCGTCGATCGCCTTGCCGCCGAATTTTGCCAAAACCTGTTTTAACAGACGTGCGGACACGCCGATGCGCAGGGACTGCATACCGATCTTGAGAAAAGCCCAGCGTTCCGGTGAGGTCATGCGGTCGAGCATGGCGGCCACGTATGCCGGCAAGTCGGCCTTGGGTGTGTGGCGCAGAGCATGCACGACATAGGTTAAGGTCGGCAGGTCTTCGGCCTCGGGTTCGCCCGTCCCGGGCCAAAGATGGGCCACGGTCTCCGAAAGCTCACCGACATAGTCGTAGCTCATGGTGAGCAAGACTGGGTCGACGCGCGCGCGGATAAGGTCCAGCACCATGGAGCGCTTGAAGTTGGGCAGGGAGAGCGTTCCGGCGATGACTGCAATGGCATAGCCACGGTCGGGATCGGGTGTCGTCTTGAAATAGTCGAGCAGCAACCGTTCCTTGGCGAGCGTCGACGGCTCGTAATAAAGACGTTCGAGAAGACGGGAGAATGTCCTCATTCGCTGTCGTCCTCGTAACCCAGCAGGTGCAGGGCCTGCGCCTTGAAACCGTTATGCGTGGCGTAGTGGACCAGCGCATCGTCACGACCATGCGTCACCCAGACTTCCGGCGCGGCCACATCGGACAGGGTCTGCGTCAGCTCATCCCAATCGGCGTGATCCGAGATAACCAGCGGCAATTCGACGCCTTTTTGCTTGGCGCGCGCCCGGATGCGCATCCAGCCCGAGGCTGCCGCCGTCAGCACATCCGGCAGCTTGCGCGACCAGCGATCCTGCAAGGCGGAAGGCGGGCTGAGCACGATCTTGCCGGCCAGTGTCTTGGCGTTTTCCGGCGTCACGATCTCCCACGATCCGAGGTCGAGGCCGAAGTCCTGATAGAGCTCGCAAAGCCTGACCATGGCGCCGTGGAGATAGACGGTGTCGTCGTATCCGGCGGCGCGTAAGCCCATCATCAATCGTTGACATTTGCCCAAGGCATAGACCCCGACCTGGTGACACCGGTCGGGAAACTGCCGCAGCGAGGCCAGCAGCTTTGCGATCTCGCTGTCGAGCGGCGGGTGGCGAAAGACCGGCAAAGCGAAGGTCGCCTCGGTGACGAAGACGTCGCACGCCACGGGTTCGAACGGTATGCAGGTCGGGTCGGGACGGCGTTTATAGTCGCCGGAGAAGACGATGCTCGATCCCTCATATTCCAACCGCGCCTGGGCCGAGCCCAGGATATGTCCCGCTGGGTGCAGGCTGACCCTGACGCCGTTGATATCGACTGTTTCGCCATAGGCCAACGGATGTTCGCTGCGCGCGTGGTCGTCGCCGTAGCGGATGCGCATGATGGCCAGGGTCTCGGGCGTGGCGAAGACCCGGCCGTGGCCGGCGCGCGCATGGTCGGCATGGCCGTGGGTAATGATGGCATCGGCCACGGGCTGTGTGGGATCGATATGGAACCCGCCCGGCCGGCACAAAACGCCTTCGCGCTTGATCTCTATCCAGTCTTTGGGGTGCATTCTGCTCCTGAACCGTTGCCGCCCGTCAGGCGTATGCCGCAATTGCGTCCTTATCCTTCATCCCCATATGATCGCCACATGGTCGACATTCCATACGTCTTTCAACACTGGTTCGATCAGCAGGGCTGGACGATCCTGCCGCACCAGCGGCAGATGGCCGCCCGCTACCAGGCCGGACAATCGACGCTTTTGACTGCGCCAACCGGCACCGGCAAGACACTGGCGGGCTTCCTGGGGTCGCTGATCGACATTGCCGCGACCAAGTCGAAGGGCCTCCACACCCTCTACATATCGCCGCTGAAGGCGTTAAATTACGATATCGAACGCAATGTTGTGGCAGTGGTCGAAGCCCTCGGCCTGCCCGTTACCATCGAAAGCCGTACGGGCGACACGTCCTCCTATCGTCGCCAGCGCCAGCGTGCCAAGCCGCCGAACATTCTTTTGACGACGCCGGAATCGCTGATGCTGCTGCTGTCCTACCCGGACGCGCCGCAGATGTTCGGGCAACTTCAGGCCGTGGTCATAGACGAAATCCATTCCGTCGCGGCTTCGAAGCGCGGCGACCTGATCGCGCTTGCCCTGGCGCAGATCGAGGCCTTTTCGCCGGGCGTCCGCCGCATCGGGCTTTCGGCGACGGTCGCGGAACCGCAGGCCTTTTGTGACTGGCTGGGACCGGTCGGTCGCCCCGTTGAACATCTCGACAGCCCGGCCGGCAAGCCGCCCGAGGTCGCCATCCTCAAAGCAAAAAATCCCATTCCCTACGGCGGTTTCATGGCGGGGTACGCCGTGCCGGAAATCATGGCCGAGATCGTCAAGGCGCGTACGACCATCGTCTTCGTCAATACACGGGCGCAGGCCGAACTGCTGTTTCAGTTCCTATGGGAGGCCAATGACGACGCCCTGCCGATCGCCATTTTCCACGCCTCGCTGACGCGCGAAATGCGGCTGAAGACGATCGCCATGATGGCTGAAGGCAAGCTGCGCGCCCTGGTCGCCACCTCGGCGCTCGAACTCGGCATCGACTGGGGCGATGTCGATGTCGTCATCCAGGTCGGGGCCCCTAAGGGCGTCAGCCGGCTGCTCCAGCGTATCGGCCGGTCGAACCATCGCGTCGACGTCCCATCGAAGGCCTTTCTGGTTCCGGCCAACCGCTTCGAAGTGCTGGAATGCGAGGCGGCGATCACGGCCATCGCCGCGCGTCATCTCGACGGCGACGTGCCCTTGCCCGGCAGCCAGGACGTGGCCATCCAGTTCATTTTGAACGCTGCCTGCTCTCAACCGGTCACGCCGCAAGGCCTTTACGATGTCGCCCGTCAGGCGTGGTCCTATCGCCACCTCGCCTTTTCAGAGTTCGAACAACTGTTTCGTTTCGTCGTCGATGGCGGCTATGTGTTGCGTAACTACGATCGTTGGCACAAGCTTGTGCAGAGCGACGATGGCGCCTGGATGCCAGCCAATGCGGCGGTCATCCAACGCCATCGCCAAAATATCGGTGTCATCATCGAAGCGGGCAAGCTCAAGGTCCGGCGCCTGCATGGCCGCGGTGGCCGCATCCTGGGCGAAATCGAGGAGCAGTTCGGCCAGTCGTTGCGTCCCGGCGACACCTTCTATTTCGGCGGCGAGGTCCTGGCGTTCGAGCGTATCCACGACATGACGCTCGACGCGCGGCCAGCAGCCGCCAAGGAGCCGATGATCCCTTCCTACATGGGCGGGCAAATGCCGCTGTCGACCTACCTGGCCGACGGTGTGCGCCGCCTGCTGCAGAACGAAAGCTGCATCGACAACCTGCCTGCCATTGTACGATCGTGGCTGAGACTGCAGACGCGCTTTTCCACCCTGCCCGACACAAAACGCCTGCTGGTCGAATCGTTCCCGCGTAGCAAGCTTTTCAGCGTCGTCTTCTATACGTTCGAGGGGCGTCGCGCCAACCAGACGCTGGGCATGCTGGTCAGCCGCCGCATGGAGCGGCTGGGCTGCCATCCCTTGAGCTTCACCGTCACCGACTATGGCCTGGCCATCACTAGCGTCGAACCCGTGACCAAAGACCTGGTGTCGGAGCTTCTGACCGCCGACATCCTCGCCGATGAGTTGGAAGAATGGCTGGCCGAATCGCCGATGCTCAAACGCTCCTTCCGCCGGGTGGCGACCATCGCCGGCCTGGTCGAGCAGAACCACAACCGCGCAAAAAAGTCCCTGAAGCAGGTGACCTTCTCGACCGACCTGATCTACGACGTGCTGCGCAAGTATGAGCCCGACCACGTCCTGCTGTATCTGGCGCGGACCGACGCCGAACGCGAACTTCTCGATCTCGAACGATTGAAGGACATGATCCTGGCCTACCGCAACCACATCCGTTTCCGTGCCCTGCCGCGACCTTCGCCGCTGTCCCTGCCCATCATCCTCGATGTCCGCACCGAGCGACTGCCGGGCGCCGGGCTGGAACGCCTGCTGGCCGAACAGGGCATGGAGGAAACAGCCGAAGCCATGATGCACGAGGTCGAAAATGCCCTCGTCGATTGACGTCCGTTTCGCCGGCCGCGATATGGTGCTCGATGCTGGGCTAGCCCTCTATTGGCCGGCGGCCGAAGCGCTCATAGTATCGGACCTTCACCTCGAAAAATCGACATATCTGGCACAGTTCGGTTCGGCGGTGGCCCCCTATGATACGCTCGACACGCTGGTGCGCGTTGATCGTCTGCGCGATCGTTACCGGCCGAAATCGCTGATCCTGCTCGGCGACAGCTTCCACGACCGTGCGGCATGGGAAAGACTGGAGCCGGCAGCCCGCGACAGCGTCCTGGCGATCTGCGCCTCGGTCGAAACCTGCCATCTGGTCGAAGGCAACCACGATCTCGGCATGGCCGGGGCGTCCAACCTCAACTTCTGCGACGAAGTCGTGCTCAACGATCTCGTCTTCCGCCACGAACCCGACGACAGCGGCCGGCCGCAGGTCGTTGGCCACTTTCACCCGGCAATTTCAACCGAATTGCGCGGTCATCGCCTGCGCGGCAAGTGCTTCGCCATGAACAGCCGCCTGCTGATCATGCCGGCCTTCGGCAGCTTCACCGGCGGCCTGTCACTCCGCGATCCGGTGTTTGCCAAACTCGCCGGAACCGATCCGTTCCGGCCCTATCTTGTCTACGGCAATACGGTGGCGGCGGTCAGGTCAGCTTAAACAGACCGGCGCCGTGTGGCGGCAGATCGGCCTTTACCACGCCGGTCGCCTGGCCGGTATCGGCGCGTGCCCACAGGTCGCGCACCTTCACCGTCTTCAGACCCAGGGCTTCGAGCGGGAAGGACACGGTCATCGGCGCGTTGCCGGTGTTGAACAGCGCCAGATAATGCCCGGCGCCGGTCTCCGGCCGTGCGGTCCATACGCGCGTGTCGTCGGCATAGAAGTGCGGCTGGTTGTCCGTGCTTTTCTGGTTGACGGCGATGACTTCCGGATTGGCCAAAAGCTCGAGCGTCGGCTGGTCGAGATAGCGCAGATCGCCGCCCATGATCAGCGGCGAGCGCGCGATACCCCACAGCGTCATCAGCGTCCTTTGTTCGTCCGGCGTGAACTTCGTGTCGCGGCTTCCCAGCGCCAGGCGGCCGAGCGGCAGCATGTCGGCGTCGGGCCACGCCCCAGGACGGCGGAAGGCGTTCCAGTTTTCCAGCCGGGTGAACTGCGATTCGAGCAGCTTCCAGTCGTCCCAGAAGTCGTCGCTGATACGCCACATCTGCGCGTAGTTTTGCACGTGATTGCCGCGCGGCACCGGCGTTTCGCCAGGCGAGAGGCTGAGCAGCATCGGCCGGCCGGTCTTGACGATAGCCTTGTGCGCGCCCTCGATCTCGTGGATGTGCGCATCGTATGGCCGGCTCATATCGTCCATCTTGACGAAGTCGACACCCCACGAGGCATAGAGGCCGAACACGCTGTCGTAATAGGCCTGGGCGCCGGGCTTCGTCATATCGACGCCGTACATGTCGGGGTTCCACGGGCAGGTACTGTTGGTATTGGCAATGTCGCGGGCGTGGAAGGACGTGCCAAAAACCGGCAGGTTCTTCTCGACCGCCAGGCGCGGAATGCCGCGCATCAGATGGATGCCGAAACGTAATCCCAGGGCATGGACCTGGCTGGCGATTTTCGTAAAGCCCGAGGGGAAGCGGTTGGGCGCCGGTATCAACCGCCCATAGCCATCCATCGTCGGCTGGGGGTTCTTGCTGTACTCGTAGCTGGTGGCGCCCGGCTCGTACCACTGGATGTCGATGGTGAAGATGTCATAGCCGGCAGGCAAAAGCTTTGCCGCCATGATATGCGCGGTTTCAAGCGCCTGGGCTTCGTTTATCGTCGTGGCGAAGGAATTCCAGCTGTTCCAGCCCATAGGCGGAGTAGGCGCCAGGAATTTGGGCGCCAGGACTTTGGGCGCCCGTACCTTAGACGACGCTATCGCGGTCTTCGTCATGACCGGGCCGGTGATTGCCGCGGCGGCGGCGCCGAACAGACTGCGGCGATCGAGGCTACCATTGGGGCTGCCCTTGGTATCTTTGGTCATTGTATGTCTTCGCCTCTCCAGCTTGTCGCCATTTGTAGGACAAGTTGAAGGGGTTTGTCATCCGCCAATCGTCGCGATAGCAATCGTGCTGTCCGATCAGCTATCGCCCATGACCACGGCATAAACGTCCTTGACCTTGCCCGAGGTGACGTCGGTGACCGTTACTCCGGCGGAGTTGACTGTGCTGTCGCTCGACGCCGTCCAGGCCTCTGCGATCATGTCGCGCAGGTCGGATGCACCACGCGCCAATAAGGCCGCCAGGAAGTCGCCCCCGACCTTGGACTCCGGTTTGAAGGCACCGGCCTTTTCCAGCGTGTAAAGCGGCACGACCTGCTTCCAGTTGCGCTGCAGGCGCGTGGCGATGCAGGCCTCCTGGGGGCCCACACAGGTCGATTGTGCCGTAATGCGGTCGTGCACCATGGCCTGGGTGACGTGGTCGTGGACGTAGGGGCCTTCGACCGGCCAGTGGACGTGCTCGGTGGTGAAACCTTGAGGATTGGGGAAATCACCCCAGCCGTCGTAGTGGACCGAGACGTGCATCGGCTGAGTGGCGTCCGCCGCGTAGTGCGACAGTATGCCGATATCGCGCAACGTCAGGTCCTGGCGGCGGCGCACGGCATCATTCAGGTCGGCCAGTTTCGTCTTGTCGGTTTCTTGGGCGATCGCCAGTTCGATGACGCGCAGCACACCGAAATCCTTGCGCACCTGAGCCCAGGCGTCGGACAGGCTGTAATAGAGGTAGCCCGCCTTGATCGGATCACCGCCATGAGCACGAACGGCGGCGTCATAATCGGAGTGCGTCGCCGGCATGGCAGTCAGTTCCGTGCCCGCCAGGCTCAGACCGTTGTCGTCGAGGCGCATCAGGTGCGCCGGATCGCGTTCGGCATCGTGGATGGCGCCGGCCTTGCGCCAGATATCGGGTTCGCGTGAGAACTGGCCGACGTCCTTGATCGACCCTGAAAGGTACAGGAATGCCGGTAATCCCTTCGGCAGGGCGCGCATGGCCTCTTCACCGACCAGCCGATGGCCGGTATCGCCCCAGGCCAGGGCGTTATCGGCCGTACCAAGACAACCGGTAAAAAACAGAAGCGACAGGGTCAGGGATTTCAGGCGCATTGAGCATCTCCTTGGAGATCGAGACTTAACATAAAAAAGGAGCGCCGGGACACGGCGCTCCTTTAATTTAGCGCTCAGAGGCCGCGCAGGCTCGCCGCACGAGCGGCGGCGTGCAGTCGCACGCTCCCGGCCGAGCACGAGTGCCGGGAATTCCGAGCCATTAGGTTTAGAAGGCGTACTTCAAACCGGCCATGACCGAGTACAGCGTCGCCTGCTGGTTGACCGTCGGCGTCGTCATCGTCGTCGAGACGCTTGAAACACGATAGCTGGCGCAGACCGGGCTCGAACCCGCGACCGCGTTGCCACTGGCGTCGCCGCAGGCCACCTTGTAGATCGGCGTCCCCTGGCGGCCGTCGGGACCGTACTCGGCCACAACGCCCCACTTCTTGTTGATCAGGTTGCCGATATTGAAGAAGTCGAGCGTAAAGACGACCTTGTGGCCGTCGAACCACGGCATCGGCAGGTCCTGGGCGACGTGCAGGTCCCAGCGCTTGACGTCGGGGTTCTTGTTAGAGCCCTTGGCAAGGATGCCGGTCGGCAGGTCGAACTTGGTAACGATCTTCTGGAAGTTCGCAAGTTCGGTCGCGGTGGTGAAATAGACCGGCACATTACCCGTCATGAAGCCGAGACCACCGGAGCCGGCGATCGGGGTTGCCGTCTGCGGGATGAAGGCGAGCTGGTTGTTCGACACGACGCCGAAGACCTGGCCGCGGGCGGCCGAACCGGCGTCAGCAACGTAGAAGGAGAGCGGACGGCCGCTGTGCATGTCGCCGAACAGCGAGAAGACCGTGGGTGCGTCCTTAAGCCACTCGACCGAGTAGGTGGCGCTGACCTTGTAGCCTGTGCGCACCTCGAAGCTCGACTTGCCCTTGGTCGGCGCGTTCGGATCTTCCAGCGAAATCTGGTCGCCATAGTTCGAACCGCCGCAGCAGTCGGTGGTCGCAAACTCGGGGATACCGCCGTACTGGTTGGTCGATTGATGCGTCGCCGCGATCATGACGTCGAGGTGGTCGCTTGGGCTCAGCAGCTTGTCGAAGCCTTGTGCGACCGACAGGGCAACGGTTTGGCTCGACGACTGCGTATCCGGGTTATAGGCCTGGATATCGTAGCCCGAACCGGGGTTGGCCAGGTCGATCAGGTTCGAACCGTCGGCATTCTTGGCGACGTCGAGGCCAGCCGTGACGCGGTTGGCGTAGATCGACGTGTTGTTGACGTCGAGCGTCGAGCCCGCCGGCGCCGTCGACGCCACCGACAATCCGTCGTAGCGCATGCGGCCATCGGGCGTGTACTGCTGGACACCCGCCACCATCAGCTTTCGCGCCCGCACGTCGCGGAACGCCAGGCCGGTATTGCTGCGCACGAAGACGCCGTCGATACCCAGGATCGTACCGGTCGGCAGGCGCCAGTGACCGGCGAAGTTGAACTTCCAGTCGGACGGCATCTCGAAGCCCGGCGCGATGCTGTTGGTGTTGGCGACGCGGACGAGGCCCGGGTTCAAGGCCAGCAATGCGGTCGCCGATGACGGCACGCCTTGCGCAAAGGTCGCGTCGGTCTTCGAGATATTCATCAGCGGTGCAACGGTTGCGTCATTCGCCGCGAAAGTGGCGCCGGAATTGGTTTCCTTGAAGGTACCGTCAGCCAGGCGCTGCAGGGTGAAGGTCGCCGTCAGGATACCCGTATTGCCGAAGCGGTTCGACAGGAAGACGTCCGGCAGGCCGCCCGTATAGAGGCCGAAGCTGCCCGAAGCGTCGAGCGTATTGTCGTCATTGTGCCACTTCACGCCGACGCGCGGCGCAAGGACGCCCAGGCCGTCATAGGTGACCTGGTTATTAAAGCCGTTGCGCGCGACGAAGTTGGGGTTGAGCGCCGGTTTGTCGCTTTGGCTCCAGAAGTCGTAGCGCAGGCCGTAATTGACCGTCGTATTGTGGAACGGGTCGAATGTATCCTGCAGGAACAGGGTGTGGTTTGTGTAGGTGAAATCGGCCGCGGCCTTGTTGGCATTGCCCGAGGGATTGTTGTTGTAGAACAGCTGGTCGACCTTGCCGGCCGAGAACGACGCCTGGCTGTCGAAATAATAGAGGCCGTTGGCCGCCTGGACGAACAGGTTGTAGATGTGGATCTGCTTGCCCTGGTAACCGCCCTTGATCGAATGATCGCCGAGGCGGTAGGTGCCGGTGAACGACGCGCCGTTATTGGTCGTTTTCAGCACATTGGCCTGACGGAACTGGTCGGGGCCGAAGTTCAGCGTCAGCTTGCCCGAGGTACAGCTCGATACGGCGGCAACGTTGGCTGCGTCGGCGCAGATCTGGAGACCGGAGAAGCCCTGGCCTTCCGGCGGCATCTGGCCGCGCTGATAGTTGCGCCAGGCAAGACGGGCCTCGGTCGAGAAGCGGTCGCTCCAGCGCGAGTTGAGCTGGATGGCGTAGTTGTCCTCGTTTTCTGGCTGGGTATACCAGTTGGTGTTGAGAAACAACGAGGAGTTACCTGCCGGCGCGCCCTTCCACAGGAACGAATAGGCGTGACGGTAGGTCGCCGACAGGCGCTGGCCGTCCATAATGTTCCAGTCGATCTTGGCCGAATATTTTTCGTCCTTGAATTCGGTGGTCAGCGGGATGGATCCGGGGTTCAGCTTCGACGAGGCAGCATAGGTCGCCCACGGCGCTAGCATGGCGTCGATATCGGCCTGGGTGAAAGGAACGCCGCCGTTGAGCAGCGAGGTACCGAAGCCGGCACCGGCGGGACCGGCGCCGACGACCGAGGCCGAGGTATATTTTTCATAGCTGGTGGCGAAGAACAGGCGGTCCTTCAGGATCGGGCCCGAGAAGAAGAAGCCGTAATTCTTGTCCGGGACAAAAAGCCTGACCTTGTTCGCTGTCTGCGTGTCGGGGTGATAGAGCTGGTTGCCGTTCCACGACTTGTTGCGCAGATAGGTAAAGGCCGAACCATGGAAGCTGTTGGTGCCGGAGCGCAGGATCAGGTTCAGCGCGCCGCCGGTGAAATCGCCTTCTTCGACGTCGGCCGGCACGGCCTGGACCGTCATCTGCTCGACGGCTTCAAGCGAGATCGGCCCAAGATTGGTCGACAGGCCGCCGGTGTTGAGGCCGAAGTCGTCGTTCGAGCGGACGCCGTCGATGGTGATGCGGTTGGCGCGCGGCGCCGAGCCGGCGATATAGAGCCCACCCGACGGACCCGTGCCGCGGGTATTGGGATCGAGCTGGGTCAGCGGGTCGCGGCGAGCCGCTTCGCGGATGTCGCGCTTATAGGTCACGACATTGGCGATGGCGGCGCGATCGAGGCGCGTACGCGAACCGGGGTTCGACAGGGTCGCGCGCTTGCCCTTGACCACGACGGTCTGGGTGCTGGCTTCGAGGGCGACGTCGAGCTTCTGCTGATCGCCGAGCGTCAGGTAGATGTCGGTCGTCTTGCTGTCGCCATAGCCGCCGGCTGCGATATCGACCTCATACGGACCGCCGACCTTGAGGCCGGTCAGCTGATAATTGCCATCCTTGTCGCTGCGCGTGACTTCGCGCGTGCCCGACGGGGTGTGAATGACCGTGACGGTGGCGCCGGCGACGGGCTTGCCGGCCGCGTCCGTGACCACACCGCGCACGGCCGCCGTCGTTTGCTGGGCGTAAACTGCCGGCGCAGAGGCCGCCAGAAGCGCAAAAGCCGCAGCGCCCATCATGTACTTGTTGAACATCAAAATCCCCTGGGACCCGGCCCGATCGGCCGGCATACGGTCGCCTGTAATAGGTGCGTTTGAAATTAGTATGACAGTTACGACGCATCGCAACATTTTGTTGCCAACTTTGCTGCGCCGCGATCAATTTGTCACAAACATGAAGGCTGAAAGCCTTCTAAAACAACGAATACCCGCTATGGGTGCCGTATCACATTCAACTTGTTATGTTGCGGCGCACCATTTTTTCTTGACCCTAGGTCAGTATGGTTTTTTTGCCGCGCCCTCGTCTAACCTGCTCCGGCTGGGGAAAGAGGAGTTGATCCATGCCGAAAGAATCAGCCGGTCAAAAGAACAAGATCGAAAAAGTGATGCGCGAGTACAAGGAAGGCGACCTGAAGAGCGGCAGCGGTGCCAAGGTCAAGTCGCACGACCAGGCCGTCGCCATCGCCATGCATGAGGCGCACGTTCCAAAGAAGCGCTGATCAAATTCGTCCCTGCCGGCCGGTACGCAGTGCCGGCTGGCGGACCTCCGGATCCTTGGCCAGCACGCTGAGCTCGCCATTGGCGCCGAGAATGACGGCATCGACATCCGAAAGGTCGCGCATGCCTTTCTGATTGACGGCCGAGATGACCTCGTCACGGCATACGCGTTCACGACGCATGACGGCTTCCGAGAACTGGCCGTCGTGATAAAGCACTGCCGGTTCGGCCGATGTCAGCTTGCGCAGCCACGTCCAGTGAAGACTGCCGATCGAAACGACAACCTGAAAAGCGACGAGCAGGAAGATGGCCAACAGGCTTTCCGCCAGCGACTGGTCGGCGGTCAGCATCGCCTTGGTCAGGATCGAGCCCAGCGCCATGGTGACAACCATGTCGTATCCATTCATCCGCGACAGGGTCCGCTTGCCGGACAGCCGCAACATCAGGATGAGAAAGACATAGGACACGACGCCGACGACGGCGACGTGGATCAGGGGCATCCATCCGTTGAAGAAAAGCTTGTCCATGTCACGCTCTCATGCGGCGCACGGCTGGTCGGACAGCGCTGCGCTGTTTATGACGTTATCCGTGCCGATCAGGCTGGTAATCAGTTCCATGGCCATGGTGTGGAAGCGGTCGTTCTTGTCGCTGGCGCAGGCGTCGGCGATGACGATGGGACGGATATCGGCCTCGAACAGGTCGAGCGCGGTCTTGAGAACACAGGCCTCGGTGGCGATGCCGGCAACATGGACCTCGTCTACACCCCAGTCGTGGAGAATACCGAGCAGTTCCGGCGTAACGCAGGTGTAAAGCGCACGGGCAATAACGGACGCATCGCCGCGTGGCGCGATAGCCAGGGCCGTATCCTCATCTCCCGGCGCCAGCTCGCTGTATTTGAGAATCCGGCGAAACGGTGATGGATCCGGATTGTGGAATTTGGTCAGGACAACCCGGTCGAAGCGGGACTGAAGCGCCTCGAGCATTGCCAGCACGTGTTCGGATGACGGCGCAACAAAGCCCTTCTGGGCATCGACGACGATCAGCACTTTCGGCTGTGACCTGGACGCGGATTCCATCATGCATCTCCTTGCAGACAGAAAAAACTAGTCCGTGCACTGTAATAATTCGATGAGGATGGTGCCTGTGAAAAACGCCGGTCGCATGAAAACGACCGGCGCGAAACATGATAGGTTTTAATACCTTACGGTCAGTCTGTCGGCATCATCCCCGGCATCATGTTGTGATTCATATGGTACATGACCCACAGGGTGCCGGCGATGACGATCAGCACGATGATAAGCGCGCAGACGAAGGCAGCGTTGTTCCAGATATGGCCGGGCGACGTATTCATGTGCAGGAAGTAGACAAGGTGCACGACGATCTGCACGACGCCGATGCCGACGATCACGGGAATAAGCGTAGCGGCCGGCATTAGGTGCAGCATGACCAGCGCGAACGGCACGGCCGTCAGCAGGACAGACAGGGCGAAGCCGGTCAGATACGACTTGACCGAGCCATGCCCGCCTTCGAGGTGGGCATGCGCCAGTTCGGCGGCCGTCTGGTCGACCGGCACAGGGCGGATAGCTTGGGGCTTTTTAGCGCTCATCAGGCGGCTCCCATTAGATAGACGATCGTGAAAACTCCGATCCAGATGATGTCGAGGAAGTGCCAGAACAGGCCGAGGCACATCAGGCGAATGCGGTTCTGCGGCGTCAGGCCGCGTTTAAACAGATGGACAAACATGGCACCCATCCAGATCAGACCCGAGGTGACGTGCAGGCCATGCGTTCCGACGAGCGTAAAGAAGGCCGACAGGAAGGCCGAGCGGTTCGGGCCGTTGCCTTCGGCGATCAGTTTGACGAACTCGTTGATCTCCATGCCCATGAAGCCGAGGCCGCACAGGCCGGTCATGGCCAGCCAGAGGATCGTGCCCTTGAGCCTGTTGGCCTCCATGCTGATCATCGCCAGGCCGTAGGTCAGCGACGAGATCAACAGCAACGCCGTTTCGACCGCCACGTATGGTAGGTCGAACAGCTCGCGGCCGTTCGGCCCACCGGCCGTACCGTCCTTCAGCACCGCATAGCCCGCGAAGACCGACGCGAAGAGGATACAGTCGCTCATCAGGTAGATCCAGAAGCCGAGCGTGACCTTGGGACCTTCGTCGTGATGATCGCCCGCATGATGATGGTCGTGCGGATTGTGGTCGTAGGCTGAATGAAGTTCCTTCTTCAGCCCGTCGATGGGACCTGAAACACTAGTCATCAGGCGGCATCCTTTGTGTTGGCAGTCCCGAGCTTGGCAAAATAGGCGTCTTCGATCGCCTTCACGGCTTCGGGCTGGACGTAATAGTCGCGGTCTTCATTGAAGGTGTGGGCGATGCCGAGCGCGATCATGACGAGAAGCGCGCCGCCGGCCATCCACCAGATATGCCAGACCAGGCCGAAACCCAGGCCGACGCTGACAATGCCGATCAGGAAGCCGGTCGGTGTATTGCGCGGCATGTGGATGGGCTCGTAGGTCTTCGGGCGAGGATGGCCAAGGCCACGCTGCTTGGCGTCCCAGAAGGCGTCGTGGTTGCCGATCTCGGGCACGACGGCGAAATTGTAGAAGGGCGGCGGCGATGAGGTCGCCCATTCCAGCGTACGCGCGTCCCACGGGTCGCCGGTGACGTCGCGTAGCTCATTGCGCTTCCAGATCGAATAGGCAATCTGCACGACCTGGGCGATGATGCCGACGAAGATGATAAGGGCACCGATCATGGCGACGATCAGATAGGTGTGCCATACAGGGTTGTTCATGTAGTCGAGACGGCGCGTCATGCCCATCAGGCCCAGCGCATAGAGCGGCATGAAGGCGATGTAGAAGCCAACCAGCCAGCACCAGAAGCTGACCTTGCCCAGGCCTTCGTGCAGTCGAAAACCGAACGCCTTGGGGAACCAGTAGTTCAGCCCGGCGATACAGGCGAAGAC
>FSUR01000159.1_pt1 | contig 27285 bp, 26 predicted proteins | sample 1637491 | NCBI WGS metagenome assembly FSUR01 (sample SAMEA3914816, study PRJEB12502) | metagenome | biome: forest; material: soil | place: USA | collected 2011-09-16 | depth 0.3 m
CCAGAGTGTAGCGCTGTCGTCAAAACAACGCCAGTTGCGGGTCGCCGCCACGGAACCGGCTGAGGTCGAATGGCTCACGCTTCTGGTTGAGATTATAGCGTCGGACTGCCAGTTCGTAACGCTGGCGGATCAGCTCAGCGTGCGGCCCGATGCCTTCCATGCGGCTGCCGAAACTGGAATCGTTGAGTTTCCCGCCGCGGCACTGGCGGATATAGTTCAGCACCTTGTCCGCCCGGTCCGGATAGTTGATCCGCAGCCACTCCTCGAACAGAATCTTCACCTCATGGGGCAGGCGGACCAGCGTATAGCCGCAGCGCTCTGCGCCGGCCTCGGCCGCGGCCTTCATGATGCCTTCCAGTTCGTGGCACGTCAGGCCTGGAATGACCGGCGCTACCAGAACACCCACCGGCACACCGGCGGATTTCAAAGCGCGGACAGTATCGAGCCGGCGCTGCGGCGTCGCGGCGCGCGGTTCCATGGCGCGCGCCAATCCGCGGTCGAGCGTGGTGATCGACAGGGTCACGCTGGCCAGGCGTTCGGCCGCCATGGCGCCAAGAATATCGAGATCGCGCTGGATCAGGGCCGACTTGGTGATGATGCTGACCGGATGGCGAAATTCGTGGAGGACCTCCAGGATGCCGCGCGTGATGCGCTCGGTCTTCTCGGTCGGCTGATAGGCGTCGGTATTGATGCCGACGACCAGCGGGCCGGCCTTGTAGCGCCGTTCGGACAATTCGGCGCGCAGGAGCTCGGCGGCATTGGGTTTGCGGAAGATACGCGTTTCGAAATCGAGCCCGGGCGACAGGTCGAGATAGGCGTGGGTCGGGCGCGCGAAGCAGTAGATGCAGCCATGCTCGCAACCCTTATAGGGATTGATCGAGCGGTCGAAGCCGACATCGGGGGACTCGTTCTGCGAAATGATGCGGCGGGCAGAATCGACACCGAGGATGGTTTTCTTACGCTCGAGCGCAGTGTTTTCCTCGGCAGTCCAGCCGTCGTCGGTCTCATAGCGGTCGGCATTGCCGAAGCGTGCGCTGGTCCGGTTCGACACCGAACCGCGGCCCTTGCGCAAGCGGTCGGGCAGGGCGTTTTCGTCGCGTATCGGCGTGTGATGAAGCGGCGGCACGGGCATGGCGCCAGTATAGTTCGCGGCCGGAACAAATCAAGAACAAACATTCGGTTCACAATTTACCGATTTTTGCCGATCTGCCGCCGGGGCGAAGGCCGAATTCTTACCGGCGCGCGCGCATGTTCCTGTGATTGATACCGCCCAAACAGGAGAATTGGCATGGCTACCATCCATCATACGCCGCATGAGCGCGACAAGTCGAACGGCGTGACCCTGTGGACGACGCTTGCCATTCTGGTGCTGGCGGCCGTCGTCTATATCGTCGCTACCCGTGCCTGGAGCACGCATTCGCCGGCAACGGGCGCAGATGCGGAGGCGCAGAAGACCGCCGTCCAGCCGACTACAGCCGAGGGTGCGCCTGTCAATGGCGGCACGCCCAAGGGCGACTTGCCGCGGCCGTGAGGCGCGGAAAGCCGTGACGACGGGTAATAAGTTCGCGTGATGCGGGTCTTAATATTTGTCGGGGCCGACAGAAGCGACTAGACCTGACAGCGTCCACGCACCCGGACAGGTCAGGCGAATGATATGGAAAACATAGAACAGGACGGGGCGGCGCCGGACACACTCAATATTCCGGTGGTGGCGCTGGGCGCGTCGGCAGGCGGGCTTGACGCGCTGAAGCGGTTTTTCAGTACGTCGCCGCTCGCCGACGGTGTCGCCTATGTCGTTATCACGCACCGCGGCGCGGGCGACCAGAACCTGTTGCCGGATATCCTGTCGAAATATACCACCATGCGCGTGGAAGAGGCGCGTGACGGCGTCACGATCGAAGGCGGGCGGGTCTATGTCGCGCCGTCGGGCTATTATCTCCGCCTGGTCGAAGACAGGCTGATCTACAATGATGTCGTCAAGGATCACGTCCCCCTGCCGATCGACTTCTTCTTCCGCTCGCTGGCATTGCAGCGCAAGGAACGCTGCGTCTGTATTCTCCTGTCGGGCGGCGGCAGTGACGGCACAGCCGGCATGCAGATTGTAAAGGGCGATGGCGGCATGACGATGGCCCAGGACATACAGACAGCAGCCTATGCCGACATGCCGGCCAGCGCCATCTCCATGGGGCTGGTGGACTACGTGCTGCCGCCCGAGGACATGCCGTCGGTGCTGCGCCAGTATGTGACGCGGCTGGCTGCGCGCCTGGAAAAGCCAGGCGGTCCGCCCGTGCCGCACGAGGCGCTCGATGAAATCCTGCTTATGGTGCGGCGCCGGACCGGTACCGACTTCACCTACTACAAGACCAATACGCTTGAGCGCCGTATCGAACGGCGCATGAACGTCCATCATCTTGCGGACGCCTGGGATTATTTGCGCTACCTGCAGGATAACGACCACGAGGCGACGCTGCTGTTCAAGGAGCTGTTGATCGGCGTTACGGCTTTTTTCCGCGACCACGATGCGTTCTCGGCGCTGGAACTGGCCTTGCCCGACCTTTTGCGGCACAAGACCAAGGGCGACCCGGTCCGCATCTGGGTGCCCGGGTGTTCGACGGGCGAGGAACCGTATTCCATCGCCATCCTGCTGGCCGAATATATGGAGCGGCACGACAAGCCGCTCAACGTGCAGATATTCGCCACCGATCTCGACGATAGTGCCATCAATATCTCGCGCGCCGGCCTATATGGCGATGGCATCGGACTCGACATGTCGGACGAGCGGATCGACCGTTTTTTCGTGCGCGAGGATCCGTATTATCGCATTCGCAAGAACATCCGCGAAATGGTCGTTTTTGCGACGCAGAACCTGATCCAGGATCCGCCGTTCACCAAGCTGGACCTGGTCGTGTGCCGCAACCTGCTGATCTATTTCGACGCGGCGACGCAGAAAAAGATCATTCCGATGTTCCATTTCGCCCTGCGTGCCGGCGGGCTGCTGTTCCTCGGCTCGTCCGAGACGGTCGGCGGTTTCACCGATATTTTCACGCCGTTCAATCCGCGCTGGAAGATTTTCATGCGCAAGGAGGTGCCTATTCCGGCCCTGCGCCTGGCCCGGGTCACCGAGCCTGCGCGCTTCCACGACGCCAATGCACGCTCCGGCGGACAGGACCGCGTGCGGCACGAAAAGGCGCCCAGCATCAACGAGCTGGCTCAGAAGATGCTGCTGAGCCAGGTCGTGCCCCCCAGTGTCGTGATCAACGAGAAGGGCGATATCTTCTTCATCCACGGCCGGACAGGGCTGTATCTGGAGCCGGCGGAAGGGCAGTCGCAAAAGACGCAGAACCTGTTTGAAATGGCCCACGAAGGGCTGGAACTGCCGCTGATCTCGATCGTTCGAAAGGCCGCTGCCCAGGACAATGAGATCATTCAGAAGGGCATCGCCATCCATGAAGCCGGCGTGACCCGCGTCGTCACCCTGCGTGCCCGCATGATCACCATGCCGGAAGCTATGCGCGGCCTGATCCGCGTCAGCTTTGAGCGCGACGAGGATAGCGAGACCGCCGCAGTGCTGCCGCCGGAAGAGGGCGAGGTGCTGGAACGCGAACTGCGCTTCGTCAAGGATAACCTGCGCAACACCATCGAAGAGCTGGAAACGTCCAACGAACAGCTCAAGTCGGTCAATGAGGAATTGCAGTCGACCAATGAGGAGCTGCAAAGCGCCAACGAAGAACTGGAAACCTCCAAGGAGGAAATGCAGTCGCTGAACGAGGAACTGCTAACGGTCAACGAAGAGCTGGAAAACAAGGTGCGTGAGTTGGCTTTTGCCAATGACGACATGAAAAACCTGCTCAACAACACCGGGATCGCCACCCTTTTTCTAGACAACGAACTCCGGATCAAGCGGTTCACGGTGCAGGCGAAGCGCATCATCAACCTGATCGCCAGCGACGCTGGCCGGCCGATCGGCGACATTGTCAGCCAGCTCGAATACCGTAACCTGGTCGCCGACGCCGGCGAAGTGCTGCAGACCCTGGTCTACAAGGAAATCGAAGTCCGGGGACACGACTGGTCGTGGTACCAGATGCGTATCATGCCCTACCGTACCGCCGACAATGTCATCGATGGCCTGGCCGTCACCTTCGTCGACATCACGCGGCTCAAGCGCTCGGAAATCCTGCTGGCGGCCAACTACAAGGCGCTGACCATGACACTGATCGAGCAGGCTGCGATGGAGGATGTGCTCGATGAAATTCTGAAGACGATCGAGGGCCAGACGCCGGGCATCTGGTGCGCAGCGTCGCGGGTCGAAAACGGCCGGCTGTACAACTGCTCGGCGCCAAGCCTGCCGGGTGCATTCAACGACGTGCTCGATGGCATAGAGGTCAAGGCCGACGCCTTCGCGCCGTGTGCCTTGTCGGCATGGTTCGACCGTCACATCATCGATGACGACCTGGCGGCGATATCGCCATCGACGGCCTTCACCGAGCTGGCGCTCAGCCACGATATTCGCGCTTCGTGGTCACAACCGATCCATGACGTCGAAAAACGCGTGGTCGGCGTATTTACTATTTATTATCTTAAGGCCCATCGTCCCTTTGACATGGAAGAGGCGCTGGTCAACCAGACCGTCCCGTTGATGGGGGTGGCAATGTCGCAAGACATGAGGAGAGAGAAGGCATGACGTCTTCGACGGAGGAGGAAGGCCGTACGCTGCGGGATAAAGCGGCGCGGCGCCTGAGCACCAGCCGGCAGGACGTGGCGGACATGACACCCGAGGCCGTGCAGGAACTGGTGTACGATTTGCAGGTGCACCAGATCGAGCTGGAGATGCAGAACGAGGCGCTGGTTCAGGCGCAGATGGAAACGGAACTGGCGCGGCAGAATTACCGCGATCTGTACGACCATGCGCCGACCGGCTACCTGACCATCGATCATGACGACGTCATCCGCGAAGCCAACCTGATGGCGGCGACGCTGCTGGGACTGCCGCGCGAACGGCTGATCGGACGGAAATTCAGCCCGTTCATCACGCAGGAAAGCCAGGATACCTTCTTCCTGCACAAACGCGCGGTGCGCGCGACCCGCGACCGCCAAAGCTGCCAGGTCGAGGTGTTGTCGGCCGAGCCGATGTTCCTGCATATGGTCAGCCAGCTATCCGAAAGCGATCAGGGAAGCTTTCATACGGTGATGACGGATGTCACGCTGATGAAGAAGCTGGAAGCCAGGCTGATGGAGATGCATCAGGCGGCCGAAGCCGCCAACATCGCCAAGTCGCAGTTCCTGGCCAATATGAGTCATGAAATCCGTACGCCACTAAACGTCATCATCGGCATCGGTCATCTGCTCGGAAATGCGCAGCTTGACGCCAAGTCGAATGAATTGCTGGCTGTCATGCGCACCAGCGCCGAAGGACTGCGCACCCTGGTCAATGAGCTGCTCGACTTCGCCAAGATCGAAAGCGGCAAGCTGGAACTGGAAGCGGAGCCGTTCGACCTTCGGATCGTGCTGAACGACGTCATGCGCATGATGGAGCTTACGGCCAGCCAGAAGCGCCTGACGCTTGACCTCGACTACGATCCCGCCCTGCCGGCCACCTTCATAGGCGACGCGCACCGCCTGCGCCAGGTCGTGCTCAACCTTGTATCCAATGCCATAAAGTTCACTCAGGCCGGAAGCGTCCGCCTGCGTGCGACGGGGGTGGCGTCAGCCGGCGACACGCGCGGCGTCGACATCGAGGTCGCCGACACCGGAATTGGCATATCGCAAGAGAAGTTGAACACCGTGTTCGACAAGTTTACTCAGGCTGATCCTTCGACCACGCGGCAATTCGGCGGTACGGGGCTGGGTCTGACGATCGCCCGGCGGCTGGTCGAACAGATGGGGGGCGACATCGCGGCCTATAGCGAGGTCGGCAGCGGTTCGACGTTTCGTATCCATCTGCCGCTTAAGGTCGCCTTCCCCGTGCCGGAAGCGGCAAGCCACGCGGAAGCGCCGGCAGCCATCGCCCAGACGTCTGCCGCCAAGCCGCGCATCCTGATCGTCGAGGACTACATCCCCAACGTCGTGGTGATGACCGCCTATCTCGAAGGGCTCGGCTATGCGTGCGATGTCTGCACCGATGGCCTTCAGGCGCTGCAGCAGTTTGACAAGGCGGACTACGTCCTGATTTTCATGGACGTGCAAATGCCGGTCATGGATGGCCTGCAGGCCGCCGCGGAAATTCGCCGGCGCGAGCAGGAGGCGGGCCTGCAGCGCCGGCCGATCGTCGCCATCAGCGCCCATGTCCTGCCGTCGGATCGCCAACAGTGTCTGGACGCAGGCATGGATGCCTATGTCCCCAAGCCCTTCCGTCCCGACGACCTGCAAATCCAGCTGTCCCGCTTTGCCGCGCCGCAGGGGGCACATGTCGGCTAGAGGAGGTTCCGATCTGGTTGGATCGAAACATGCTCCAGCTTTTTGTTTTGTCGCGCATCGTTATCCGAAACAACGTTCGGCGCAGCCAAAACCGCTGCACACGTTTCGGGAGGCGCTCTATTCGGAACTCGCGGCGATCAGGATGAGTGCGGCCGCATCGTGCGCCGTTATTTCGCCGTTGTGATAGAGCGTCACCGCGTCTTCGATCAGGTCGGCAAGTTTTATATGGTCTTCCGCGTCGAGCGGTTGCCAGTGGGTATCCGAAATCAGTTTGTGAAACTGCACCTGAACGGAGGCCAGAAGGCTGGGCGCGTGTTCGAGGTGGCTGAGCGACATCATGATGAATGTACGCAGCAACTGGTCTCGCTCGGCAAAATTCATGCGGCCTTCATCTCGGTGAACGAGCGATGGAATCGGACGCCTGGATCCGGTGGTGACAAAAGCCCGGCCGCCAGACTACCGGCGCCCGGCAGCGAACACAATAACGGCTTTTTATTCAACGCCTGCGCCTAAAAATACCATGGTGATCTATCCTTTACGGCGCGGGTGGTTGAGCCGATCTTTAGCCAGTTTATTTTTTATTAAATTTTTACAAAGAGTGCGCCATCCAAGGCGGCGGTCTTACTATTTTGGGTCTAACACAGAGGCCAAAATGTATGGAGGGCGTGGCGATGGTGGAAATATCTAATTCGGAAGCCGAGGTCATATCGTCACTGATGAAGGACGTCATGACGACCCGGGTCAAGGAGCGAGCGGCCAGGTTCGCGGCGTTCCACCAGGGGTTCTCACCTTTCCTTGCCGCCCTGCGCGATAATTCCATAGTGATGGACGGTAATGCTGGCCGTATGGACAAGGAGAAGTTTCTGCGCCATGCGGAAATCTATCTGCGGGCCCTGTCGAGCTATTCGATCGCCAGCAATGCCTGGCTCGATGTCTTTGCCGCTTTCAAACGCATTTTCGACATCTATGTTTATGGCAAGCCGCGCCACGATCTGACCAGGACCGTCGTGCTCGATCCCATGAGGCCAAATCCGGAACTGACGACCCATTGGCGAATGAAGTAAGGGCCTGGCCGCAACCGCGTACGCGGCCCTTAATCAGGCCGCGCTTTTTTGAACTGGCTGCGGCGGCGTTATGCCGTCATCGAACAGCAGGACGCCCGGCCGCGCGGCGTCGAGTGAAAAGCGCGGTTTAAGCGGGCTCTTGTTGCCGCGGTAGCCACCCGTCAGCTTGACGATACGCGCCAGGGCAACCGTAAACGGTTCCAGCCACAAGACGCGCTTGTTGAGCGACGGCTTAAGGCCGAACCAGCGCCGCAGCAGGCCGTTGCCATAGACTAGGTTGGCGCGCCAGATGGCCTTGGGCGTCATGAACTCGATCGACAGCGAGACATTGACCATGTCGCCGTTGACGATGCGGTGCGGTGCGTTTTGCACCCAGGTCATCATCTCGCCGGGCTTGAGGTCGTGGATCAGCGCCATGCGGTCCCAGGCGGGATCGAAGGGCAGCTGTTCGTCCGATTCCCTGAGCGCGACGGCTTCAAGGTCGGCGTCGCGGACGCAGGGCGCCGCCGCCGGATAGACGTGGATTGTCTTGATGCCGCGCAACTGCCAAAGCATGACCAGCGGCATGTCGAGGTGGTAGAAGACGTGGGCGCCGGGTGACGAGATCAGCAGGCCCAGGTCGGGCTTCAGCGTCGAGACGCCGGTCTTGGCGGCGATTTCTTCGAACATGCGTTCGCACAAGGCGTTAACGGTCGGGTCGTGGTGATTGACCTTGCGAAGGTTCAGCCACAGCCGGCCGGCCTTGACGCCTTCGAGCAGGGCGCGGCCGTCGAGATTGCCGCGGCGGCCGAAGAACCATTGCCCCGACGTCGCCGGGTCGTAGCCCATGGTGAAGACTTCGACGCCTTCGCGCGGAAAGCGGTCGATCAGGCTGATCAGGGCTTCGTCGCCGAACAGGTCGCTGGTGTGCAGACTGTGGTCGAACAGCAGGTTGTCGCGGGTAAAGCGCCGGGCGTGTTCCTGTGTCCAGTTGAGCAGGCTATCCACGATCAACCCCCGCTGCTTTTGAGGAGCGCCTGGCCGTAGAAGCCGATCTTGAACGGCGGGAACCAGATGGCCTTGCCGAAGCCGCGCATGGCCTTGTCGAGGCGCGGTGCGCTCTGGCGGCTGCCGATCATGTACAGCACACCGCCGACCAGCGAAAACAGCAGGCCCTGGATGATGCCTTGTGCCATCCAGGCAGCGCAGGTCAGGGGCTTTTGCGTCAGCGCCGCCCAGAAGCTGGGGCCCTGGCCGTAGGCAAAGGCGCGGCGCAAGGTGTAGTTCAGCGTCGAGCGCGACGGCGGCACGTCTTCGAAGACGCCGGCTTCGGCCGACCAGGCCATGACGCAGCCTGCGCGGTAGAGGTCGCCGAACAGCTTGTCGTCCTCACCGCCCATCTCGTTGTGGTCGGTACAGAAGGGTCTGGTCTTCGGCATGACAGAGCGGCGGATCAGGCTGTTGCCGCAGCCATAGTACGCCTCAAGGCGTTGCGATTGCGCCGGGCCGACGCGCGAAAAGAAGGTTTCGAAATAGGCGGGATAGGCAGCGTCGGCGTCCTGCAGGCGCGCCGTGACGGGCCCGAAGACGACGTCGGCGCCGAATTCGGCCCGGGTTTTCAGCAAGGTGGAAAGCCAGTCCGCCGGCGCCTCTTCGTCGTCGTCGAGAAAGGCGATGAATTCGGCGTCGCACGCCTCGACGGCGGCGTTGCGCGCATTGGCGACGCCGGTGCGCGGTTCGTGGACATAGGTAATGGCGATGGGCGCGATGGCGGCCAGCTCAGCCACCTGTGCGCGGGCCGAAGCCTCGGGGCTGTTGTCGCAGACGATCAGGCTTACCGGCGTATCGCTGAGTGCCGTCTGGATCAGCACCGACGCCATGGCGCGGTCAAGCCCGTCCAGCCGGCGGAAGGTGGGGACGATAACGCTGACGCTGCCCGCAACGACCGACCCTGTGCGATCCTTGGGAAACGGCATGGCTTTATCCATGATCGACTACCTTCATGCGTTTGGAAGCGTTGGAAAAGGCGTAGGCGACGCCGCGCGCCCGGCCTATGGCATCGAGCTCGAGCGTGGCGATCTGGTCGAGGCGGCGGTTCAGCCGCGTAAAGGCGCCGTCGACCTTGCCGCCCAGGGCGCGGCGGATATCGGCGCCGACCTGGGCGACGCTGGCACTGAGGCGGGCGGGTGTCGCGTCGCTGTAGGCACGGGCGTGGCGTACGGCAAAGGACGTGTTGGAGAAGATCGTCTTGTAGGCCTGCTGGCCGGTCGACAGGTCGTAATAACGTATACCGGCGGCTTGCAGCGGGTCGTGCAGGCCGTTGAGGAAGATCTGGCCCGGCGAAAAGGTCGAGAAGGCGGGATCGTAGCTCGAAATCCACGGGTGGGCGCGATCGCCCAGGCGGACGCCGTAATGCGCCAGGACCGGCGTGTCGCCGGCCATCAGGGTGACCATGAAGCCGTGCAGGCCGCTAGTGTCGGCTTCGAACAGGCGGCTAAGCATGTCCTGAACCCAGGACGCGCCGGCAAAATCGTGCAGTCCCGTTTCGCGCGTCTGGCGGCGCTTCCATGCGATCATGGCGTCGAAGGTCGAACGCGTACGGTCGCCGGCGACGATACGGACCTCGCCGTGCGCCTCTTCAAGGTGACGGGTGATGCGGCGGATATTCTTCACCAGCTTCTTGTTGGCGTTGTTGGCGACGTCCGACGCCAGGTCGATGCCGTGGGCTTCGTCGGCTTCGCCGCCCGTGCATTCGTCGAAAACAGAATAGGGGTCGACAAGGCCGATGGCCTGGTAGCGGTGGATGCCGGCGGAGCGCAGGGCTTCACCGATGCGGAGATTGGGCTCGGGGAAGGTGATCAGGGCGCTGTAGTCGGAAAAGGGCGCGCCAGCCGGACGGGCAAAGCGGCCGGGGCGGGCGTGGACCGGAAGGAAGCCGACGGTACGGCCGTTCTTCTTGAAGATGGCGACGCGGACGTCCGACCGCACGGCGGCTATGGCCTGCACGAAATCGGGCGACAGCAGCGGCGAGGCGAAGGCTGGCGTTACGGCCTGCATGGCGCGCCACAGCTCGATGTCGCGGGTCGTCAGGGATGAAGCGGAAACGGTATCGCAGGTCAGCATGCTCGCCTTTGGGACAGGTTGCAAATTTCGCTGTCGGACATGCAAGGGGCGGGCCATGGAACGCCTTTTATGCGAAAGCCGTAAAGATAGGGTTTTTGTCAAGGAGAGGCGTCATTTTGACAAGGTTGCTTGACACGTCAGTGGCAGAAATGTAAAGGACACTTGTCATTATCCAGAGGATTTCGCCATGACCAGCAACCGCACACCTTTTGTCGCCGGCCTTGCCGCCGTGATCATGATGGCCGGGATATTGGGCGGGGTGAATCTTCACTGGAGCCGCCAGCCGTCGTTTCCACTGTACGGCTATATTATCGACATCTGCGCCGTGCCGGTTCTGATCTATACCATCCTGTACGTTCGCCGGCTGAAGGCGGTGTCGATGGACGAATTTGCAGTGACCAAGAAGCGTTTCGCAGCGCAGACCGGCTTTGTTTTCGGTTTCGCCATGTTCGCCGTATCCGGCGTCGTGCCGATATTGTTCCCGCAGGCCTATCAGCAATTCCTCGGCACACTCGACGGCGTTCAGGAAGGCTTTATCATGGGGCGGGTGCTGGGCATGGCGCCCTTCGTTCTGGGGCTGCTGTTCGGCCACGTTGTCGCCTGGCTGAAATATCGTTAGACCCGGCATATGAACAATCGGCTCAAAGTGCTGCGCGCCGAGCGCAACTGGTCCCAGGCGGAACTGGCGGACCGGCTGAAGGTATCGCGCCAGACGGTCAACGCCATCGAGACCGGGAAATACGATCCGTCACTGCCGCTGGCCTTTACGATTGCCGCCACCTTCGGTCTGAGGATAGAAGACATATTCCTGCCGGAATGAACGATTACGGCGGATTCCACACCCGGGGGTAACCGTCATGATGATCAGGGACTGGCTGGCCGACCGGCTGCACCGTCTTGCTGGCCTGGCGCTCGGCACAGCGGCGCTTTTTGCGGCGACGTGCGGCGTCCTGCCCCACCCGGCGCGTGCCGAGACGGCGCATCCGGCCCTGTGGGTCGTCCGCGACGCCGATTCCACAGTCTATCTCTTCGGCACCATTCACGTCATGAAAGACGACGTCGACTGGTTCTCGCCCAGCCTGCACAAGCGGTTCGACAGCGCGGGCGAATTGTGGCTCGAGGTTCCCGACCTCGACAATACGGCCGGCGTCATGCAGGCCATGCAAAAATACGCCGTCAATCCCAAGGGCGACATGACGCGGGGCCTGAGCGACGCCGAGGTCGCCAGGATCGACGCCCTGGGTGCGCCCTACGGCCTCAGCGCCGCCAGGCTGCAGGGCGTAAGAAAATGGGCGGTCGGCCTGTTCCTGGTGACGCAGAAGATTGCGGCGATGGGCTACGACCCCAAGGTCGGCGTCGACCTTACCCTTCTGCAGCGTGCGCGCGCCTCGGCCAAGCCTGTCCACGGCTTCGAGACCCTCGACCAGCAGATGCAGATCCTGGCGCCGGCCGACGACGCGGAAGATGTGGCCAGCCTGCGGCAATCGCTGAAAGATGCCGAAACGCTCGAAACCGACCTGCCGCCGCTGCTCAAGGCTTGGGAGGAGGGTGACGACGCCACCATGGTGCGCGAACTGATCGACCACATGAAGGCGGAAGATCCGGCGGGTTACCAGCGCCTGATCGTGGCGCGCAATGCCGCCTGGGAGCCGCAGGTTGAAAATATCCTGAAAGGCAAGGGCACGGTCTTTGTCGCCGTGGGCGCCGGCCACCTGATCGGTCCGGACAGCCTGATCGCCATGCTGAAGGCGCACGGCATCACGGTTGAGCGCGTCGCGCCGTAACGGGTCATCTCTTACCGTCAGCTGTGCCAGAATAACCCGGTTCCCCGTGGCGCGACTTTTGCAAATCGCGTCTTCGCAAAGCGTCATGCGAAGGGGATCAGCAATGACCGGTCAGCTTGTTCGTCAAATTCGTCGCCAGATGGTACAGACGCCGCCCTGGGTGCGCGATGCCTGCATCGGCCTGTTGGCCGGCGGCCTTGCGGTCCTTACCTGGACGGCGCTGAAGTTCGACACCCCGGCGGTCCATACACCCGTTGCCGCGGCGCACGCACAGGCGTCGCTGCCAGGCGCCATCGGCGCGCCGCTGCTGTGGCGGGTACAGAACGGCGACGCCACGGTCTATCTCTTCGGCAGCATCCACGTGCTGAAGCCCGGCACGGACTGGATGGACAAGCGGCTCTTCCAGGCCTTCGACAGCGCCGATGCCGCCTGGTTCGAAGTCCCCGACCTCGACACCCTGCCGCATTTCAAGCCGAAGGCGGAAAAGCTGACGGCCGGCGGGCCGGTCCTGACGGCCGGTCTTACGGGCGCGGAAAAGCGGCAGCTCGAAACCATCCTCAACCGCTACGGCACGACGACAGCCGAGCAGGTTCACGTCCGGCCAGTCGTCATGGCGTCGATGATCGCGCAACTCGACCTGCAGGGCGGCGCCTTTTCGGTCGACAGCGGCGTCGACATGACGCTGTTCCATCGCGCCCGTGCGCTCGACCACAAGACCGGCGGCTTCGAGGACAACACGACGCATTACGGCTACCTCCATGCGCTGGGGGATGGCAGCGCGGACGGTACAGTGACCCTGAAGCACGCCCTGGCGGCCCATTTCGGCACGGGCAATCCGGCCGACAGCATCGACGGCGTGGCAAAGGCGTGGGCAATGGGCGACGAACGGACGCTCGATGCCCAACTGAAGGCGCAGCGGGCGCGCGATCCGAAATTCTACGACCTGCTGCTGGTCAAGCGGAATGCCCTTTGGCTGCCGCAGATCGAAACCCTGCTGAAGGGCAAGGACACGACCTTCGTCGTCGCGGGCGTCGACCACTTCATCGGGCCAGACAGCGTCGTCGCGCAATTGAAGGCGCGCGGCTATGTGGTGACCCGCGTAGACCCCTAGACCTTGTTGTCGCATGCTTTACGCGAAAACCGGTTTCCACTTTTCGCTGCATGCTCTGGACACCATACTCCCATTGACATTGCAGCCATTGTTATTCAAAAGGCGCGCCTAAGCCCAAAGCTTAGATTTTGTGTCCCTTTCGTGACGCCCCCAACTCGGGGTGCTGCTGCGGAGGGACTTAATCTTTGGAGCGCTACGCGCTCCAAAACTCTTGCTTGGCGCATTTCCCACGGCCAACCGGCAATCCACTTGGCCTGGAAATGCTCATTGGGAATACAGTCATGGGCGAGGTTTCGGAAGATCATCTGTTCGGCGTCTATAATCGCGCACCCATCGAGGTCGAGCGCGGCGAAGGCACACGCCTCTACGATCGATCGGGCCGAAGCTATCTCGACTTCGTTCAGGGTATAGCGACCAACGGGCTCGGTCACGCCGCGCCGGTTCTTGTCGAGGCGGTGACGCGGCAGGCGCAGAAGCTGTGGCACGTTTCGAACATCTTTACGATCCCGGACCAGAAGGCCCTGGCCGACCGGCTATGCGCCGCGTCTTTCGCCGACCAGGTGTTCTTCACCAATTCGGGCACCGAGGCGATCGAATGCGCCATCAAGGCGGCGCGCAAGTACCACAGCCACAAGGGCAATGACGAACGCGCCGATATCATAACCTTCCAGGGCGCCTTCCATGGCCGCACCCTGGCGGCGGTGACCGCCGGTGGTTACGAGCCCTATATTACGGGCTTCGGCCCGCGCCTGCCGGGCTTCGTCAATGTCAGTCTTGACGACCCCGAGGCCATCAGGGCGGCGGCCGAGGCGCCGACTGCGGCCGCCATCATGATCGAGCCGGTGCAGGGCGAAGGCGGGGCGCGCGCCCTAAGCGATACCGAACTGCAAACCTTGCGCGACCTGTGCGACAACAACGGCCTGCTGCTCATCTTAGACGAAATCCAGTGCGGCATGGGCCGGACGGGCAAGCTGTGGGCCTATGAATATTCGGACGTCACGCCCGATATCATGTGCATCGCCAAGGCGCTGGGCGGCGGCTTCCCGATCGGCGCGTGCCTGGCGACGCGCGACGCGGCGTCCGGTATGATCGTCGGCACCCACGGATCGACCTTCGGCGGCAACCCGCTGGCCATGGCCGTCGGTCTGACGGCTTTCGGGGAAATCTCGAAGCCCGAACTGCTCGACAACGTCAACCGCGTCTCGGGCTATCTGCGCCAGCAGCTGGAAGGCCTGAAGGACGCGTGGCCCGACATGATCGATGAGGTCCGCGGCAAGGGCCTGCTGGTCGGCATCAAGGTGAAGCCCAACAACCGCGAAGTCATGGGGGCGGCGCGCGACGCTGGCCTGTTGATCGCCGGCGGTTCGGACAATTGCGTCCGCATGCTACCGCCGCTCAACCTGACCGAAGCAGAGGCCCGCGAAGGCGTCGCCCTGCTGGAAAAGGCCTTCGAAGCCTTGCGCGCCGCCGCCAAGGCCAAAGAGACGGCCTGAGCCCTCCATCAAGACTTCAGGGAATCATTCATGACCCGCCATTTTCTCGACATCTGCGACCTGAGCGCAGAGGAACTGCGCGCCATCGTCGATGACGCTCACGCGCGTAAAAAGCTGCGGCAGGGCTGGCCCAAGGGTCAGTCCGACGCCGACGCGCCGGCCAAGAACCGTGTGCTGGCCATGGTCTTCGAAAAGAATTCGACGCGTACGCGCTTCTCGTTCGACGCTGCCATCCGCCAGCTCGGCGGCCAGGCGATCATCTCGACCGCGCTCGACATGCAACTCGGCCGCGGCGAGCCGATCGAGGACACCGCTCGCGTGTTGTCGCGCATGGTCGACGCCATCATGATCCGCGCCAACCGCCACGAAGACGTCGAACGCTTGGCCAAGGCGTCGACGGTGCCGGTGATCAACGGCCTGACCAATCTCAGCCATCCGTGCCAGATCCTGGCCGACATCCAGACGATCGAGGAGCACCGCGGCGCGATCGAGGGCAAGACCCTGGCCTGGGTCAGCGACGGCAACAATGTCTGCAACAGCTTCATCCATGCGGCTGCGCGCTTCGGCTTTACGCTGAACATCGCGTGCCCCGACCGCTACAAGCCCGACATGAAGGCCATGGTCTTCGCGTCGGAAGCCCGCGCCCGCGTCACGGTCACCAACGATCCGCGCCAGGCGGTGAAGGGCGCTGACGTCGTCATGGCCGATACCTGGGTATCGATGGGCGATCTCGATCACGACGAGCGGCTGGAAGCCTTCCAGGACTATCAGGTCAACGAGGCACTGATGGCCGAGGCGCGCCCTGACGCCCTGTTCCTGCACTGCCTGCCGGCGCACCGCGGCGAGGAAGTGACCGACGGCGTCATCGACGGGCCGCAATCCGTCATCTGGGATGAGGCGGAAAACCGCATCCACGCCCAGAAGGCGGTTCTGGCCTGGTGCTTCGCCAACTAAATAAAGATAAAACGCCGGTGAATGCCGGCGTTTTTAATATCGGGGTTGCTGCTGGCCGGTCGAAAAGCCGAGAAGATTCAGCACGTGGACGATCAGCAGCATGACGACGACGGTCAGGAGCAGCATGAAGAAGCGCCACGGCAACATGCGTGGCCCGCGCTTCGGATTCATGGGCAATTGGCCCATATAGCCGCAAAAGACGAGCAGGGCGCTGGCCACGCTCAAGAGAATCACTGTAGGGACGAGTTCGAATTCCATCCGGTTCCATATGCTGGCGCGCGCGAAACTCCGCAAGCCGCATCGTCGGAAAAGCCTAGGATGAAGAGGGCGTTGCCCTTCGCCGCACCGGATGGTAAGCGGCGCAATCGGCATTCCCCTGAAACGCGAAACGATGGTCCGGGATTTCCACAGAGAAATTACGTCTATCAAGATATAGCGGTTAACAAATGGTTTACACCCAACATTCTGCGGTCTACCCTTCCAGGTCGGAAGTATGGGGAATCGCATGACCGCGAGTGCGCCTTGGAGTGTTAAAGGGATCGACGCCAAAGCGCGTGAGGTCGCCAAGGACTTGGCGCGCCGGTCCGGCATGACGCTCGGTGAGTGGCTGAATCATATGATTCTCGAAGGCGAAGACGTGGGCGCGGCGATTTCCCGCGAACGCGATCGGGCTGACGGCCGTGCCGAGGCACGGCCGGAAACGCGCCGCGAGTCCCACCTGGACTCCCAGCCGGCGCGTCGTCGCCCGGCCTACCGCGAAACGCACAACGATATCGACGACGAGCCGCGCCGGCCCGCCGCGCCCTATTCTTCTGGCGCCCGTCCTTTGGCGGCGCGCGACAGCCGCGGCATCACGTCGTCCGATCTTCGCCGCCGCTCGATTTTCGAGGATCGTCCGCGCCACGATGAAGAGCGTGGCTACGACGTCGCCTCCGACGAGCTCGGCCGCGTCGCTCGCGTGCTGGAAGCCTTGAGCACCCGTATCGAAGGGTCCGAGACGCGTTCGGCCAGCGCCGTGCGCGGCGTATCGTCGGCCGTCGATTCGCTGCTCGACCGGCTGCAGCGCACCGAAGCCGCCCAGGCGGAGCGTATTTCGGAGCACACCGAATCGCTGCGCGCACAACAGGAAGAAAGCCGCGAAGAGCTGGCCGAGCGTCTGGCCCAGGCTGAACGCCTGATCGACGCCCAGGCTGAACGGCTGGACGGCCTGTCGAGCAACCTGCGCGAAGAGCGCGACCATATCGCCCGCCTCGAAAACGAACTCCACAGCCCGGCGGCACTCGACACCATCCGCACGGTCGAAGGCGCGCTCGGCAAGCTGGCCAATCAGCTTTACGAAGGCGAGCAGCGCAGCCGCGATACGGTCAAGGATATCCGCGAGGACATGGTCGGCCTGTCGCACCGCCTGGCGCAGATCGAGGTCCGCGACCCCGAACGCGTAGCGCAAGGCGTCATCGACAAGGTCGTGGCGCGCCTGGCCCAGCGGCTTGAGCAGGCCGAGGCCCAGACGTCCGGCGCTATCCGCAGCCTGGAGCAGGCCTTTACCACGCTGGACGCGCGGCTGAACCGCGCCGAAGAGCGCGGCGACGTCACCGATCCCGAGCAGGTCCAGTCGCTGTCGCGTCTGGCCAACGATCTGTCGCGCCGCGTCGAGGACTCGCGCGCCGAATTGCTGCGCGCGCTCGACGATCGCAGCAATGCCACGGCCGAGCAGGTTTTGAAGGCTTTCGGGCGCCGTGTCGAACTGGCCGAGCAGCGTTCAGCCGCGGCCATCGAGAAGCTCGGCTCCGACGTCATGCGCGTCGCTGAAACGCTCAATCGCCGGGTTTCGTCGGTCGAGGCCGCGAGCACCGAAGGCGTGAACCGGCTGGGCGGCGAGATCGGCCGTATGGCCGAAGCCATCGACGCGCATCAGTCGCGCGCCGACAGCGGCCACGCTCAGGCGCTGGAGCGTCTCGGCAACGAAATCGCCCGCATTTCCGAACGCCTCGGCCAGCGCATGGCCGAAACCGAGCGCCGTACGGCCCAGGCCGTCGAAGGCATCGGTCAGGCGATCGAAGCGCAGCGCGATCATGCGCGTACCGAACTGTCCGACCGCATCCGTCAATCGGAAGAGCGCACGGTCAAGCTGCTGGAGGAGGCGCGGGCGCGCCTCGACCAGAAGCTGGCCCTGACCCGGACCGAGGCGCTGCTCGCCGAAAACGCCCTGCGTAATCCGGCGCCCCGCCAGCCGGCGGCCAGCCTGCCTGATCCTTTCGCCGACGGCGACGACAATGATGATGCGGGCGCCCCGCCGCCCCCGGCACGCGCCGAAGCGCAGCCCGTCGTCGCGCCGGAACCGGTCATCGAGGCCGCGGTCGAACCGCAGCCGGTTGCCGCCAGCGACGAGCCCGCCTTCGATCCGTTCGCCGCCGACGACCTGGAATACGACCTCGTGCCCGCGACAGGCCGCCAGGATGCTCCGGTCGAAGACGAAAGCGATCCGTTTGCCGATATCGAACTGGCCCGCAAGACGGCACCGAAAGCCGATGCCCCCGTGGCGTCGGGCTTCGGCCGGGCGCGCGCCACGCTCGACCTTGCCGACGACATCGCCGAAGACGATGCGCCGCCGCGTCAGTCTGTCGACGATGAGATGGACCTGCTCGACGAAGAGCCGGGTGTTTCGGTGTCGACGCGCGACGCGCTGGCCGCTGCCCGCGCCGCCGTGCGCGCCAGCATGGAAGGCGGCTATGAAGACCGTTCGCGCGGTCCGCTGGCCGGGCTTGGCCTGAAATCGGGCAGCCGCAACGCATCGAAGCCCGCCAAGGCACCGAAGGAAAGCACGCTGCTCAAGATGCTCAAGACGTCTGGTGTCGCCGCAGGCGCTGCCGTCGTCCTGGTGGGCGGTTATCTTGTCGTGACCAAATACGCCGATGATCTCGAAAGCAAGGCAAAGACGTCCACGCCGCTAGCGGCGACAGCTGTGGCCATCCCGGAGCGCATGGATGATGGTCTGTTGCGCGCCGAATTCGAGTCGGCGTCGCAGGCCCTGGCGGCCCGCGCGCCGGGCGCCGTCGATCAGTTGCGCCACGTTGCCGAGCAAGGGTATGCCCCGGCGCAAGGCAAGCTGGCCGATATTTATGGCGGTGAAGGCAATCTGGTGAAGCCCAATCCGACGGCGGCGCGGTTGTGGACCGAGCGCGCGGCCAAGGGCGGGGTCGCCAAGGCGATGCACAATCTCGGCATCATGTATTACAACGGTGGCGGCGGCGCGCCGCAGAACGCCGTCAGCGCCGCTATCTGGTTCCGCAAGGCGGCCGAGCGCGGCATCAGCGACAGCCAGTATAATCTGGGTCTGCTCTACGAGCGTGGCGAGGGCGTCCCGCTCGATCCGTCAGAGGCCTACAAGTGGCTGAGCATCGCGGCGCGCGGCGGCGATAAGGATGCGGCGCGCGAAGCGGCCACCTTGCGGTCGGACCTGAGCGAAGCCCAGCGCCAGAAGGCTGATTCCGCCGTATCCGCCTTCAGGCCGGCCGGCGACGGCGCCAGTGCGTCGCCGCAAGGATAGGCTATTTGGACGCCGACGATACCGAGGCCGCAGCCGGCGCTGCGGCCTTTTTCTTGTCGTGCCAATCGATGGTCGACGGCTCGCCCGCCTTGCGGTGCGTCAGGGTCGGCAGATAGACCGGTGCGTAGCAGTGGCGGTCGGACCACGACCACCAGTTTCCGGCGGCGTCGCACTTCTTCTTCGGGATGCCATATAGCAGGTCGTAACCCGCTGTCAGCGTGACGCCCAGCAGCAGCAGGCCGAGGAACAGGTATTTCAGATAGCGGATATTACTCGGCATGTTGACGTTCGCGGAAACTTTTTCTATAAGAGGTTACGCGCGGTTTATGCGCCGAACCTGTTGCAAGGGCAATCGAAATTCCTTGATTCCTGAAGGATTCACGTGGCTTTACGGTTGACTTTGAAGGGTGCGGGCGGCACAAGCGCGACGAAAACATAAGCCGCCGGCGGCGGTTTTCAAGACGGCGGTTTCGCTGGACCGGGCAGGGATGTCCTGCCGCTTCCAGAGCCGTCTGTTATCGGGGCCAGCCTGTTACAGAGGTTAAAGTCATGAAGATACTCGTCCCCGTCAAGCGGGTGCTCGATTACAACGTCAAGGTCCGCGTCAAGGCGGACCAGTCGGGTGTCGACCTGTCCAACGTCAAGATGTCGATGAACCCGTTCGACGAAATCGCCGTCGAGGAAGCCACCCGCCTGAAGGAAAAAGGCGTGGCGACCGAGATCGTGGCCGTGTCGATCGGGCCGGCGCAGGCGCGCGACACCATTGTCACGGCGCTGACCATCGGCGCCGACCGCGGCATCCTGATCCAGACAGACCAGGACGTCGAGCCGCTGGCCGTTGCCAAGCTCCTGAAGGCGGTAATCGAGCAGGAAAAGCCCGACCTGGTCATCATGGGGAAGCAGGCGATCGACGGCGACAACAATGCTACCGGCCAGATGCTGGCGGCACTGCTTGACTGGCCACAGGCGACATTCGCTTCCAAGGTCGTCATCGAGGGCAATGAAGCCCTGGTGACGCGTGAAGTCGACGGCGGCCTGCAGACCGTGGGCGTGCAACTGCCGGCGGTGATCACCACCGACCTGCGCCTCAACGAGCCGCGTTATGCATCGCTGCCCAACATCATGAAGGCGAAGAAGAAGCCGCTCGACGTCAAGGCGGCGGCTGATTACGGCGTCGATATCGCCTCGCGTCTCAAGGTCGTGAAGGTTGCCGAGCCGCCGAAGCGTGGCGCGGGCAAGAAGGTGGCCGATGCCGCCGAACTGGTGGCTGATCTCAAAGCAGCAGGAGTACTCTGATGGCGGTTCTGGTTATTGCCGATCACGACGGTTCGGCGCTTCGCGATTCGACGCACAAGACGGTGACGGCCGCGCAGGCCTTATCGGGCGATATCGACGTGCTGGTCTATGGCGACGGCGTCGATAGTGTCGCTGCCCAGGCCGCAAAAATTGCCGGCGTGCGCAAGGTTGTGCTGTCGCAGTCGCCGGTCCTGAAGCAGGATCTGGCCGAAGACGCGTCGGCGCTGATTGTCGGCCTGGCCGGCGGTTACGATACGATCGCCATTCCGGCGTCGTCGTCGGGAAAGAACGTCGCCCCGCGCGTTGCGGCCCTGCTCGACCTGTCGCTGATTTCCGACGTGCTTCAGGTCGTCGACGGCAACACCTTCGTGCGTCCGATCTACGCCGGCAACGCGCTTGAAACCGTCCAGACGTCCGAAGCGAAAAAGATACTGACCGTGCGTCCGACAGCTTTCAAGCCGGCCGGTGAGGGCGGATCGGCTGCCATCGAGACCGTCGCGGCGCCGGCCGCCTTCGGCAGGAGCCGTTTCGTCTCGGAAGAAAAGGTCAAGTCCGACCGCCCGGAACTGGGCTCAGCCAAGGTCGTCGTATCAGGCGGCCGCGCGCTCGGCTCGGCCGACGAATTCAAGGCCGTGCTCGATCCGCTGGCCGATCGCCTGGGCGCCGCGGTTGGCGCTTCGCGTGCGGCTGTCGATGCCGGCTATGCGCCCAACGACTATCAGGTCGGGCAGACGGGCAAGGTCGTGGCGCCGGAAATCTACATCGCCATCGGCATTTCGGGCGCCATCCAGCACCTGGCGGGCATGAAGGAAAGCAAGATTATCGTCGCGATCAACAAGGATCCGGAAGCGCCGATCTTCGGCGTCGCCGACTTCGGCCTGGTCGAGGACTACAAGACGGCCGTGCCGGCGCTATTGAAGGCGCTGGGCTAAAAACGTACCGCATGTCGGGAAATTCATCCTCTCCGTGGCCCGCTACGGAGAGGATTCGCTTTTCATATTGCATTGCATAAGAGCGCGCCATATCCCCATATAGGCGAAGACATAGTGATGAGGACGGACATGGACATCAAATCGGTCGGCATTATCGGCGCGGGGCAAATGGGTGCCGGCATCGCCCAGGTCGCTGCCCAGTCGGGCTATGACGTCGTCCTGTTCGACCAGTCGTCCGACGCGGTGAAGGCGGCGTTCGAGCGTATCGAAAAGTCCTTGAGCCGCCTCGTCGAAAAGGAAACCATTACCGCCGATGCCGCGCGTGACGCCGTCGCGCACGTGACGCCGGCGGCGTCGGTCAGCGAACTGGCGAAATGCGACCTGGTCATCGAGGCCGCGACCGAAAACGAAGAGATCAAGAAGGCGATCTTCAAGTCGGTGTGCGAGCACCTGAAGCCTGAGGCTCTGCTGGCGTCGAATACGTCGTCGATCTCGATCACGCGCCTGGCCGCGGCGACCGACCGGCCGGGCAAGTTCATCGGCCTGCACTTCATGAACCCGGTGCCGATCATGAAACTGGTCGAGATTATCCGCGGCATCGCCACCGAGCCCGGAACCTATGAGACAGCCGTCAACTTTGCCCGCAGCCTTGGCAAGACCACGGCCAATTCCGAGGATTTTCCGGCCTTCATCGTCAACCGCATCCTGATCCCGATGATCAACGAAGCGATCTATACCCTGTACGAAGGCGTCGGCACGGTCGAGGCCATCGATACCGGCATGAAGCTCGGCACCAATCATCCCATGGGACCGCTGGAACTGGCCGACTTCATCGGACTGGACACCGTGCTGGCCGTTATGAACGTGCTGTACGAAGGCCTGTCGGATTCCAAGTACCGTCCGTGTCCGCTGCTGGTCAAATATGTCGAAGCCGGCTGGGTCGGCCGCAAGGTCGACCGTGGCTTCTACGATTATCGCGGCGAAAAGCCAGTTCCGACGCGATAGATAGACGCAAGAATGACCGACACGCTGCAAATCCGCACGCCGCATTCGACCTGGATGATCGTCGCCGCCCTGGCCGCGATGCTGTTGCACGGCGCATGCTGGTTCATTGTACAGATCGTCATCGGCACGAGCGACGCCATCGGCGACACCCAGCGGCAGATGATTCTGGCCCTGGCGTGGATGGTCGGGTCACTGGCCCTGTGGCGCCTGCGTCCGCCGCCGTCGCGGCTGCACGCCATCCTGACCGTCCTGGCGTGCGCCCTGTTCGTCACCGTGCTGGGCAGTGTTGCGGCGCTGGTCAAGCTCGCCGTCCTCGAACACGCCGACATGTCGGCCGGGCTACTGCAATCGTTTGGCCTGCTGGGCGGGCTGCTCGTGCTGGCGCACATGGCGCTGGCCATCCCGTCGGGCATCGTCCTCCAGCTTGTCGCCCTGGCGCGGCCGAAACCCGTCTGACGTGAGCCATGCCGGGACAGGACCGGCGGAGCCGCGGATCGTGGCGCTCGACCACATCCGCGGGCTGGCTGTCTTCGGCATACTGGCAGTCAACGCCATCGCCTTCGCCCAGCCGATGGACGTCTATTCCAATCCCGCCCTGTCGCCGGTGCCGCTGAGCGGGGCCGACCTGACCTTGTGGACGTGGGTCGAGGTCTTTTTCCGCGAAAAATTCGTCACCACCTTCACGCTTCTGTTCGGCGTCAGCGTCTTCCTGGTCGGGCGCGGAAACGATCCTGACGTCCTCTATTTCAAGACGCCGCTGTTTCGGCGCCTGGCCTGGCTGGGCGTTTTCGGCCTGATACACGGCGCGCTGATCTGGCACGGCGACATTCTCCTGTCCTACGCCGTGACGGGTTTCGCCTTCTGGCCGTGGCGCAATTCAAGCCCGCGCATCCTGATAGGCTGGGGACTGTTCCTGTTCCTGACTGGCGGCGCCATTCTTCTGTTGCCGACCGTTACGGTCGCCGACGGCGCGGTACCGGAAGCCGCCGATATCGACGGCGTGGTGGCGGCGATGCGCGGCACTTTCTGGGATTCGCTGGCTGCCAATTTCACGGAATGGCGCATGACGATCGTCCCGGAACTGATCGACTTCCTGCCGACGACGCTTGGCCTGATGATGATCGGAGCTGGACTGTTCCGGTCGGGTTTCTATCACGGCGACCGCAGCCCGCGCCTGTACGGCCTTTTGCTCGCCGTGGCTGTGGCGTGCCTGATCGCCATCGCCTTTCAGGCCTGGCAGAGCGTGTCGACACACTTTCTCTACCCGCAGACCTACGGCCTTTATCAGATCGCCAATACCGTCCTGTGCCTGCCTGTGGCGCTCGGTTATGCTTCTGTGCTGATCCTGGCCGGGCGTTCGACGATCGGGCGCGTCGTGCTCTATCCCCTGGCCTGCGTCGGGCGGATGGCCTTCACCAACTACCTTGTTCAGTCGTTGATCATGACGGCGATCTTTTACGGTGGCCGCGGCAGTCATCCGCCGCATTTCGGTGAGCTCAACGATGCCGGCTTGCTGCCCTATGTGCTGGCCATCTGGGCTGGACAGCTGGTGGTCAGCACGATCTGGATGTCGCTGTTCCGCTATGGCCCGTTCGAGTGGGTCTGGCGCTGCCTGACCTACGGCCACTGGATATCGATATTCAAATCGAGAAAGGCTTTGGACGCCTGACGGACGCGGACTGATCTCTATTCCGCCATCAGCTTGTCGAGCAGGGCGTGGACTTCCGGCGTATCCCAGCTGGCCTCTCCGTCGAGGCGCGCCACGATGCGGCCCTGCTTGTCGAGAATCAGCGTCGAGGGCAGACCGGCGACGTTCAGCGCGGCCGTCTTGGCGATCAGTTCCGGGTCGGCATAGACCTGAAGCGGCTCCTGCACATCGATGAAAGACTTGACGTCGTCGAGCTTTTCTTCCGTATCGCCGGAAAGCGGGATAACCTTCATCGGCCGCCCGGCATATTGCGCCTGCAGGTGGGCGAGCGTCGGCATTTCGAAGCGGCATGGGGCGCACCAGGTGGCCCACAGGTTCAGCACCACGACCTGGCCCTTGAAGTCGGCCAGGTGCACCGGCTTCTTGTCGCGGTCCATGAACGCCATATTGTCGATGGGCTTGGGCTGGGCAAAGGTGACGAGATGGGCGATCGAGCCCTTGACATAGCCTTTCAGCGGACCGGCGGCGGCTTCTGCCGTGACGGGCCCCTGGACCTTGCCGGCATTCATCAGTTTCGGCGCCAGGAAAAGGCCGGCGCCGATCGCGACGGCGACCACGGCCACAACGATTCCAACGAACAGCGCGATATTGACGCGCTTTTTCGCCTTCTTCGTCTTGCCTTTGGCCTTGGGTTGCGGCGTGTCCTCGGCTATAGCCGTGCCGCCGGTGCTTTCCGCCGGCTGCGGCACAGGTTTGGGCGCAGGCTGTACCGACGGTTGCCCTGCCAGGCCGTCACTATCCAAAGGGTTATCCATGACCGATCATTCCGACCCAAAAACCAAAACGGGCGCCCGCAGTACCGTCGAGCCTGGCGCCGCGCGCGTCCCTTCGCAAGGCCAGGAAATGTGGGGCGGACGGTTTAATGCCCGGCCCGACGAAATTATGCAAGCGATCAACGTTTCGATCGAGGTCGACAAACGCCTTTGGCAACAGGACCTTGCGGGTTCGCGGGCCCACGCCGCCATGCTGGCAAGTCAAGGTATCATAAGTTTTGAAGATGCCAAACTGATCGCTGGTGGGCTGGATACGATCGAAGCCGAGATTCGCGGCGGCGTGTTTCCTTTCCGCCACGAATTTGAAGACATCCACATGAATGTCGAGGCGCGCCTGCGCGAACTGATCGGTACCGCGGCCGGCCGCCTGCACACGGCGCGCTCGCGCAACGACCAGGTGGCGACCGATTTCCGCCTGTGGGTGCGTGGTGCAGTAGACGCCACCATTACCCAGCTTTTCGATCTGCAAGGGGCGCTGCTTGCGCGTGCCGAAGAGCACGCCGATACCTTGATGCCCGGCTTTACCCATCTGCAGCCGGCCCAGCCGGTAACATTTGGCCACCACCTGATGGCCTATGTCGAAATGTTCGGCCGCGACCGTTCGCGCTTCGTCGACGCGCGTGCCCGCATGAACGAAAATCCGCTGGGCTCGGCGGCATTGGCCGGCTCGCCCTTTCCGATCGACCGCTTCGCCACGTCCGAAGCACTCGGTTTTGACCGTCCCATGGGCAACAGCCTCGATGGCGTGTCGGCGCGCGATTTTGCACTCGAAGCCATGTCGCACGCCGCCATCTGCGCCGGCCATTTGTCGCGCCTGGCCGAGGAAATCGTCATCTGGACGACGCCGCAATTCGGTTTCGTCAAGTTGTCGGACGCATTCTCGACGGGGTCGTCGATCATGCCGCAGAAGCGCAATCCCGACGCAGCCGAACTGGTCCGCGCCAAGACCGGACGCATCACGGGGTCGCTGATCGCCCTGATGACGGTGATGAAGGGCCTGCCGCTGGCCTATTCGAAGGACATGCAGGAGGACAAGCCGCCTGTCTTCGAATGTTTCGATGCACTCGATCTGGCCGTGCGCGCCATGGCCGGTATGGTCCGCGACCTGACCGCAAACCCGGAACGTATGCGCGCTGCGGCCGGTGCCGGTTTCTCGACCGCGACCGATCTGGCCGACTGGCTGGTTCGCAACCTCAACATTCCCTTCCGCGATGCGCACCATATTACCGGCGCGGCGGTCAAGCTGGCCGAGGGCAAGGGTGTGGATTTGGCGCAACTAGGGTTAAGCGACTTGCAGAATCTGGAAGCCAGGATCACCGAGGATGTGTATAAGGTCCTAACGCCCGAGGCCTCGGCTGCGTCCCGCCAGTCGTATGGCGGCACCGCGCCCGATCAGGTCCGTTTGCAAATCAAGCGCTGGAAGGAACTTCGCTCATGACGTCACCTGTTTCCGCAAAGGCCCGTCTGGTGATCGTGACGATGCTGGGAGCCGCCCTTGCCGTCGGCGTCAGCGCGTGCGGCAAGATGGGGGTACTCGAACAGGCGCCACCCATTGTCGGCAAGGACGCCAAGTCGAGCTATTCGGTGTCGAAGAACTCCGGCGCCGGCGACACGGCGACGCTGGAAGACACGACAGCCAGCAACGAAACCGAACGCGCCAAGCCCGACATCAACGACGTCAACAAGCAGAAAGACCCTTACCGCGGCAACAAGAGCGTCGCCGACGCGCCGCTGGAAGGCTTTGGCAACGCCACGACCTTCAACAACAACACACCCAAATAAGACGGCCAGATGAACCACTTCGAGTACCGGGATGGTGTCATGCATTGCGAGCGGGTGTCCCTGGCGGACATTGCGCGCGACGTCGGCACACCGGTCTATGTCTACAGCACCGCGACGCTGGAGCGGCATTATACCGTCTTCGCCGGCGCCGTGTCGGCCTATCCGTCGCTGAAGAGCCCGAAAGGCGAGGCGCCGCTGGTCGCCTATGCCGTCAAGACCAATTCCAACTTGGCCGTGCTGCGCACTCTGGCGGCGATCGGCTCCGGTGCCGACACGGTGTCCGAAGGCGAGATCCGCAAGGCGCTGAAGGCCGGTGTGCC
>FSUR01000439.1_pt1 | contig 27218 bp, 19 predicted proteins | sample 1637491 | NCBI WGS metagenome assembly FSUR01 (sample SAMEA3914816, study PRJEB12502) | metagenome | biome: forest; material: soil | place: USA | collected 2011-09-16 | depth 0.3 m
CTGCCGCCCGATCCGCCACCGCCACCACCGCACGCGGCGACAAAGAAGGTCGCGGCAAACATCAGGACGTAGGGGCTCACGGGCTTGGCGGCCAGTTTCATGCGGTTATCTCCCAGTACAATTATTATTTATATTTAGTTTCTTTAATCGATTTGTATCACAATATAACAGGGCTGCAATATGAAAAATTGGCGGCTTGAGCGTTCAGGCGGGCTTATAGAAAACGAAGGCTGCGCCGCACGCGATAAGGGTAAAGCCGACCGCTGTTTGCCACTTCAGCGGTTCGCCAAGATAGAGCCATGAGAAAATGACGAAGACGATCAGGGTAATGACTTCCTGGATCGTCTTGAGTTGCGCGGCCGAAAAGGTTCCGTAGCCGATGCGGTTTGCCGGGACCTGAAAGCAGTATTCGAAAAACGCGATTCCCCAGCTGATCAGGATCACGATCCACAGCTTCTCCAACTTGAACTTGAGGTGACCGTACCAGGCGACGGTCATGAACAGGTTGGAGCAGATAAGCAGGCCGATAGTGGCGAATGCGGGCGGAATCTGGGGCATGGCGGACTCACAAAAAAGAACCTCCCCGAACTTCTCCTGGACTTAAGGAAGGGGGACCATACGAGGCGTATAACGACGAGATTCGGACTACCAGCACCAACGGTTCAGCCTGAATTAAACCGAAGCCTTAGGTGAGGCGCATTAAAGCGGTCAAGTTACAGGCGCGTGTATGCGCACAAAAACTCAGCGCAGCTCATGGCGTGTATTGTCAGGCGTTAATACCGAACGCGCGGTTCGACCCCACCACCATCATCCTTCGCCAAAGGCTTCGGCTGACGGTTCCCCTCCCCTGAGTCCAGGGGAGGTTCGACTTCAAGCCATGTTGAAGCGCTGGGCGTCGCGCAGGGCGTTGTCGGTCATGGCGCGCAGGCCGGCGTGTTCGGGCATTTGCGATGACAGGTCCTGGAAGACGCGATACGCTTTCTTGTATAGCTCGCCGGCCATGCCGAACGAACCTTGCGCTTCACGGGCTTGCGCGCCGCGGGCCAGGGCGATGCCTTGCGCCGAACGCGCGGAAACGTCGTCGGGCTTGAGATAGGCCCGCGTCTCGTGCAAGCGGCCCAGTTCCTCGAAGGCATCCCCGGCGGCCTTGGTGTCACCGGCTTTTAGCGACAGGTCGGCATAGGGATTGAGCAGCTCAAGACGCGTTTCCGGATCGCCGACAATGGCCAGCGCGCGCGCCAGCACCGGACGCAGCTTGCCGGTTTCACCGGCCATCTGGTAACGGCGGGCCAGATAGACGTGGATATTGGCGTCGGTCGGATCGAGCTCAGACACCTTTTCATAGGCTGACAGCGCCTTCGGGTCGTCGCGGCCCATATTGAGCGCACCGATGACGCGCCACAGTTCGGCGGCCGAGGTCGCCTGACCCGAGGCGGCAAGCCGGTCGGCCTCCGATTGCAGCGTATTGGCCGCGGCCGACAGGTCGCCACCCTCGATCTGATCGAAGGCGCGGCGGCTGCCCGGCGTCTTGTCGTAATAGAGGTAGGAGACGCGGACATTGAGCTCGTCCGCGGCAATGGCGCGCGTCGAGTCGGGCCATACCGACAGGGCCATCTGCACGGCCTGACGAATAGCGGCCTGGTCGTCGACCGGGTCAGTGGCATTCAGGGTATGGAAACCACCCAACGCAGCGGCTTCCGCCGGGATTTCCTCGACCGGCGTCAGGTTGGCGACGTGCGACTCGGGCGTCTCGATGAAGCGCATGGCCGAACTGACAGCGGCATTGATGTCGGTCTGCGGAAGATCGCGCGGCCGGGCGACCGGGGAATCGGCCAGCAGGGCGGCCTCGACCGGATCGTGCGCCATGTGCGGAGCCGTGTCCTGTGCAGGCTGGATGACAATGGCTTCGGTCGTCAAGGTTTCCGGCGTATCGAGTGCGGGATTGCGCACCTCGGGGCGGATCGGAATGACCTGGGCTGACGGCTGGCCGATGTGCAGGCCATGCGTGTCGGACAGGGCGTCTTCCGGATCGAAGTTCGGGCGCGCCTGCGCCTCGACCATGTCACGGCTAAGGAAGCTGTCGGATGCATTGTCGGAAAAGATCGCCGGTTCCAGCGACTGGATTTCGGGATGCCCAATTTCGGGATGCCCAATTTCAGGGTGAATCCCCATTGCCGCTGCGGCGGCCGGCTTGATCTCCACGGCGTCCGCCGAGGTGGCAATGCCGGTAGAGGCCAGGCTGTCGGCGTCGAACTTGAGCGAGCCGCGCGTCGGCTGGTCGGCCGGCACGCTCAGCGCCGTGTCGAGCGGCGACGGCGCGGACGTATCGACGGGCGAACGCGCTTTCGCGGGTCGTGTCGTCCTGGGGCGGGACAGACCGAACAGAAGCGCGCCAAGAGCGCGAATCACCGTACCGATAATGCCGATCAGAAGGACAATGAGGCCGACGACCCGAACGCCCGACCAGGTGCGGTCGCCGCGTGCCCAGCCGATCCAGTCTGAAGGATAGGGGCTCTTGTACGGTGCGTCGCCGATAAACAGGGCGACGCCGCAAACCGCGACGGCCAGAATCGTGAGGACGACGAAGCCCGTTACCCTTGCTCCCGAACTGGAAGCGTTGGACTCGGTGCTCGAAATACTGCTCATGCTAGCCCCCGGACACAACCGTTCATCAAACCTTAACCCCGTGTTAGGCTTTCTGGCAATCGCAACTTGGCACAACTGTTCCAAATTGCCAAATCAGCGGCGCATATGCAACTTTCCAGCCACGGCGTCTTGATGGTCCTTGCATCGCCGCAATTGAGCCGGTAGAACTCGAACATATGAAGAACATCGATGCGCATCCTGTCCGAATCCTGGGGCTAGACCCCGGTCTGCGCCGGCTGGGCTGGGGCCTGATCGATGTCGACGGGGCGCGGTTGTCGTGGGTGGCGCACGGCGTTATCGAGCCCGACGTCGATGGCGAACTGGCGCAGCGCCTGCTCTATCTTTTCGAGGGCGTATCGCAGGTCATCGCGCACTATCGGCCACACGAAGCGGCGATCGAGGAAACCTTCGTCAATATGAATCCGGCCTCGACGCTGAAGCTGGGCCACGCCCGGGCGGCCGCCATGCTGGCGCCGGCGCGCGCCGGGCTTCCGGTCGCCGAATACGCCGCGCTCGACATCAAGAAGTCGGTGGTCGGCGCCGGCCACGCCGACAAGGATCAGGTGCTGTTCATGGTCAAGCGCTTGCTGCCCCTGGCTGGCAAGGCCGAGGGCGGAATGAAGGCCGACGCCGCCGATGCCTTGGCGTGCGCCATAACGCATGCGCACAAGCGTAAAGCCGCGGCTCTGCTGGCGAGATCCCCACGCCCTTCGCGCTCAGCCAGCGAAGCGGTAGCGCAAGCAAAGCCGCGCTCAGCCAGCGAAGCGGTAGCGCAAGCAAAGCCGCGCTCAAGTAGCGAAGCGGTAGCGCAAGTAAAAAGCGGAGCCGCGTGATGATCGGACGTCTGCGCGGACTGCTGCTCGAAATCAGCGAGGAAGAGGTTCTGGTCGAATGCGGCGGGGTCGGTTACCTCGTGCGCTGCGGTATACGCACCCTGGCGGCCATGCCGGAACTCGGCGTCGAAATCGTCGTCCATATCGAAAGCCAGACGCGCGAAGACGGCACGCGGCTCTACGGTTTCCTCAGCAAGGACGAGCGTACCTCATTCCAGGTCCTGCAATCGGTGCAGGGGGTGGGGCCGAAGGCGGCGCTCAGCGTGCTCGACGTGTTGACGCCCGGCCAGTTGGGCCAGGCCGTGGCGCACGAAGACAAGACGTCGGTCGGCCGTGCCAATGGCGTCGGTCCCAAGCTGGCGGCCCGGATCGTGGCCGAACTGAAGGGCAAGGTCCTGGCCTCGGCCGATTTCGGGCCGATCGTCCACACGCCGGCGGCGCCCGTCAAACCATCGGTGAGCGGCGAAAGCGTCGCGGCCCTTGTCGGCCTCGGCATTCCCGAAATGCAATCCCGGTTGGCGGTCGAAACCGCGATGAAGCAACTGGGCGACGAGGCGGACCTGGCCGTGGTCATCCGCGCCTCGCTCAAGGCGATGGGTAAATAGTCATGGCCCGTCTTTTGTCCGGCGACGCCAATGCCGAGGATTTCGAAGAACGCGCCCAGGACCGGGCGCTTCGACCGCAGAATTTCGACGATTTTGTCGGCCAGGCGCCGCTGAAGGCCAATCTCAAAGTGTTCGTCGCCGGCGCTGCCGGCCGCTCCGAAGCGCTCGACCACGTCCTGCTGTACGGTCCGCCGGGCCTCGGCAAGACGACCCTGGCCCAGATCATCGCCAAGGAACTGGGCGTCGGATTTCGCGCTACGTCCGGGCCCATGCTGGTCAAGGCTGGCGACCTGGCAGCCATCCTGTCGAATCTCGAACCCAACGACGTCCTGTTCATCGACGAAATCCACCGCCTCAATCCGGCAGTCGAGGAAATCCTCTACCCGGCGATGGAAGACTATGTGCTGGACCTGATCATCGGCGACGGGCCGGCGGCCCGCACAGTGCGCATCGACCTGGCGCCTTTTACGCTGGTCGGGGCGACGACGCGGGCGGGCCTGTTGTCGACGCCGTTGCGCGACCGTTTCGGCATCCCGCTCAGGCTTGAATTCTATACGCCGGAAGAACTGGTGCGCGTCGTGCTCGGCGCCTCGCGCAAGATGGGCGTCGGCCTGTCGGAAGACGGCGCCTTCGAGATCGCTTCGCGCTCGCGCGGCACGCCGCGCATTGCCGGCCGGCTGCTCAGGCGGGTGCGCGACTTTGCCACGGCCGACGGCGTCGCGATCATCGACAAGAAGGCGGCATCCAAAGCCCTGGCGCGGTTGGAGGTCGATCCGGTCGGTCTCGACCATTCCGACCGGCGCTATCTGCGCGCCCTGATCGAAAATTACGGCGGCGGCCCGGTCGGGCTGGAAACCATCGCGGCAGCGATCGCCGAGGCGCGCGACGCCGTCGAGGACATGATCGAGCCCTATCTGTTGCAGCAGGGCTTCATCCAGCGCACGCAGCGCGGCCGGACGGCGTGTGCGCGCGCCTATCTGCACCTCGGCCTGACGCCGCCGGCGCAACCGACGACGGCGCCGGACCTGTTCGAGTAATAGGCCACCAACGGTGCGGTCGGCCAGCCAGTCCGTACGGCGCCGGGGCTGGACGGTATAGCAGACAGAGATTTTGGACTCGCCAAATAGGGCGGCACGGTTTTACAAGCATGTCATGCGGTCCGCACACCGGCCGGATGTAACCTGGGGCGGGATGACAACGTACTCACCAGATAACTGGCAGATGTTGATGCGGGCGTCGCTGGCGGGTGACCAGCGTGCCTACCGCGACCTGTTGCAGCAACTCCGGCCCTGGCTGCTTTCCTATTTCCGCCGCCGCCTTAAAGGTAGCGACGGCGAAGACCTGGTTCAGATGACCCTTTTGAGTTTGCATACAAAACGCCATACCTACGATCCGGCATCGCCCTTCATGCCGTGGATTGCCGCGGTGGCGCGTCACAAGCTGATCGACCACGTGCGCCGGTCCGGCCGCCGCGTCCATGTCGAGCTCGACGAAGATCTGATAGGCGACGGCGGCGACCTGCCGTCCGACCTTGCCCGCCGCGACGTCGAGGTGCTGTTGAAGCAGCTTTCGAAAGAGCAAGCGCAAATCATCAGCCTGCACAAGCTGAAGGAACTGAGCGTTGAAGAGGTGTCGGCCGCGACAGGCAAGAGCCCGTCGGCCGTCAAGGTGGCGGTTCATCGCGGCCTGAAAAAGCTGCAGGCTCTGGTCGGCGCAAAAACGGGAGGCGTCGATGAGTGACGCGTCCGAAAAACTACTCGACGACCTGGCCGGGGACTTGCGTCCCGTTCGGCCGCTGAACGCCAGGGCCCTGTGGCTGGGCGCCGGCGCCGCCGTAGTTGCGGCGGCGCTCTATATCTTTTTCTATTACGGCCCGCGGCCCGAAATCGCAGCCTTCGTGCGCGGCCAGGGCATGTCATCCGTCATGGCGTGGCTGAAGCCGCTATTGTTCGTGCTGACCGGGGCGGGCGCATTGTGGGCGGTTGCCGATCTCGCGCGGCCGGAAGGCCGGCTGCGCTGGCGGACACTGGTGCCGCTGATCGGCGCGCTGGCGATCGAGCTTGGGGCGCTGACCGGCGATGCGCTGACCAAGCCGTCGGACGTGGCGACGGGCCTCCATCAGCCGGCGATCCTGTGCGTCACGACGGTGGTGTGCGGCGGTCTGGCCGGCCTGATCGTGCTGTGGCGGCTGTGGCTAAGGCGCGCGGCGACATCGCATCCGCTGGTGTTGGGCGCCATGGCGGGGCTGGCGACGGGGTCGCTGATGGCGGCGGCCTATGCCGTGCACTGCGACCGCGACTGGTCGGTCTATATCCTGGTCTATTACGGCGGCGGCGTCGCGATTACGTCGGCGATTGCGGCGGTGCTGGGGCGGCGGATTCTGCGCTGGTAGCGTAAGCCGGTCAACCAATCTACGCCAAGGCTGCGAGCTTAATTCGTCTTCATCAACGCCGTGCGCGTTGGCAGGAAGCGGGCGTTGAACGGCAGGATGCCGGCGCCGCGCGCGGCGGCGTCGACTGCCAGTTCGGCGCGCTTGATCGGGACAATCGTCGGAATGCGCGGCTTGCACGCGTCGAGCCGGTCGTTGAGACGCTGGCACAGGGCTTCGATCAGTGCGGCGGGCAGGCGGCCGCCGATGAAATGCGCTTCCGGGTCGATAGCGCAATTCATAACCAGGAAGGGCGTGAACAGATATTCGGCGGCACGGTCGAGCCAGGCCTCGACCTTGGCCTGGCCGGCCGGCGGCAGCTTTTCCAAGTCGTCGGGCGTCGATACGTCGAGACCGCTCTTGCGCAGGTAGTCGTACAGCGAATAGAGCGACACCATGTCTTCCAGGCTGCGCGTTTCGGCTCCGTCCTTGACCGGCAGGTAACCGATTTCGCCCGACCGTCCGTCGGCGCCGCGATAATAGTGGCCGTCGAAAACAAGGCCGCCGCCGAGGCCGGCGCTGATGATGGTGTAGATGAAGCTGCGGTGTTGCAGACCGTGGCCGAACTGCATTTCGCCGATGGCGGCGGCGGCGGCGTCGTTTTCGACGATCACTGGCACCGGCAGGATTTCAGAAAACAGGTCTGCGACGTCGATTTCGGACCAGATCTTGTAAGCGTCCGGACGATTGGCGACGGGTACGCGGCCGAGGTTCTCAGGGATGGCGATGCCGATACCGATCAGGCGCTCGATGTCGACGGCGCGGTCGGCAATGATCTTGTCGACCTCGGCGCGGAAGAAGGTGACGACGTCGCGCGGCATGGCGAAATGGACTTCGCGGCAGGTGCGGGCGCGGACATTGCCGACGAAATCGAGCGCCACGATCGAGATATGGTCGCGGTCGATATTGAGGCCGATCGAGAAGGCGCCGTCGGGATTGACCACCAGCTTGGTCGCCGGCTGGCCGCGGCCGCCGATCTGGCGCCCGGCCTTCTTGATCAGGCCGTCATTGAGCAGGCGCTTCGTAATGTTGGCAATGGCGGGGGCTGTCAGCCCCGTCAGGTCGGCGATTTCAGCGCGCGTGATCGGCGAGCTGGTGGCGCGCACGGCCTGAAGCGTCACGCGCTGATTGTGATCGCCGGCCCGTTCAAGGTTGGTGCCGGATAATGAATCGCCCAACGCATGGCTCTTTTGCGCCGGCCTATGTCCGTTACGTTCGTCCGCGCCCATTAAAGCCCCTCCAGGGAGCGCTGCCGCTGTTACTTTCCTCGACCGGGCACCAAGCGGCGTGGTGGTCCGGTGTAGCCGGTCACGGGGGGATTGTGATCTCTGTGCAACGCGCGGCCTGAACCCGGCTTATGACATAAAATCGGCAACTGCAAGTCGAAGCGGTCAGGCAAGTTCGGCTGTAATCGATTTCACGTATTAATTCCGATTATAAGGCGGCAAAAAACCAAAAATCTAGGTTTCGAAAAACGACTTGAAAATCGCTTCGTCGACCAGATTCAGATTGTACTGAAAGACGTCGATGAACTCATGCAGGCCGTCGGCGATAATTACCGACACATCGCGGCCGTGCAGGGTGCGGTTGAGCGTATCGACCTCGATCTGGGCGGGGCTGGCCGGCTGGCCGTCCGGCGTCAGTGATTTCAGCGCATCGGCGGCGCTGTTGAGACAGTGCAGTACGGAGCGGGGAAAGGCCTGACTGAACAACAGGAAATCGGTGACATTGTGATAGTTGATGCTGTGGTACTGCTGGCGGTACATTTCGAGCGCATTGACCGATTTGAGCACGGCGCCCCATTGCACGGTGTCGAAGGCGCTGTCGATCTGTTCGCCGCGCGGCAGCAGGATAAAGTATTTAACGTCAAGCAGGCGCGCGGTCTTGTCGGCGCGCTCGAGCATCTGGCCGACATGGGCGAACTGCCAGCCGGCCGAACGGCTCATCGTGTTGTACATCAGCCCGGTAAACAGGTGCCCGGCCTGGCGGACCTGCATGTAATAATCATACAAATCGGCCAGCGAACGTTTACGGCTGTGCGCCTGCGTCAGGTGATAGAGCTCGTTGATCTTTTCCCACATCTCGACGGGAATGATCTCGCGCACCGTACGGGCGTTTTCGCGCGCCCGGAAAATGCATTGCAGGATTGAATTCGGGTTTTTTTCCTCGAAGGTCAGGAATTTCAGCACCGACTGTTCGTCGGCCGTCTTGTAGCGCTTGTTGAAACCCTCATCGTCGCCCGAGGTTGCAACCAGCGGGTACCACTGGGTCGAATCCCGGTCGAGGCTGAGGTCGAGCATGAGGTGGAAGTTGACGTCGGCGAAGCGCGCGACGTTGTCGGCGCGTTCGAGATAGCGCGACATCCAGTAGATCGAGCTGGCGACGCGACTAAGCATCATTGTTTGTCTCCCCCAGAACCCATGTGTCTTTCGATCCGCCGCCCTGGCTGGAATTGACGACCAGCGAACCCTTCTTCAAGGCGACGCGCGTCAGGCCGCCCGGCAGGGTGAAGATGTCCTCGCCATAGAGTGAATAGGGACGAAAGTCGACGTGGCGGCCTTCGATGGCGCCGCCGCACAGGGTCGGGCAGCGCGACAGCGACAGGGTCGGCTGGGCGATATATTCCCGCGGTTTGGCCTTGATCAGGGCAGCGAATTGCTTCTGTTCCGCCTTGGTGCTCTTCGGGCCGATCAGCATGCCGTAGCCGCCCGACAGATTGACCGCCTTGACGACCAGCTTGTCGAGGTTTTCGAGCACATAGGCGCGGTCCGTGTCGTCCTCGCAGATGAAGGTCTTGACATTGTTGGAGATCGGCTCTTCGCCCAGGTAATATTTGATGATGCGCGGCACGTAGGTGTAGATCGCCTTGTCGTCGGCGATACCCGTGCCGGGCGCATTGGCCAGCGCCACCGTGCCCTTGCGATAGCAGCGCATGATGCCGGGCACGCCGAGCAGCGAATCCTTGCGGAAGATTTCGGGGTCGATGAAGTCGTCGTCGATGCGGCGGTAGATGACGTCGACCTGTTTAAGGCCGGCCGTCGTGCGCATCCACACCTTGTCATCCTCGACAATCAGGTCCGAGCCCTGCGCCAGGGGCACGCCCATCTGCTGCGCCAGATAGGCGTGTTCGAAATAGGCGGAATTGTAGATGCCGGGCGTCAGCACGATGATGTTGGGATCGTCCTTGCTGTCGGGCGCGATGTGCTTCAGCGTGCGATAAAGGTGGTCGCCGTAGTCGCTCACCGGGCGCACCTTCATGGTGTGGAACATGCTGGGCAGGATGCGCTTCAGCACGGCGCGGTTTTCCAGCACATAGGAAATGCCCGATGGGCAGCGCAGATTGTCTTCCAGCACGTAGAACTCGCCGTCGGCATCGCGCACGAAATCGGTACCGGAAATGTGCGTCCACACGCCTTTGGGCGGGCTCAGGCCTTCGCACGGCTTGAGATAACAGGACGAGGAAAAGATCATCTCGGCCGGGATGACCTTGTCCTTGAGAATCTTCTGGTCGTTATAGATGTCCTGGATGAAGAGGTTGAGGGCGTGGATGCGCTGGCGAATGCCGCGTTCCAGCTTTTCCCAGTCCCTGGCCGAAACCATGCGCGGAATGATGTCGAAGGGCAGGATTTTTTCGGTGCCCTTCTTGTCGCCGTAGACGTTGAAGGTGTTGCCCGACTGGTACAGGATGTCTTCGGCGGCCTTCTGGCGTCGCTGCAGTTCCTTGCGGCTCAGCGAATCGATTTGCGCCGCCAACGGAAGGGCGCCGGAATGCGGGACCCCGTCGGCCTTGAACAACTCGTCGAAGAACCCGTTTGTCTGGTAGCTCTCAAGCGTCAAGCGCGTGTCCTTCTCGTTTGAATTATACGAAGACCTCGTTCATCGTTACCTGTACCTTGAGCGTTTCCTTGCCTCCGCCCCTATATATTGTCCCCGCCGTGGGCGTTGCGTCGAGGTAGTTGCGGCCGGCCGCGACCCGGACGTGGTCCTGGGTGACACGGCAGCCGTTGGTCGGGTCGAAACCGCGCCAGCCGAGGTAGGGAATGTAGATCTCCACCCAAGCATGGCTGGCGTCCGACTGAATCTTGTTTTCGTAATTGGCGCCGGTGAAGATGTAGCCGACGCGGTAGCGCGCCGGCACGCCGAGCAAGCGCGCCAGGCAGATGAACAGGTTGGCGAAATCCTGGCAGACGCCCTCGCGCAGGGCGTAGACGTCGAACGGCGTAGTGCGCACGGTGGTGGCGCCCGGCACATAGCGGAAATCGCGATAGATGGTCTGGTTGATGTCGTTCAGCGTGTCCATCAGGTGCCGGCCGTTACGCTCGGCAAAGCTCATGGCGTAGATCAACAATTCCTTGATCTGCGTCTCCGGCAGTTCCTGCGGCAAAAGGTAGGGATCCATCATGGTGCGCTGCCACGGCATCATGACCAGCGGGATGAAACTCTGGCGGATTTCGGGCGAATAGTCGTCGGGCGCCTGGCCATAGATTTTGACCAGCGAGCGGCACGATACGGTCAACTTCTTGTACGGCTTGATGATCGAATAGTTGATCGTCTGGTTGCCGAAAACGTCGTCATAGCGCAGGTCTTCGCCTTCGGACGACAGCGACAGGGTGGCGTTCAGCACCTCCTGCCGGGCGTCCTCGACGGGCAGCAGACGGAACATATGCGTCGAATGTTCGACCTCGTTCTCGTAGGCGTATTCGGTCGAATGGACGATGTCGTAGAGACGATAGGTCAGCGGCGATCCGTCCGGCGCATGCGTCTGGGCGCGTGCGTTCAGGATGTTGTGCTGCACGCTTTTCATCTGCTGCAGCGACTGCAGGATGGACAGCTGCTGGGTCTGCGCCTGCTGGTCGGCGAAGGCGCGCCCTGGCAGGCCGCGCGATACCGACGCAGGCACGACAACGCCCTGCAAATGACCGTCCTGTTCGTGGATGGCCTGTTGCGGCTGGGCCTTCGCGTCGGTCTTCTTATTGGTCCAGACGATCTGGCCGCGGCGCGCAATGATCAGCTGCGACCTCTGCATCTTTTTCCATTCGCCATGGCGGAATGGCGTCGAGGAGAAGACGAGCGCAGTGCGGAAGGTATCGCGCGGATTGTTGAGCGTGAATGACGCTGAATCTGCGTCGAAGCCGCTTTCTGCGTGCGGCGGGCGGACCCGCGAGTAATAGAGCGTGGTTTCGGATTGCGAGCCGTAGAAGGCGGCGACCGTCGTCCCGTCCGAAATGACCATGTCGGCCGAACCCATGTCGTCGAGCTGCAGAAACCACGACAACAACACCTGGTGGTCGACGTCACCAAGCGTTCGGGCGCCGTAGTCCTGGATCTTGCCGAGCAGGAAGCAGAAGGCCAGCTCAGAATCGGTCCGGCCCATCGGTTCGAGGAATATCGATTTGTTGAAATGCAGCCGCGTCATGGCGGTCTTGTCGAGATCGCCATTGTGCATGAACAGCCAGTCCTGGCCGGCAAAGCTGCGCGAAAACGGCTGGGTTTCGAGATGGGTGTAGCCGGTGGCGGCCCCGCGAACCTTGCAGAAGAAGACCGTCGAGCGGAAGACATCCCAATCCTGCATGGCGCCGTGCAGGCTCGCCGTGTCGCGCGCCGATGGATCCTTGGCTACGATCGCCGCCTTGTTGTCGCCGGGATACCAGCCGAGGCCCCAGCCGAGCGTGTGTTCGCCCTTTTGCGGGCCCTTGCGGAACTTGAGGTCGATCGCAGGCGAGCTTAGGCCATCAAAGCTGAAGGCCAGGATGTCACTCGAAATGGCGCTCACAAAAATGACCTCTTTTACTGCATTGCAACTAGACTTTCTTCTCGGGCGGTTGTCTAGTCCTCCTTAACAGGAGGATGACACTTTTTTTGCGATTCCGTAAAAGAGGCAATAATTTAATGCCCTTCGGGACCGTTTCACCGCCGAGCGATGTGCCGAAAAGTGTCAGCGGTTTTCGGCATAGACATCGCGGCAAAGTAAACTGAGATCGGATGGCATCCTTAGGTCATTCGATCGTGTCCTTGGGGTTGAAAAGTTGAGCATTCTGGCTGCGCTGCATCACGTCACCGATTATCGCTACGACCGTCCGATCACCCTCAATCCCCAGACCATCCGCCTGCGTCCGGCGCCGCACGCCCGGGCCCACATCCAGTCCTACGCGCTGAAGATTTCGCCTGAAAACCACTTCATCAACTGGCAGCAGGACCCATTCGGCAACTATCTGGCGCGTGTCGTTTTTCCTGAAAAGACATCGCACTTCCGCGTCGAGGTCGACCTGGTCACCGAAATCCGCGTCTTCAACCCGTTCGACTTCTTCCTTGAGCCGAGCGCCGAAACAGTCCCCTTCGTCTACGCGTCGGCGCTGAAAGACGAACTTGCGCCCTATCTGGAGATCAAGGACTCGGATCCGCTGCTCATGGACTTCGTCGCTTCGATTTCCGATGAGGCGACGCCGACCGTCGACTATCTGGTAGCGCTCAATGCACGGCTGAACAGCGAGCTTGGCTATACGATCCGGCTGGAGCCCGGCGTGCAGAGCAGTGTCGAGACCCTGACGAAAAAGTCCGGGTCGTGCCGCGACATGGCGTGGCTGCTATGCCAGATACTACGCCACAAGGGGTTGGCGACGCGTTTCGCCTCCGGCTACCTGATCCAGCTCAAGGCCGACGTCAAATCGCTCGACGGACCATCGGGCGCCGAAGAGGACTTTACCGACCTGCACGCCTGGTGCGAGGTCTATCTGCCGGGCGCCGGCTGGATCGGGCTCGATCCGACGTCGGGTCTGTTTACCGGCGAAGGCCATATTCCCCTGTGCTGCACGCCCAATCCGCAATCGGCCGCGCCCATTTCCGGAACCCTGGAATATGCAGTGGCGACGCTGAACCACGTCATGGGCGTCGAACGCATTTACGAATCCCGCCGGGTCACCCGACCGTACAGCGACCAGGAATGGCAGCGCATCGATGCGTTGGGTAGCAAGGTCGACAAGGCCCTGACGACGCAGGACGTGCGCCTGACCATGGGCGGCGAGCCGACCTTCGTCAGCCTTGACGACCGCACCGGCGACGAATGGCATTTCACCGCCTTGTCCGACGAAAAGAAGCGGATCGGCTTCGATCTGTTTCAGCGTTTGTCGAAACGGTTCGCCAACCGCGCCCTGATGCAGCACGCCCAAGGCAAGTGGTATCCCGGCGAAATCCTGCCGCGCTGGGCGATGAACCTCTATTGGCGCAACGACGGTCAATCTTTGTGGAGCGATCCGCTGTGGCTGGCCAATCCCGACGTCAAGGGCGACTTGCCGCCTGAAGCTGCGGCGACATTTCTGGAAAACCTGACGCGAGCCCTGGGCGTCGATCCCGCCATGGCGCTGGCGGCCTATGAGGACGTGCCCTACCTGTTGTGGAAGGAACAGCGTATCCCGCTGGAAGGCGAGATGCTCAAGGCCGACCTCTATGAGGCGACCGAACGCAAGCGTCTGCAGGACCAGCTCGACGCCAATGTCGGCAATCCGACCGGATATGTCCTGCCGCTGACCTATTCGGCGAAGATGAACGGCTGGATGTCCAATGGCTGGCGCTTCCGCACCGACAAGATGATGCTTCTGCCCGGCAATTCACCGATCGGCCTGCGCCTGCCGCTTGCCGCCCTGCCGGTCGTCAGTCCGAAGCGTGTCGAAGAACACTTTTTCCCGGAGCGCTCGCCGTTCTCTCCGCTCGAGCCCCTGGCGGATGCAGCATCCGTCGTTTCCGGATATCGTGAAATGCTGGCGCATGAGGGGGCCAGTCAGTCGAACGCAAAGAGCGGCGCCGGTCCCAACGGCCTCGTGCGGTCGGCCCTGTGCGCCGAGGTGCGGCATGGCGTGCTCTTCCTCTTTCTGCCGCCGCTGTCCTACGCCGAGCATTACTTCGACCTGACCCACGCCATCGAAGCGGTGGCGTCGCATCTCGAAATCCCCGTGGTAATCGAAGGTTATCCGCCGCCGCGCGACCACCGCGTCGAAAGCCTGTCGGTCACACCCGATCCCGGCGTCATCGAGGTCAATATCCAGCCGGCGAAGTCGTGGGACGAACTGAAGACCATTATCACGACGGTGTACGACGAGGCGCGTCTGTCGCGGCTGGTCGCCGATAAGTTCATGATCGACGGTAAGCGCGTCGCGACGGGCGGCGGCAACCATATCGTCATGGGCGCGGCGAAACCCGACGACTCGCCCTTCCTCAGGCGGCCCGATGTCCTTGGCTCGATGCTGACCTTCTGGCAGCACCATCCCAGCCTCAGCTATCTGTTCTCGGGACTCTATATCGGGCCGACCAGCCAGGCACCGCGCATCGACGAAGCGCGGCACGAGGCGCTGTACGAGCTCGAAATCGCCCTGAACAACCTGCCAGACGGCTCCGGCGAAAGCGCGCCCTGGCTGGTCGATCGCCTGCTGCGCAACCTGCTGGTTGATCTGAGCGGCAATACGCACCGCGCCGAATTCTGCATCGACAAGCTCTATAGTCCCGACAGCGACCGCGGCCGGCTCGGGCTCCTCGAAATGCGCGGTTTCGAAATGAGCCCGCATCCGCAGATGAACCTGGTCCAGGCGCTATTGTTGCGGGCGCTTGTCGCTGTTTTCTGGAAGCGTCCGTACCGGGCGCCGCTGGTACGCTGGGGCACGCAGCTCCACGATCGCTTCCTGCTGGGGCATTTCGTCGAAGGCGACATTCTTGAGGTGCTCGATTTCCTGAAGGCAAACGGCTTCGCCTTCAGCCCCGACTGGTTCATTCCCTTCTTCGACTTCCGCTTCCCGACCATCGGCACCGTCCAGGTCGGCGACGTGACGCTGGAACTGAAGAACGCGCTCGAGCCCTGGCCGGTCATGGGTGAAGAACCTTCGGGCGGCGGCACCTCGCGCGGTGTCGATTCGTCGGTCGAACGCCTCGAAGTCCGGCTGAAGGGAGGCGTTGCCTCGCAACACATTATCACGTGCAACGGCTATCGCCTGCCCCTGTCGGCGACACGCGACGGCAACATCCAGGTGGCGGGGGTGCGATATAAAGCGTGGGCGCCGTCGTCGAGCCTGCATCCCAACCTGCCGGTCAATACGCCGCTGGTCTTCGATGTCCTCGACACCAGGCTGGAACGCAGCCTGGGCGGCTGCCGCTACCACGTCATGCACCCGGGCGGGCGCAATTACGAGACCCTGCCGCTCAATGAAAACGAAGCCGAGGGCCGGCGTCTGTCGCGCTTCGAGGCGCCGACCCACACGCCTGGCGGGGTGAAGATCCCGCCGCTGATCGTCAATCCGGACTATCCGCACACATTGGATCTGAGACGGCCGACTTAGGGCTTGTTGCGCATCTGATCCAACGGTCCATGAGCCATACTCGACGCACAGCCAAGTTCGCTGAACTTCGTTACGAAAGGCGCGCCAATCCTTAATTCGGTTTACCAATTCTTAGCCATGTTAACGCCACTGTCCGGGATCATTGCACGAGGAGACGTCGGATGTTTGGGCAGGCCCGTAAAAGCGTAAAGACAGATACGCAGGCCGAACTGGTTTTTGCGGCGCTCGACGCCCTGCCATCGCCGGTATTCGTTTGCGGCCTGACGCCGGGCGACGAGGGCGTGGCCTACTGCAACCAGGCGTTCGCGTCCGGTCTCGGCGCGATCTCGACCTCTGCGTTCAGCGGCAAGACGCTCTCGGCGATCCTGAGCGCTCGCCAGCCCGAGAATCGCTCGGCTTCGGATACTGTGCGCAGCATTGCCACCAGCATCGCCCGTGACGGCCGCTGGTCGGGCGCCGTCGCCTGCGCCCGTATCGACGGCTCGGCGCTGGACGCCAATGTTTCGATCACACGCATATCGGCCGGCGGCAAGACCTATGCCGTCGCTCAGCTCGACAGCGGGCAGGCCGCGCAATCAGGGGCCCGCAAGGGCGAATTCCAGGCCCTGGCCAACAGCCTGCAGACCGAGGTCAGCTCGTCGATGGACGCGATCACGACAGCCGCCGACAATCTGGCAGGCGTCGTCACCAACCTGATCCGTTCGGCCGAAGAGACCTCGCGCCAGAGCGAAAGCGTCGTCGCCATCAACAGCGACACGGCGCAAAACGTCACTTCAGTGGCTCACGCCGCGCAGGAGCTAGCCCAGTCGATCGACGCCATCGGCGCGCAGGTCGGCCGCTCGACCCTGGTGGCGCGTGATGCCGTCGGTCAGGCGTCGAACACCCAGATCACCGTCAACCGCCTGGTCGCCGCCGCCGAACGTATCGGCGACGTCATCAAGCTGATCCAGTCGATCGCGTCGCAGACCAACCTCCTGGCGCTTAACGCCACTATCGAAGCGGCGCGTGCCGGCGAAGCCGGCCGCGGCTTCGCGGTCGTCGCCTCTGAAGTCAAGTCGCTGGCCAGCCAGACCGCCAAGGCGACTGAGGAAATCTCCCTGCAGATCGCCGACATCCAGGCGGCGACGACCGAGACCGAAGCGGCCATCCGCGCCATCGGCGCCACGATCGAGCAGATCAATGAGATTTCCGGCGTCATCGCCGAAACCGTCGAGCGCCAGTCGGGGGCCACCCAACGCATTTCGCAGAACGTCTCGCGCGCCAGCCAGGGCACGGATCAGGTGACGCAGAGCCTGATGACCGTGGCTGAGGTCGCCCGCGAAACGACCGGCGTCGTCAACAAGGTCCGGTCGTCGATCGGCCTGGTATCCGAACACGCCGACGGCCTGCAAGGCCGCGTCAAGGGCTTCATCGAACGCCTGCGCCGCGAGGCCTGACCTCCGACGACGTGCCAGCACGTTTTGGCACGGAGGCTGCGGCAGGACGAATTCCTCCCACATTATGACAGCATTGTCAGCGCGGCTCCGAAAGGGCCGCGCTGTTTGCGTTTTTGCGCGCGGCGCCATTTCATATTTCAATTTTTTATATTTAATCCGTTTTTCATATGGGAAAACATGAACGCGAAAAATCTCACCGATGAAAATAAATTAAACGAAAACAATAACTTGTGTGACATTACCGCTATAGCCGCCCGAATAGTGTTACAATACGACAATTGAATGTGGCGGCGGTAGCGCAAACATGACAGCGTTGGCATAGGAGCAGGCGCCAAAAGACACCATCACCATAAGGTCGGGTCTTCGGCGTAAACGAAACACGGACAGCCATAGACAGACGTCAGCAAGAGGACGGAGGCGCACTGCACGCGCCTCCACGTTTTCATATCTGAATGATTTTTTATGGAATGCTTTCGTTGCTCTGGAACGGACATCTTATTCGACGGCGTCGCGCCCCGCGCCGCCTTTCCAGGGAGACAATATGAAAAACCGTAGTGCAAAATTCGCCGCGCTGATGGGATCGGCCTCGCTCGTCGCGGTCGGCCTGGCCGCGCTGGCCCAGCCGACGCTGGCGCAGAGCACGCCTGCTGCCAAGGCCGACGATTCGGTCGTGGTGGTCACCGGCCAGCGCGCCCAGGTAAAGAGCGCCCAGGCACGCAAGAAGGACTCGGACGTCATCGTCGATTCGGTGACCGCCGTCGACATCGGCGCACTGCCGGACCGCAGCGTCGCCGAAGCGCTGCAGCGTATCTCGGGCCTGACGATCCAGCGCGCCGCCGAAGCGCGCGACCCGATCCGCATGACGGCCGAAGCGGGCGACGTCGAAATCCGCGGCCTGTCGTGGGTCCGGTCGGAAACCAATGGCCGCGACATTTTCTCGGCCAAGAACGGCCGTGGCCTGTCGTGGGGCGACGTATCGTCCGACCTGCTGGCCGGCGTCGACGTCTACAAGAACGCCTCGGCCGACCTGATCGAAGGCGGCGTTGGCGGGACCGTCAATCTGCGTACGCGCCTGCCGTTCGATTCCAAGAAGCGCATCCTGGCCTTCACGGCGGACGACACCTATGGCGACCTGGAAAAGGTCCACCAGAATTCGTTCAGCGCCATCTATTCCGACCGTTGGCACACGGCGATCGGTGAAATCGGCGCCCTGGTGAACATTTCCAAGGTCCACGAAGGCAATATGACAAACGTCATCGGCGTCGACCGCTATAATGCGGTGACCTATGGCGGCGGCACCAAGTATATCCCGAACACCATGGGCTGGCGCACCATCGACTGGCACCAGGAGCGCACCGCGGTCGATGTCGCCCTGCAATGGCGCCCGAGCGACACGATGGAATTCACCCTGTCGGCCTTCAATGCCAAGGCGCACCCCAAGAACACCGAGTACAATACAGGCTTCTATAACGACAACGGCGAGTTTACCTCACCGGCATCGCTCGCCACCTACAGCTTCGACAGCAACGGTATCTTCCAGAAGGGTACGGTCAAGGGCGCATCGATCACCTCGAACACCCGCTACGGTGAAGACCATAACGAAACGACCGACGTCTCGCTGCATGGCCGCTGGAATGTCAGCGACAAGCTGACCGTTACCGGCGACGTCCAATACGTCAAGTCGAGCGCCGACGTCCTGTCGAACACCGTCTTCATCCAGCCGGAACATCGCCCAGACGCCAATATCGACATCACGGGCGACCTGCCGGTTCTGACGATCTCCACGCCCAACTCGACATCGCTGAAGTCGGATTATTGGTGGGCGGCGGCGATGGACCACCTCGAAGCCAACCGCGGCCATGAAATGGCGGCGCGCCTCGATGGTCAGTACGACTTCGACGCGGGCTGGCTGAAGAACGTCAAGTTCGGCGTCCGCTCGTCCGACAAGGAGTATGTTACGCGGCAGACGGGCTATAACTGGGGCCTGCTGTCGAACCAGTACTGGGGCAATGGCGGCGGTTCGCCCTACTATATCGACGGCACGGTCCACGGCCCGAACAACTGGAGCGGCGTGCCGACGAACCCGAACATTCCGAACTTCTCGACACTGGTCTCGTTCGACAACTTCATGAACGGCGACGTGCCGGTACCAGGCAATATCTGGTTCCCGAGCGAGTCGCTTGTTTCCCAGGGCACCGCCTTTACCTACGCCCAGCTACACGCCGTCGAGACCTCGGGCTGGGGCTGGACGCCGCTCAACACCGACCTGTCCACGGTCAATGACAGCGGCTTGAACGTTCAGACCGAAAAAACGTTTGCGGCCTACTTCCTGGCCAAGTTCGGCGGCGAGTTGAACCTGTTCGGCGACGCGCGCGCCATCGACGGTAATTTCGGCGTCCGCGTCGTCAAGACCAAGTCGACGGGGGTAAGCGTCATCACGACAAACCCGCTGAATGCACCGGCCGGCTTTACCTGCGCCAACAACTGTGCCGACTACAACAAGGCTGCACAGTTTGGTGTCGGAACCTTCCCGTACAGTGGCGCGAACGAATATACGGAAACCCTGCCCAGCCTGAACATTCGCCTGAAGTATAACAGCAAGCTGCAGTTCCGGTTTGCGGCTTCGAAAGGCATGGTCCGCCCTGAGCTGTCATGGCTGACACCGTACAGCACGCTGTCATCGAACTTCTCCTACTGCAACCAGACCGGAAGTCACTTCGACATCTGTAGCTCGCCGGCGCCGACATTTACCGGCACGGGCGGCAATCCGAACCTGAAGCCGATCCTGGCCAACAATTACGACCTGACGGCCGAGTGGTACTTCGCGCCCACGGGCAGCGTCACGTTCGACCTGTTCGCCAAGGATATCTCGAACTATATCGGCACCCAGCCCGTCGTCGAAAGCTATACCAACAACAATACGACGATGACGTACACGGTCACCCGTTACGTCAACGGCTCGGAAACCGGCAAGGTCAAGGGCTTCGAACTGGCCTACCAGCAGTTCTACGACTTCCTGCCGGGCGTCTGGTCGGGCTTCGGTGTCCAGGCCAACTATACCCACATCGACTCGAGCGGTGGCCGCAATCCTGTCGCCAGCGTGCTCGACGGCAACCAGGTCACGGGTGCAAACCTGAACGGCCTGCCGCTGGAAGGCATGTCGCCCGAGAGCTACAATGTCGCCGTGATGTACGAAAAATACGGGGTGTCGGCGCGTCTCGCCTATAACTGGCGCTCCAAGTACCTGTACACCACCTCGGCGGCCAACGTGAACCGTCCCATGTGGTCGGACGACTACGGCCAGCTCGACGGTTCGGTCTTCTACGACTTGAACTCGAAGCTCAAGCTCGGCGTCCAGGTGACCAATATCGGCCATTCGACGACCTATCAGCGCGTCAGCAGCGACATATCGAAGCCGCTCGACACGCAGTTCTACTCGGCGATCAAGACCGACCGCCGCGTCTCCGTCGTCCTGCGCGGAAACTTCTAAGATGTGTGTCGGTTGTCTCCTTTCCTGGGGATAGCCGTCACATGCCTCCTTTCCTGAGGGAGGCGGGTGTTTCCGGCTGGTCCGACGGAAGCGTCCATGGACTTGGACTCGTTCTCTCGAACTCCCTTCCGGCCTGTCCGGAAGGGTTTTTTTGTGAGAGACAGATTCGTAAATGTTGCCGGGAAAAACAACATGCAGGGACCTATACGCAGGATCATCATCGCCGGTGGCGGCACGGCGGGCTGGATGTCGGCCGCGGCGCTGGTTGCCGGCCTTCCGCGCGACGTCGAAATCCTGCTGATCGAATCCGAAGATATCGGCACGATCGGCGTCGGCGAGGCGACGATCCCGACCATCCGCCATTTCAACCAGCATATCGGCATCGACGAGGCCGAGTTCATTCGCGCCACCGAGGCGACATTTAAGCTTGGGATCGAGTTCGTCGACTGGGGGCACGTCGGCAATCGCTATTTCCATGGCTTCGGCGATTTCGGCGCCATGCACGAAGGGCTTAAGCCCCACCAGATCTGGCGCAAGCTCAAGGCGAATGGCGACGCCGGGTCGTTGGAAGACTATTCCATCGCGACACAGCTGGCCTATGCGGGACGGTTCTTTCCGCCCAATCCTGATCCGCGCTCGCCGATGCACGACTATTCTTACGCCTTTCATTTCGACGCCTCGCTCTATGCCCGTTTCCTGCGCAGCCACTGCGAGGCACGCGGGGTCAAGCGCCGCAATGCCAGGATCACCGGCGTCAACCTGAGTGCCGAAAACGGTTTTATCGAAAGCCTGACGCTCGATGACGCCAATGAAGACGGGAGCTACGTTGAGGCGGCGGATTTTTTCATCGATTGCACGGGCTTCCGCGCCCTGCTGATCGGCGGCGCTTTGGGCCAGGGCTATACCGACTGGTCGCACTGGCTGCCGGTCGACAGCGCCTGGGCGGTGCCATCGGCGTCGTCCGGCGATCTGACGCCGTTTACGCGCGCGACGGCGCATACGGCCGGCTGGCAGTGGCGTATTCCCTTGCAGCACCGCACCGGCAACGGTCACGTCTATGCCTCATCCCTGATGGACGACGACGCTGCGCGCCGGACCCTGCTCGACAATCTCGACGGCGAGGCGTTGAAGGACCCGATGCTGATCCGTTTCAAGACCGGGCACCGCAACCGCTTCTGGGACAAGAACTGCATCTGCACCGGTCTGTCGTCGGGCTTTCTTGAGCCGCTCGAATCGACGTCGATCAACCTCATCCAGCTTGGCATTATCCGTCTTCTGGAACTGTTCCCGTCGCGCGCCTGCGAAGCGCCGCTGGTCGACGAATATAATATCCGGACGCTGGAATCGTACGAACGGGTGCGCGACTTCATCATCCTGCACTATCACCTCAATCAACGGACCGACGCCGAGTTGTGGCGGCATGCAGCCGCCATGCCCATACCCGACGACCTGGCTTACAAGGTCGCGCTCTATCGCTTGCGCGGCGAAGTCGTCACACGTCAGTACGACCACTTTTCGGAACCGAGCTGGATATCGATCTATAACGGCCAGGGCCTGGTCCCTCAGTCATACGATCCGTTGGCCGATCGCCTACCCGTCGAACAATTGCGCGCCCTGATGGAGCAGCGCCGCGACACCATTCGCGGCGTCGTGAACCGGCTGCCGTCGCATGCCGCGTTCATCGCGCAGCACTGTGCCTCGCCGAACTTCATGATGGCAGCGTTGGCGACCGAGCCATGACGCAAAATCCCATTCGCCGCATCGTCATCGTCGGCGGCGGCAGCGCCGGCTGGATGACCGCCGCTGCGCTCGGCCGTTTCCTTCGCGCCAGCCCGACCAGGGTCGTACTGGTCGAATCGGACGAGATCGGCACGATCGGTGTCGGCGAAGCCAGCCTGCCGCTGCTGGCCGCTTTCAACAATCTGATCGGCATCAATGAACGCGACTTCGTCATGAAGACGAAGGCGACCTTCAAACTGGGCATCGAATTCGTCGACTGGACGCGCAAAGGGCATCGCTATTTCCACCCTTTCGGCCAGTACGGACAGAATTTCGACGTCTGCGATTTCCATCACCATTGGCTGAAGGCCCGTGCGGCTGGGGCGGGCGGAGAGCTCGACGACTATAATCTCAACACGGTGCTGGCATTGCAGAACCGCTTCAGCCCGCGCAGTCCCGATCCGTCTTCGCCCATGTCAGGCGTGGCGCACGCCTACCATTTCGACGCCGGACTGTACGCCGGCTATCTGCGCGGCCACGCGGAAAAGCAAGGCGTCACGCGCATCGAAGGCAAGATCACGCGCGCCTACCAGGACGCCGATACGGGCTTTGTCACGGCCGTCGAACTGGCGGACGGGCAGGTCGTGGACGGCGATTTCTTCATCGACTGTTCGGGTTTTCGGGCATTGCTGATCGAAGGAACGCTGAAGACGGGCTATGTCGACTGGACCGGGCTCTTGCCGTGCGACCGGGCGGCGGCCGTGCCCTCTGCAAGAACGGACGGCGCGCTGACGCCCTATACGCGCTCGACTGCGCGCGATGCCGGCTGGCAATGGCGCATTCCGCTGCAGCATCGCACCGGCAACGGCTGTGTTTTTTCGAGCGCGCACCTGAGTGACGACGAGGCCGTCACCACCTTGCTGGCCAATCTCGACGGCGAGGCGCTTGGCGACCCCCGCATTATCCGCTTCACCACCGGCCGCCGCGCCCAGGCGTGGAACAGGAATGTCGTGGCGATCGGCCTGTCGGCGGGCTTCCTCGAACCGCTCGAATCGACGGCGATCCACCTGGTGCAGAAGGGCGTGACCAAGCTGTTGAAATGCCTGCCGGACAGAGACTTCGCTCCGCAGTTGCGCGACGAATTCAATCGCCAGACGGCTTTCGACTATGAGGACGTGCGCGACTTCCTGGTCACGCACTACAAGCTGACCGAGCGCGAGGACACGGCCTTCTGGCGCTATAACCGCCACAACACGATTTCGCAGACCCTGCAGGACCGTATGGACCTGTTCACTGCCACGGGGCGCGTATTCGTCAACGAGCATGAACTGTTCAAGCCGGCGAGCTGGCTGGCGGTAATGACGGGGCAGGGTCTTGTACCCGCTGCTTACGATCCGATGGCGGATGCGCTGGCCACGCCCGACGTCGTGCGCGCGCTTGGGGTCATGCGTGACATGATCGCCCGGGCCGCGGCACAGCAGCCCGACCACGGCGACTATATCGCACGCAATTGCTCGGCAAATTAGCGCGTCAGGCCGGCGCCCAGGTAGCCAGCCTGTCCTGGACGTCGCGCAATTGCTTCGGTGTCCAATCCTGTTCGAGCCTTTCCAGCTTGCGCATGGCCTGGCGCCGGCCCTTACGCGCGGCGAGGGCATACCAGAAATAGGCGAGTTCACGGCTCGGCGGCTCGCCCATGCAGTCGAGATGGTTGTCGCCGACGCGCTCCAGCGCCTCGGCATCGCCGATCAACGCCGCCTGTCGCACCAGTTTCGCCGCCGTCACCGGATCGGGCTTAGGTTTCAAGCCGTCGATGTAGAGATCGGCCAGGAGTTTCATGGCGCCGGCGTGACCCATGCTGACAGCGCGTTCGAGATAGGCCGCAGCCTTGTCGTAATCGGTGGCGCAGCCCAGGCCGTAGCGATGCTGGTATCCGGCGTAGACGCAGCCATTGATATCGCCGGCCTCGGCATTGGCCTCATTGACCGCCAGCGCCGCCAGGTAGGCGCGGTCGGCGTATTTCGAGAATTTCGGATATGTGTGGCCGGAATTGCAGATCTCGGCCAGCTTCAGCGCCGCATAGCCGTCACCCCGACGCGCCATGCCGTAATAGAGGGTGAAGGCGCGATTGAGGTAGTATTGGATCAGGTGCGGCCGGTGCGGCGCGCCGCCCGTGCCTTTCTCGATCATCTCGGCGCAAGCCATGCAAGCGCGAGCGTCGCCCTTTTTCGCCTTGCGCCGCATGCGCTGATAGGTGTTGAGCGGTCTGGATTTGAGGCGATGGCCCGTAAGGTCGGCAAGCATGCCCCAGACGACAAAAATCAACCCGGCGGCCAGGAGCAGGAACAGGCCGAGCGGCAACAATAGCGAAGGTGACGTCAGGTCATTGAGCATTGAACAGCCCCAAAAGCCAGGCCAAGACCTTATCAGGTTCGAAAAGCTTCGCAATTTTAGGAATATTTGACGAAAGCTGCGGAAATCCGATTGTATTCTTACGAATTGGCACGGCCGGTTCATCAGGCTATGGTGTTGTCGAAACTCGGGGGAGGCACGATGAAAGCTGTATTTGCATCGGGTCTGACGAGGGCTGTGGCCCGTTCATTGTCTGGATGCGTCACCCTGACACTCGAAGGCCGGCGCAATCTGTGCGTGACCATCGAACAGGCCCTGACCGTGCCGGAAGCCGAACTTGAAACCAGCCGTGCGCCCCGTGAGCGCTTAGCCGCCATTAGCGGCATGCGCTATGGATTAACGGAACCGCCCGACAAAAGCGGCACCGACAATTACCGACACCTCAAAGCGCTCTGGAAAAAAGCGACACATTAGGGAGTTACCGTATGATTCGTCCCATCTCTGCCGTCGCGCTGGTCGCGCTTGCCTTGATCTCCGATGCCGCCGTGGCGCGTCCGGTGCGCGCCCAGGCGTCTGTGCCCGCCTCTGCACCCGCGCCTGCATCGTCGTCGCAATACGACAAGGCGCCGTGGTGGATGCGCGACAGCGTCATCACTCAGACCGGCTATGTCTACACCGAACTGCCGGCCAACCGGGCGCAGTTCTCGGCCACCTTCCTGGCGGTCGACGACACGGTCGACAAGGCGCAGGCAAAGGCCATCCAGCAGACAAAGGCCTTGCAGCAGACCCTGGCCCGGCTGGGCAAGGACGCCGTGCGCGTAACGACGGGCTTTTCCATGCGGGCGCTCTATGAACAATACCGCGACAAGAACGGCAACCGGATCGAGGACCAGCGCGGCGACAAGATCAATGGCTATCAGGTATCGCTGAACATATCGCTCGAAGTCCGCGACATGGCGGTGTTGGAAAAAGCCTATGCCCTTGTGCTGGCGTCGTCGCCCACCAATACCACGGGGATCGGCTTCAGCCTGCAGCCAAGCAATGAAGCCAATGCCTGGCTGTACAACCAGGCGGTCAAGGACGCGCGCACCCGCGCAGATGCGGCTGCCGGCGCCGCGGCTGGGCGGCTGGGCGCGATCAAGGTCATCGATCCGACGGGCCGCGCGTGCAAGACCGATATCCTGGCGCGCGGCGCCGAGGAGGAATATGTGGCAGCTGAGCCCACAGGCGTCTTACCGGACAGGAGTGTCGCCGAAAGTATGCAACGTATTCCAGGTGTTGCGATGGCTGCGCCACCACCACCGCCCATGGCGGCCGATGAAGCGCTGGAGGCCAGAGCCCTGGCCAATCCCTTTATCCAGACGCCGCCGCTGCAACGGCTGGAAGCGACGGCCTGTGTGGTCTACGGACTCGACTGACCGCCAAGCGCCTTGCAATCGCCATGGTGCGGCGCAATATAAATTGCGCCTGGAGGCTCCATGTCATTTGAACACGCTGCACAACCCTTTGTCCTGCCCTACGACCAGACCGTCCTGGTCCTGCAGGGCGGGGGCGCGCTCGGATCCTATCAGGCCGGGGTCTATGAAGTCCTGCACGCTCAGGATATCCGGCCTGACTGGATCGCCGGCATCTCGATCGGCGCGATCAACTCGGCGATCCTGGCCGGCAATGCGCCCGAGGACCGCGTCGCGCGGCTGAGGTCGTTCTGGAATACGGTCGGATTGCACATTCCGGGTGAGGACCTAGCCCGCCGCACCGGTTTCAGCGACCTGACCTATCGCTCGCTGGGGTCAAGCATCGCCGCCGGCGCCGGCGTGCCCGGCTTTTACCGGCCGTGGTTCATGCCGCCGTGGTTCTATCCGCCGGGGCAGGTCGAGGCGACCAGCGTCTATGACACCGCGCCACTGCGCCAGACCCTGCTCGACCATGTCGATTTCGACCGCATCAATTCGGGTGAAACGCGTCTCAGTCTTGGCGCTGTCAACATCCGCACCGGCAACTTCGTCTATTTCGACAACCGCGAGCGCACGATCGGCCCCGAACACGTCATGGCCAGCGGCGCCTTGCCGCCCGGTTTTCCCGCGGTAGTTATCGACGGCGAACCCTACTGGGACGGTGGCCTGGTGTCGAACACGCCGCTCAGCTACGTGCTCGACCAGGGCGTGGCGACCGATACGCTGGTCTTCCAGGTCGACCTTTTCAGCGCCGAGGGGCCCGAACCGCGGACGATCGACGAGGTCGAGGAGCGCCGCAAGGACATCACCTATTCGTCTCGCACCCGGCTCAATACCGACGCCTTCCTGGAAAAATACAGGCTGCGCCACCTGATCCGCAACCTGGCCGAAAACGTGCCGGAAGAGGCGCGCAAACGCATCCTGGGCGACGCCTATGC
>FSUR01000209.1_pt1 | contig 26923 bp, 19 predicted proteins | sample 1637491 | NCBI WGS metagenome assembly FSUR01 (sample SAMEA3914816, study PRJEB12502) | metagenome | biome: forest; material: soil | place: USA | collected 2011-09-16 | depth 0.3 m
AGGCGATCCTGCGCGGAGACGAGGTGTTGTCATGGTAGGTCCAGGCCGCAATCCCACACGCAGGAGCAAGAACATCGGTACGGCGGCGCAAGGGGGGAAAAGCCGAAACGCCTTCGCTATCCCATCGCCCAATCACGGAGAGCATCCCTTTTACGCGCGGCTACGCGATCCGGTCGAAAGTCAGTTTCTGCTTGGCCGGCACACGTTCACTGTACTGGTCGAGCCCCCTTTTGACGGCTTCAAATACTTCGTCTCGATCAGGGATGTGATCGAAGTTCTGAAATTGATTCCCGAGGCCGATCGCGAAGGCGTCGAACTCATCGTTTTCCGGCAGCCGAAACGCAAGGAACGGATTTTCAGCGAAGTTTGGGGGCGGATGGCCTATTGGGCTGAAATCGGAAAGCATTCCGGCGTAACCATCGTCATCGAAGCCCAGCCGCTAGACTATAGTTACAAGCTCTCCAAATCGATCGGCCCCTTGATTCGCGCGTGAACTCGATCTCCTGAGGGAAGACGGACATGCCGTCGTCACCGGCCGCAAGTGGATTGAGGTTACGTGCCTGCCTGAGGCGGTCCGCAATACCCAGTTGTTCCGCACCCTTCCGCACGAAATCGGCCATTACCGCGATTTCGAGGAAAAAGTGATCCAGCCGGAGCGGGCGGGCGGCGACTGGTGCGCGCTAAGCGACCTGTATTTCGCCCGTCCACAGCGAGAAAGAGAACAGTTCGCGGACAGGTCTGCGCTCAACATCATGGCCCCGTTCCGACAAAATGATATCGTCCCATTTCCTCCGGCTCCCAACCATACGGACTCAAATTTCAATCCGGACTGGTTCTATTTCGCAACACCGTCGAGGTAGCGCTTGGTCCGGTCGAGTAGATTGTCCTTCAACCCTTCACGGCGCTCCAGAAGATCGGGGCTGCCCGCGTCGTAGTCGGCCATCAGCTGTTTGACGAAGCGGCCGGACTGCACATCGTCGAGCACGGCTTTCATCGCTGCCTTCGACGTTTCGTTGATGATGCGCGGGCCGGTCAGATAGGCGCCGTATTCGGCCGTATTGGAAATCTTGGCGAAGCCGCCGGACATGCCGAGCTCCCACAACAGATCTACCACCAGCTTGAGCTCGTAGCAGGTTTCGAACCACGCCACCTCTTCCGGATAGCCGGCGTCGACCAGGGTCTGGAAGCCGTTCGTCACCAGGTCGCGTGTACCGCCGCACAGCACGACCTGTTCGCCGAACAGGTCGCTTTCGCATTCGGCCTTCATGGTGGTTTCGAGAATCCCTTTGCGGCCGCAGCCGAGTGCGGCGGCGTAGGACAGACCGATCGCCTTTGCCCGGCCGGTGGCGTCCTGGTGGACGGCGAACAGGCAGAAGACGCCCTGGCCCTCGACATAGATATCGCGGATGCGCGGGCCGATACCCTTGGGCGACACCAGCAGAACGTCGACGTCAGGCGGCGGCACGACCAGGCCGAAATTGACCGACAGACCGTGGGCGAAGACGAGCGCCTGGCCAGCCTTGAGCGACGGCGCGATCTCGTCGCGGAACAATGACTGGTGCGCCTCGTCGGACGTCAGGACAACGATAACCTCGGCCCATTTCACGCCATCCGCCACATCGACCACCGTGAAGCCGTCGGCCTCGGCTTTTTTACGCGTTGCCGAACTCGGTTTCAGCGCCACCCGGATTTCGGCCACGCCGGAATCGCGTGAATTCAGGGCATGGGTCCGTCCCTGGCTGCCGTAGCCGATGATCAGCAGCTTCGCCGCCTGGATCAGGGAAAGATCGCAGTCCTTATCGTGATAGACGGGCAATGGCATCGGGAACGGCCCTCGGCTATACTGTTCAAGAATCGTTCCTCTATAAAGCGCGCACCATGTTTGACCACCCCGAATATCAGTACCTCAACCTGGTCCGCGACATCATCGATAACGGCGTCAAGCGCGAGGACCGCACCGGCACGGGGACGCTTGGCCTGTTCGGCCGGCAGATCCGCTTCGACCTCGGCCAGGGCTTTCCGCTGCTGACGACAAAGAAGGTCCACTTCAAGTCGATCGCCGTCGAGCTGCTGTGGTTCCTGCGCGGCGACACCAATGTCAAATACCTGCACGATCACGGCGTCAGCATCTGGGACGAATGGGCCGATGAAAACGGCGATCTTGGGCCCGTCTACGGCAAGCAATGGCGATCGTGGGCAGCGCCCAACGGCCGCGTTATCGACCAGATGCAAAACCTCGTCGCCAACCTCAAGACCAATCCCTATTCGCGCCGTCACGTCATCTCGGCATGGAACCCGGCCGAGGTCGACGACATGGCCCTGCCGCCGTGCCACTGCCTGTTCCAGTTCTTTGTCGCTGACGGAAAACTGTCCTGCCAGCTCTACCAGCGCTCGGCCGACATCTTCCTGGGCGTCCCGTTCAACATCGCCTCCTATGCCCTGCTGACCCACATGGTGGCGCAGGCGGTGGGATTGGAACCCGGCGACTTCGTGCACAGCTTCGGCGACGTCCACCTCTATCTCAACCACATGGAGCAGGCGCAGACGCAGTTGACGCGCGCGCCCATGGCCTTTCCGACGCTGAAACTGGCGCCGAAGACCGACCTCTTCGCCTTCGACTATGCCGATCTCGCCATCGAGAATTACCAGTCGCACGGAGCGCTCAGGGCGCCGGTGGCCGTATGATGGCCAAGGTCCGCCTGGCGCTGGTCGTGGCGATGAGCGAAAACCGCTGCATCGGCAAGGACGGCACATTGCCATGGCATATCCGTTCCGACCTGAAACGGTTCAAGGAAATCACCCATTCGAAGCCGGTCATCATGGGCTCGAACACCTGGGATTCACTGCCGCGCAAGCCGCTGCCCGGTCGGCTGAACCTGGTCGTAAGCCGCGACGTCAGGTTCGAGGCCGAGGGGGGCATTGCCTGCGGGTCTTTGTTTGAAGCGCTCGATATCGCGCGTGAACACGCGGTCGAGGACGGTGCGCCGGCATCGATCGAACTCGAAATCTGCTGTATCGGCGGCGCCAATGTCTTTGCGCAGCTCTTGCCCAGGGCCAACCGGCTCTATGTCACGCACGTCCATGCCACAGTCGACGGCGACACCTTCTTTCCCGAGATCGATCCGGCTGTCTGGGCCGTCGTCCAAGAGGAAGACCTTCCCAAGGGCGAGCACGACGATTATGCCTGTACGCTGAGGACCTACGACCGCAAATAAGGAGATGGGTATGCGCAACGTCTGGCTGCTCGGCCTTGTCCTTGTACTCCCGTTGCCGCTGCCGTTGCCGCGTCCGGCCCACGCCGAAACAGCGTTCCAGCTGCAAAAACCGATCGCCTGCACGATCGGCCAGGACTGCGTCATCCAGCAATATCCAGATCACGATCCGGGTCCCGGTGCCAAGGACTATCGCTGCGGACCGGAGACCTATGACGGCCACGACGGCACCGATTTCCGCATCCCCGACAAGGTCGCCCAGGGGCGCGGCGTGAGCGTCGTCGCCGCGGCGCCCGGCATCGTCAAGGCCGTCCGCGACGGCCAGTTCGATTTCGACGTCGGCGCCTATGACCAAGCCAGGGTCAAGGGCGTCGAATGCGGCAACGGCGTCCTGGTCGACCACGGCAATGGCTGGCAGACCCAGTACTGCCACATGCGTCAGGGCTCCGTGCGTGTGAACGCTGGTGAACGCGTTGCCGCTGGGCAGGCCCTGGGTTTGGTCGGCCAGTCGGGCGGCGCGGCCTTCCCGCACCTGCACCTAACCGTGCGTCATGACGGCAAATGGGTCGATCCATTCGCCGACGGCAGCACCTGCGGTCAAGGCGCATCGCTATGGACCGCGGCCGATCAGGCTGAGCTCACCTATCGCGATGGCAACATTCTTAACGCCGGATTTGCCGGCGCGCCCGTCACCATGGACGACATCGAGCGCGGCGGCGTCGCCGCACCGACGCGCAGCAGCACCGCAGTGATCGCCTATGTCCGCGCCCTGCATCTCCACCAGGGCGACATCCAGCGCCTGATCGTCAAGGGATCGGACGGCCAGATCCTGGCCGATTCGGTATCGCCGGCGCTCGACCACGACAAGGCTCAGGTCTTCGTCTTCGCCGGGAAGAAACGCAGCGCCGAATGGAGCGGAGTTTACACCGCGACCTACACGGTGACGCGCGCCGGCCGAACGGTGATGACGCGAACCTTCTCGCTTAGATTGGCATGACTGCATCATCCAATCTAAGTATATGCTTTGTCGCAATGTTTGTGCAAAAAACCGCGTTACACTTTTTTGCGCATGCCTAAGGAATAAAGCTTCCGACGCCCTGCTTGATCATATTGCCGATCAGCGAGCTCTTTTTCTTCTTGCCCTGGTCGCCGGTCGGTGGCGTCGTTTGCGGATCGGACGTCGCCTGATCGCGCTCCGCGCCCATGCCCATGTCACGGCCCAGCATACCGCCCGTCGTGGAACGGTAGCGAATCTTCGTTTCCCACTGAATGTTCCAGGCCACGTCGGGATTGGACGGCCGGGGCGGGTACGACAGGGTCGTGTCGCCGCCATAGGCCGTGATGCCGTACATCAGCCCCTGTGCTGACGCCAAGACCTCGGCCGGCACCGTGCAGCCCGTCGCCGAGCCCGGCAGCACCGTCTTTTGCGCCACCAGCGTGTCAACATCGCGCGCCGTCAGATATTGTGGCGCCATGCCCATCATCGTCGTCTGGGTCGCGGCCGAGGTCCACATCACCACCGTGTCCTGCCCGCCGCCGAACGCGGTGACGACGAAGCCTTTGGCGCGCGCGATGGGGTTCCACGCCAACGGTACGGCGCCTTCGGCGTCACGGCTGTTGCCCGAGACTTGAACCGGCGCCAGGAAGTCCTGGTTCTGGTCGAGGCTGAAGGCGATGTCGGGGCTATAGTTCGCCTTGATGGCGTGGGCGCCGACCAGCGAGCTTGCGCCATCGAAGCCCATGCTGCCGTTTGGCTTGGCGTTCGGCCATTCGCCATAGCTTTTCCATGCCGAGGGCGACGGCGGGGTCACGGTTTCCAGCGCGGTCGTCTGCGGCACCATCTGTTTCATCATCTGCAGGCGCGCCGCCGGATCGGTCAGCTTCGACAGGTCGATGACGACGGGCTGGTTTTTCGGCGCGTGCTCGCCGCACCCCCAGAAGATCAGAATCTTGCCCTTCGGCGGTTCATAATGGTCGGGCGCCGACGGCGTGCTGTCGCGCTCCGGCGTATAGGCGACTGGCTTCGAAGGCTTCCAGTCGAGCGGCAGGTCTTTAGACCCGTTGAGCGCGGTCGGCGGCAAATGGTCGCCGGACGCCGAGCCTTGCGCCGTCTGGCTGGAGCCCAGCTTGAGCGTCAGGCTGTGGCTGACATTGTCCCCGCCCTTCATCATATTCATGATCTGGCCCATCGACGGCTTGGCACCCATGCCGCCGAGCGTCATGCCGGATGAGGTTGCTGTGTCGATCCAGTAAACGGCGACCGGCCCGGTCACCACCTGCTTCTTCTCGGGTTTGGTGACCGCAACGGCGGTGCCGGCAACACTGATCGCAAGGAGCGCGCAGATCGCGCTCGTGGATATAATACGCATGAAGGAGCCTCCCCAGGCTGAAATGCAGGCTTGAAAAACGACGCAAACGGAATAACGGCGACCTTACGCCGAAATGGCAGTGTGGCAATACGCGTTTTCACCTCGATGGCGAGTTGGACAGCGATGTTACAAAATTGCATTTCATCCCGAAATCGGTCTGGTATTTGCCACAAACTGCGCCTAAAGCGCGGTTCCTAAGCAGGCGCCGGGGATTTCATTTTTGCAAAAGCCAGTCTTCTACGATCCGTCGGGAAAACGCAAAAAGGCCAGCCTGATTGGCCTGATCGTGCTGATCTGCGCCGGCATCGCCCTGTTCCTCGCGCTGTTGGCGTCGATCCTCTACGTGCCGGTGCCGGGCGGGCTCGACCTGCACATGGAATACCCCAAGCCGCTGGCGTCGAAGATGAAGGTCAACCACGCCAATCCGCGCCGCCGTCCGATCGCCGTGCGCGGCGGCCATACGACCGTCCAGGAGACACTGGCGGGCTTCTACCTGCCCGGCGACGACGCTTCGATCACCTCGCTGCAGAAGCACGTCAACGACCTCGACATGGTCATCCCCGCCCTGGCCTATGTCGGCGGCGCCGACAACCACTTCTTCTACCTGGCGGACAACCAGTTCAAGTACGTGCTGCAGAACGCCCAGCACAAGCCGTCCGTCCTGGTCATGGTGCAGAATATCCAGGGCGGCAAATGGCAGGGCGATAACACGGCCAGGCTGATGGCCAATCCCGCCGCGCGGGCGAAGCTGATCGGCCAGATCGCCGACATGCTGGCCGCCGAAAAGGCCCAGGGCGTCGTCTTCGACTTCGAAACCCTGCCGGACAATGCGCTGAACACCTATCTGACCTTCATCCGCGAGGCTCACGCCTATCTGTCGGCCAAGGGCTACCTCGTCACCATGACGGCGCCGGTCGATACCGACACGTGGAATCTCAAGGCCTTCGCGACGGCCGCCGACAAGCTGTTCCTGATGATCTACGACCAGCACTCGGCGGCCGATGAGCCCGGCCCCATCGCCGCACAGTCGTGGTTCGAGGAGCGTCTGGCCTGGGCCTTGAAGCGCGTGCCTGCAAGCCGCGCCATCATCTGCGTCGGCAACTATGCCTATGACTGGCACGTCGTCGACGGCAAGATGACCGGCGACCCGCAAAGCATCGGCGACGCCTGGCGCACAGCACGCGAGTCGAATGCGGCGATCCAGTTCGATCCGGCCACCGGCAATCCCTACTACCTTTACGACGAGAATAACGTCCACCACCAGGTGTGGATGCTGGACGCCGTCACCGCGTGGAATCAACTGCTGGCCATCGACACCACCAATGCCTCGGGTATCGCCCTGTGGCGGCTTGGCTCGGAGGACTCCACCGTCTGGCGGACCTTCCATCACTATCAGACGACGGACCTGCCCGACCTTAACAAGCTGACGGCGGTCGGCGACAATATCGCCGTCGGTAACGGCGAGGTCGTCCATATCGAGTCGACGCCGCACGACGGCGACCGCACGGTGACCTTCGACAAGGGCCGGGTGGCGCAGAACGAGGTCTATCACACCCTGCCGACCCCCTTCGTCGTCCGGCGCACCGGCTACCAGCCCGGCAAGATCGCCTTGACCTTCGATGACGGGCCCGACGGCCGCTGGACGCCGGCAATCCTCAAAATCCTCGAACGCGAGCATGTGCCCGCCACCTTCTTCGTCATCGGCGAAAAAGCCATCGCGCACCCCGCCCTGCTCAACCACATGATCGCCGACGGCGACCTGATCGGCAATCACTCGTACAGCCACCCGGACATGTCGAAAATCTCCGATTGGCAGATCCGCTTCGAGCTAAACACTACCCAGCGCATCGTCGAAGCCTATACGGGCCGATCGATGCGCCTGATGCGCAATCCGCTGTTCGGTGACGCCGAGCCCACCACGACCGACGAACTGCATCCGGCGCTGATGGCGCAGGACCTCGGCTATACCAATGTCGGCCTGCACGTCGATTCCGAAGACTGGCAAAAGCCCGGCGTGCAGCAGATCGTCAAGAACGTCATGGACGGCGTGCGGCAGGGAACGCTCAGCGAAGACAGCAAGACCTGCAGCGACAAGCCTGACGACTGCTACTCCGGCTCAATCGTGCTGCTACACGATTCCGGCGGTATTCGCACCGAAACCATCGCGGCCCTGCCGACCATTATCCACCAGCTCAAGGCGCAGGGCTTTCAGTTCGTCACGGTCGGCGATCTCGTCGGTCTGACGCCCGAGCAGGTCATGCCGAAACTGAGCGGCGGCGAACTGGCCGAGGTCCGTTTCGACGTCGGCATCTTCATGTCGCTGGCCTGGCTGGCCGCGGCGTTGAAATGGCTGTTCATCGTCGCCATCGTGCTGGGCATAACCCGGGCGCTGGTCCTGTCGGCCCTGGCGATCTACGCCGAATATACCGGCCATATGGACCCGCCGCACAAGGACGGTCCCCACGATTTTGAAAAAGTCGACCCGGAAGCTTTCGTGCGCTCGACCTTCGTCAGCGTCATCATCCCGGCCTATAACGAAGCCCGCGTCATCGAACGCAGCATCCAGCGCGTGCTGCAAAGCTCCGGTGTCGATATGGAGGTCATCATCGTCGACGACGGCTCGAAGGACGAGACCTCGGCCATCGTCGCCCGTGCGTTCAGGCGCGACAAGCGCGTTCACTTGATCACCCAGGATAATGCCGGCAAGGCGGTCGCCGTCAATAACGGCATCGCCGCCGCGAAGGGCGAGATCATTATCGCGCTCGACGCCGACACCCAGTTCGAGCCGGAGACCATTGCGCGTCTGGTGCGCTGGTTCGTGCGCCCGGAAATCGGCGCTGTCGCCGGCAATGCCAAGGTCGGCAACCGTTTCAACTGGGTCACGCGCTGGCAGGCGGTCGAGTACGTCACGGCTCAGAACCTGGAACGGTCGGCCCTGGCCATGTTCGGCGCCATGATGGTGGTCCCGGGTGCCGTCGGGGCTTGGCGGCGTTCGGCTCTCAAGGAGGTCGGCGACTATCCGCACAACACGCTCGCCGAAGACCAGGACCTGACCATTGCGATCCAGCGCCGCGGCTGGAAGGTGGCCTATGACCAGGAGGCCGTGGCGTGGACCGAGGCGCCGGAATCATTCGGCGCCCTGATGAAGCAGCGCTTCCGCTGGGCGTTCGGCACCCTGCAGTGCCTGTGGAAGCACCAGCGTATCTTCAATACGCGGACGCCGCGCGGCCTGGCCTTTATCGGCCTGCCGCAGGCCTGGCTGTTCCAGATCGGTTTCTCGGTCATTTCACCGATCATCGACTTCGCCCTGGTGGTTAATATCATCGCCACCGTCGTCCGCGTGCAGCAGCACGGCTGGGCGGCCAACGACACCGATATAGGGCGAATGCTGGTCTACTGGGTGGCATTCCTGACAATCGACGCCATCTGCGGCGCCATCGCCTACTGGCTGGAGCCGCGCGAAAAGTCATACCCTGTCTTCTGGCTGTTGTCGCAGCGCTTCGTCTACCGCCAGATCATGTACTACGTTGTGCTGAAGGCGCTCTATTCCGCCTTGCACGGCCTGCGCGTCGGCTGGGGCAAGCTCGAACGGTCGGGTCGAATCGATACGCCGTCCGCGCCCTACATGCCCGAGATCGAGAGTGAACCCGGCGCCCCGGCAACTGAGTGATTCCGACAACGGTCGATCTTGCGATCGTTGTCGGCAAGGACGACTGCCCGTCGCGTACGTTTGCTCGAGCCATGCGGCGCTTGAGCTGAAAAAGCTTAAAACTGGGGGTCACCGGAGGTGACCGTCCATTTTAAGCTGGATTATGCTTCGCGACGAAATCGACAGCCGCCTGCATCATGGTGACGCGGGCCGACGGGATCGTTTCCCAATGGTCCTGGCCCTTGTAGGTGATGAATTCGACGGGCTTGCCGGCCGCTTTCAGCGCCTTTTCCATGCGCCTGCTCTGCTCGATCGGCACGACGGTGTCGTCGGTGCCGTGGATGAGCAGGATGGGACAATAGGCCTTGTCCGCCTGTTTGGCGGGCGAAGCGTCGTCCCAGGTCTTCTGGTCGCCGAACTGCTGTTTCCAGTAGCGCACGGTGCTGCTGTCCATGCGCCCGCTGGCATCCTCCTTGAAGGAGACGAAGCTTTTGATATCCATCACGCCGGCGATAGCGACCGCGCAGCGATAGATTCCCGGATCGAGCGTCGCGCCCGCCGCTGCGGCATAACCGCCATAAGACGCCCCGAAGATCGCAACGCGCTTCGGATCGACCAGGCCCTTTTGCACCAGATGGCGTACGCCGTCAGACAGATCGGTCTGCATCTTGCGCCCCCACTCGCCGTGGCCCGCGTTGATGAAGGCGTCGCCATAGCCTTCGGATCCGCGATAATTGGGCTGCAGCACGGCGTAGCCGCGTGAGGCAAAGACCTGCGCCTGCCAGTCGTAGTCGACCGTATCCCGAGACTCTGGCCCGCCATGCGGCAGGACGATGAGCGGCAGGGTCTTCGCTTCGCGGAACGGTGGCAGGGTCAGGTAGGCATGGATGTTAAGGCCGTCGGCCGCCTTGTAATCGATCGCCTGCTTGGCCGTGACCCATTCGTCGGGAATATCCGGGTAGTTAAGTGCGATCTCGACCTGGTCGCCGGTCGAGAAATCGATGTAGATGTAGCTGCCTGCGTCACTGGCGCTTTCCGAATACACGATCATCTTGCGCGCATCTTCGGCAAAATCGACCATATAGGCCCGAGCGTCCGTACCCATGACCTGGGGAAGCGCGTCGTTGAGCTTTTTCATCAACGGGTCGAAATAGTCCTTCACATACCGATCGTCGTAACGCGAAAAACCGGACAGGCGCCACGTTACCGGATGGAACAGCGGCGCATGATTCTTGTCCTTGCTTTCGGCGTCGAGCGCCGGCCCAAGCACGCCTTCGGCCGAGACTTCGTGATAGGTCGACACCTCGCCATCGGCATAGGTCTGGATGACGACCGACTTGCCGTCGCGCCCGAGGCCGAGCAGGGTTGAATAGCGGCCGTCTTCTTTCTTCTTGTAGATAACCTCGTAGTGGCTGCGGCCCGGCGTTCCAGTATTGTAGTAGAGCAACCACGTCTTCCGGTCTTCGTCGTATTCGGAATAGGCGACGGGCTGACCGTCAGGCGATGTCAGAAAATCCTCCGTGTACTGGGTGCCCGACATGATCTCATGCCCGTGGCTGCTGTCGGCTGAGAAGCTGTACAGATACCGATCGAAAGGATAGTTGCGCTTGAAGTTGGACGCCGTGACGCGGTATTCGCCGCCGACCTTGATACGCCGGATGTCGCCTTCGACGATATTGTAAAATTCCTCTTCGCGCGCAAAGAAGTTAGTGATCTTCAGCGTGTTCAGGTCGATACAACTGGCGAGCAGAAGCTCGCTCTTCCTGGCGGCCAGTTCCGGCAGTGACGTCGTCACAGAATTGATAATGACGACATGGTCATTGTCGCCCCACAACAGGCCCCGCATCTTGCCCGTACCCAGACCGAGCCGTTTCGGCTTGCCTGCGACGATGTCGAAAAAGATCAAATTGTTGGCGTCACCGTTCTGGTTGATAATCGCGACGCGCTTGCCGTCCGGCGAAAGCGCGATATTGGATACCAGCGGCGGCCGTGCATAGACCTCCACCGTCGGGCACGGCGTTTCCGGCTTGGCCGGCGCCTTCGCCTCCTCGGCCCGCGCTCCGAAAGCCAGCAGGCTGCTTGCGCCCGCCCCTGCCAGCAGGGAACGGCGATTGAACGATGCCGTCATGAAATTACCCCCCGGTTTAATAAATCTCGCCCGATTGCAATCTATGATGAACCGGGCTTTCGGGCAAGACCACGGTGACCGGCGAACTGGTTGCGGAACCACGTCATCTGGCGCTTGGCGTAGTTGCGCGTCTTCTGCTGCGCCATGGCCACCGCGTCCGCCAGCGCCATGCGGCCTTCGATATGGGCCACGCATTCGGCCAGGCCAAGGACGCGCATGACAGGCCAGCCGGGCATCAAGCCGCGCGCCATCAGGTCACGAACTTCGTCGAGCGCGCCGCCTTCCATCATAAGGTCGAAGCGCCGGTCGCAACGCTCATAGAGCCAGGCGCGATCGGGCGTCAGAATGTCCAGCCGATAGGAGCCTTCCGCCAGGATGGGCGTCGTATCGTCCTGCCAGTCGCTCAGAGATCGGCCGGTCTCGAGCCAGACCTCCCAGGCGCGGCACAGCCTTTGGCGGTCGTTGGCCGCTATGCGCGTGGCGGCACGTGGATCGACATCCTCAAGATTTTTACGAAACGCGGCTTCGCCCAGACGGTCAAAATCGCCTCGCGCATGGATGCGCGCCGCTTCGCCTATGTCCGGGATCTCAGCCAGTCCGTGAACCAGGCTGCTGAAGTAGAGGCCTGTGCCGCCGGTGACGCAGACGGGCTGTCCGCCGGCCAGCGCGCGATCGAGCCAGGGCTTGGCCGCTCGCAGCCATTCGCCGGCCGACCAGGTCGCGTCGGGCACCAGATGGCCGTACAGCACATGCGGGGCACGCGCCTCGTCGTCAGCCGACGGCCGAGCCGTCAGGATCGGCACGTCGGCATAAAGCTGCATCGAATCGGCATTGAGCACGATGCCGCCTGAGGCTTCCGCCCAGTCAAGCGCCAGGGCCGACTTGCCGGAGGCGGTCGGCCCGGCCAGCAGGACAATCGGCGGATCTGAGGAAACAGGCATTTTTGTCTTTAAAGCGGAAAGGGTTGCGCCTATGTGAAGCGCATAGCTGACTTAAGTCGCCGGAGACCATTCGTCCATGCCCGATTTGACCCGCGACGCCGTGCTCGACGCTCTTAACGGCGTTACCGACCCGGTCACCGGACAGGGTCTGTCCGACGCCGGTCTGGTGCGCGGCTTGGTCGTGTCGGCCGAACGCCTCGGCTTCATGATCGAGGTGCCGCAGGATCAGGTGCCGAGCTACCAGGACGTGCGCTCGCAGGCCGAAGCCGTGCTGGCGCGCCTGCCCGGCGTAAAGAAGGCGCAGGTCGTGCTGACCGCCGAGGCACCCGGCGCGCCGCCCAGAGAGCCGTCTGGCGAAGCCGTCCGTGGCCCGTCCGCCAAACTGTCCGATCGCGCCGTCAGCGACGGCAAGCCCAAGGCGCCCGTCGCCACCGCCCGCCCCGACCACGTCCGCCGCGTCGTGGTCGTTGGCTCTGGCAAGGGCGGGGTCGGCAAATCGACCTTATCGCTGGCCATCGCGCTTGGCCTTAGGGCCCAGGGGCTGAAGGTCGGCTTCCTCGACGCCGACATCTACGGGCCGTCGGCGCCGGTCATGCTGGGGCTCAATACTCCGCCGGCATTCGGCGAGGACAAGCGCATGGTTCCGCTGGAAGCCTTCGGGCTCAAGGTCAATTCGGTCGGCTTCCTGGTCGATCCCGACCAGGCGATGATCTGGCGCGGCCCCATGGCGTCGCAGGCCCTGACCCAGCTCCTGACGCAAACGCGCTGGGGCACGCCCGAAGAGCCGCTCGACGTCCTGGTCATCGACCTGCCCCCAGGTACCGGCGACGTCCAGCTGACCCTGACGCAGAAGACGCTCATCGACGGAGCGGTCGTTGTCTCGACGCCGCAGGAAATGGCCCTGTCGGACGCCCGCCGCGCCGTTACCCTGTTTGCAAAAACGGGCATCAAGATGTTGGGTGTCATCGAAAACATGGCGTGGTTCACGGCTCCCGACGGCAGTGAAATCGAGATATTCGGTCGCGGCGGCGCACGGGCCATGGCCGCGATGCTGAACGTGCCGTTCCTGGGCGAGGTGCCGCTCGACCTGGCCCTGCGCCAGGGCAGCGATACGGGCCGGCCCCTGACCTCGACCCAGCCGGACGGCGCCATGGCAGAGTGCTTCCAAACCATTGCCGGCGCAATCGCGCAGGCGCTTGAGGCCGGCAACTAATTGTTTGTACCGACTGACCAATTCATGGCATGACGCCGTTATGACATCGCTCGACACCACAGCAAAGCCGACGCGCGGCGTGCAGCCCACTCCGCCCGCCGGCCGCGCCTATCAGGGACGCCTGCACGGCGCACTCGCCTACAGGATCGGCGTCGACATCCTCAAGGGGCTGTACACGCCGGGCCAGGTCCTGCCGAACGAAATCGAGGCATCGGCCAAACTGGCGATATCGCGTTCGGCCTATCGCGAAGCCATGCGCATCCTCGCCGCCAAGGGCATGGTCGAAAGCCGGCCGAAGACCGGCACGCGCGTGACCGAGCGCGCGCGCTGGAACCTGCTCGACCCCGAAGTCCTGGGCTGGATGTTCGACACCGAGCCGTCGGAAAGCTTCATCGCCGCCCTGTTCGAACTGCGTCTGATTACCGAGCCTGCGGCTGCCGAACTGGCCGCCCAGCGCCGCACCGAAGCCGAAATCACCACCATGCGCAACGCGCTCATCACCATGAAGCGCGAAACCCTGATGACCGAGGCCGGGCGGAGCGCCGATTTAGAATTCCATCGCACATTGATCATCGCCACGCGCAACGAGGCCTTGGTCAGCCTGTCGAGTTCGATCGAGGCCGCCGTCGCGTGGACGACGCGATACAAGGCCCGTCACAACGCCTTGACCCGCGATCCGATCCCCGACCACGAACGCGTTTGCGAAGCCATCGCCGCCAGCGATCCCGCCGCCGCGCGCGCCTGCATGGACACGCTTATTCGCATGGCGCACCAGGACACGCGCAAGGTTTTGGCCGTTTAAGAGTAAGCGATTTTTTGCGTAACCTCAGCTACAAGGCCGGTATCCGGACCAAGGGCGATTTCACTGTCAGACCCGTCGCGACTTAAGGTCGTGGACCGCGCGAAAAATGTACCGTCGCGGAAATTTATCTGTTGTATCTTATTGTCTGACCATTTAACGCCCGGTATGACATAGGGGCCGCGTTTCAACGAGCGGCGCCATATATGGGAGACGAACGACCATGAAGACCTCCAGGTCCCTTATGCTGAAAAGCGCGCTGGCCGTATCCGCGGTAGCCATGCTGACCCTTGCCGCCTGCTCGAAGCCGGCTGAAACCACAGCGCCGGCCGCTGCCGTGACCGCGACGCGCGCCGATTGGGGCGCGCTTTCGGACGGCACCAAGGTCGAGGCCGTCGAGCTCAAGAATTCCAAGGGCGTCAGCGCCCGCATCATCACCTACGGCGCCACGCTTCAGGACGTGATCGTTCCCGACCGCGACGGCAAGGCCGCAGACGTGGTCATCGGCTACGATGCCATCAACGGCTATGAAAAGACTCCGGGCTATACCGGCGTGACGGTCGGCCGCTACGCCAACCGCATCGCCAAGGGCAAGTTCTCGCTGGACGGCAAGGACTATACCCTGGCCATCAACAACACACCGAACGCGCTGCACGGCGGCCTCAAGGGCTTCGACAAGCACGTCTGGGCGGTCGAGGACGTGAAGTCGGGCGCCGACGCGGCGTCTGTCACCTTCAAGTACATCTCGCCCGATGGCGAAGAAGGCTATCCCGGCACGGTGACGACCGAAGTCACCTATTCGTTGAACGAGAACAACGACCTGACGATCAGCTACAAGGCCACGACCGACAAGTCGACCGTCATCAACCTGACAAACCACTCGCTGTTCAACCTGGGCGGCGTACCGGTCACCCGTCCGGCGACCGACGCCTACGTCAAGATCGAGTCGGACGCGATCCTGGCCGTCGACAAGACGCTGATCCCGACGGGCGAACTGCCGGTCAAGGGCACGCCGTTCGACTTTACGACGCCGGGCCTTGTGTCCGACCGCATCAAGTCCAACCATCCGCAGATCATCATCGGCAACCAGGGCATCGACCACAACTTCATCATCCGCGGCGGCCTGACGGCCACGCCGAAGCTGGCCGTGACCGTCGAAGACAAGGTGTCGGGCCGCGGCCTGCAGATCTCGACGACCGAACCCGGCATCCAGATGTACACAGGCAACTTCCTTGACGGCACCATCGCCGGCAAGGGCGGGCAGAAGCTGGTCAAGTATCAGGCCATGGCGTTCGAAGCGCAGCACTATCCCGACAGCCCCAACCATCCGGCCTATCCGACCACGCGTCTCGATCCCGGCCAGACCTATACCCAAACCACCGTCCACCACTTCTACACAGTGAAGTAACCTGCCTTATGACTGCCTCCTCCCGCACACCCAAGGTTCCGTTCCGTTCGCGTGCCTGGTTCGACAATCCCGCCAACGCCGACATGACGGCGCTCTACCTTGAGCGCTATCTGAACTTCGGGCTGTCGCTGGAGGAGCTGCAGTCGGGCAAGCCGATTATCGGTATTGCCCAGACCGGTTCCGATCTCAGCCCGTGCAACCGCCATCACCTCGTGCTTGCCGATCGCGTCCGCGACGGAATTCGCGAGGCCGGCGGCATCCCGCTGGAATTCCCGGTTCACCCGATCCAGGAAACCGGTAAGCGCCCGACGGCGGGCCTGGACCGCAACCTTGCCTATATCGGCCTGGTCGAGGTTCTCTACGGCTATCCGCTCGACGCCGTCGTCCTGACCATCGGCTGCGACAAGACGACCCCGGCCTGCCTGATGGCGGCGGCGACCGTCAACATTCCGGCGATCGCCCTGTCGGTCGGCCCCATGCTCAACGGCTGGTACAAGGGCGAGCGTACCGGTTCGGGCACCATCGTATGGAAGGCCCGCGAACTGCTGGCGGCCGGCGAGATCGACTACCAGGGCTTTATCAAGCTCGTCGCATCGTCGGCACCATCGACCGGCTACTGCAACACAATGGGCACGGCGACGACGATGAACAGCCTGGCCGAAGCGCTGGGCATGCAGCTCCCGGGGTCGGCCGCCATCCCGGCGCCGCACCGCGACCGCCAGGAAATCTCGTACCTCACCGGCAAGCGCATCGTCGAAATGGCCTATGAAGACCTGAAGCCGTCCGACATCCTGACCAAGGACGCCTTCGTCAACGCCATCCGCGTCAATTCGGCCATTGGCGGTTCGACCAACGCCCCGATCCACCTTAACCCCCTGGCCCGCCATATCGGCGTCGAGCTCAAGGTCGAGGAATGGCAGCAGTACGGCGAGGAAATCCCGCTGCTGGTCAACCTGATGCCGGCCGGCGAATATCTCGGTGAAGACTATCACCACGCCGGCGGCGTGCCCGCCGTCGTGCGCCAGCTGATGGACCAGGGCCTGATCAACGAAGGTGCCTTGACCGTCACGGGCCGTTCCATCGGTGAGAACTGCAAGGGCGCCATCATCGAGGACGAGAAGGTCATTCGTCCCTATGGCCAGCCGCTGAAGGAACGCGCCGGCTTCCGCGTGCTATCGGGCAATCTGTTCGACTCGGCCGTCATGAAGGTCAGCGTCATTTCGCCGGAATTCCGCCAACGCTACCTGGCCAACCCCGCTGATCCTGAGGCCTTCGAAGGCCGCGCCATCGTGTTCGACGGGCCCGAAGACTACCACCACCGCATCGACGACGAGTCGATGGGTATCGACGAGCATTGCATCCTGTTCATGCGCGGCGCCGGCCCTATCGGTTATCCGGGGGCGGCCGAGGTCGTCAACATGCGGCCGCCCGTCTACCTGATCAAGAAAGGCATCCACAGCCTTGCCTGTATCGGCGACGGCCGTCAGTCGGGCACGTCGGGTTCGCCGTCGATTCTCAATGCATCGCCGGAAGCGGCAGCCGGCGGCAATCTTGCCCTGCTGCAAACCGGTGACCGCGTACGTGTCGACCTCAACAAGAACACGGTCAACCTGCTGATCGACGGCGCCGAGCTTCAGGCGCGCCGCGACGCGCTCGAAGCCAAGGGCGGATATCAGTACCCGAAGAGCCAGACGCCGTGGCAGGAAATGCAGCGCCGGACCGTCGGCCAGATGGGCAGCGGTGCCTGCTTGGAAGACGCGGTCGACTTCCAGCGCTTGGCGCAGACCATGGGCCTGCCGCGCGATAACCACTAAGGCGTAGTCTCTCCTCCCCATGCTTAGCATGGGGAGGTGTCAGCGCAGCTGACGGAGGGGGCGAAGCTAAAGAAAGAAGACCAATTTCGTCTTTAAAAGCCTCTGCCTTACAATTCGGCGGAGGCTTTTTTATTGGCGTTTGCAAGATTTGTCCCTACCGTATCGGCATGTTCAGCCGCATCACCCAGTTTGGCCAGGCGACTGCCCGCGCCCTGAAACTGCCTGACACCGCGACGGCGCCCTTTTGCCCAAGCGAAGTGCAAAACATTGTCGAGATCGCCCCAAGGACGACGCCGCTCAGGCGTTTCCTAAGCTTCGCCGGTCCGGGCTTGCTGGTGGCGGTCGGTTACATGGACCCCGGCAACTGGGCGACCGACATCGCCGCCGGCTCGCAGTTCGGCTACGGCCTGCTTTTCGTCGTCCTGTTGTCGGCGCTGGCGGCCATGCTGCTGCAGGTCCTGTCGGCGCGCCTGGGCCTGGCCGCCCGCCTGGACCTCGCCCAGGCCTGCCGCGCCCATTATCCGCGCGCCGTCAATCTCGGCCTGTGGGGCCTGGCGGAGCTGGCCATCATCGCCACCGACATCGCCGAAGTCCTGGGCGCCGCCCTGGCATTCAAGCTCTTGTTCGGCCTGCCGCTGATGTGGGGTGTCGTGCTGACCGCGTTCGATCTGCTGATCGTGCTGGGTCTGAAAGGTCGCGGCTTCCGCCAGGTCGAGGCCATCATCCTCGGCCTTGTCGCCACCATCGGCCTGTGCTTCCTGGTCGAACTGGTCCTGTCGAAGCCGGACGGCGGCGGCATCGTGATGGGCGCCGTGCCTGACCTCCGCCGCCTCGGCGACCCCGAGGCGCTTTATCTCGCTATCGGCATTATCGGCGCCACCGTCATGCCGCATAACCTCTACCTGCACAGTTCGATCGTGCAGACACGAAAGGTCGAGGCCGGGCTGCATGGCACACGCGAAGCCATCCGGATGTCGACGCTCGATACCATCGTCTCCTTGATCCTCGCGGCCTTTGTCAATGCCGCCATCCTGATCCTGGCGGCATCGGCCTTTCATGCCCACGGTCACACCATGGTCGCCGACATCGAGGACGCCAAGGCGCTTTTGTCGCCCCTGACAGGTGCAGCAGCGGCCGGCCTGTTGTTTGCCATAGCACTCTTCGCCTCGGGCCAGAGCTCGACCTTCACCGGCACGATCGCCGGCCAGGTCATTCTGGAAGGCTTCCTCGATGTCAAAATTCCCTGCTGGCTAAGGCGTATTATCACGCGCGTACTGGCCATAGTGCCGGCACTGATCGGCATTGCCGTCATGGGCGATGGCGGCATAGGCAGTTTGCTGGTCATGACCCAGGTCGCCCTGTCGCTGCAACTGCCGTTCGCCGTCTGGCCGCTGATACGGCTGACCGGCCGCCGGGACCTGATGGGCGTGCACGCGACACCGGCCTGGCTGCAGGTCGTCGCATGGGTGATATTTGCCATTCTGGTCGCCGCCAACCTGATCGTACTGGCGCATCTTTCAGGCCTCTAACGTCCTGTTCGCCTTCCAGGCGAAGGCCGAACGGCGTTATTCCTTATCCGATTTTTTGATCTTGCCACCGGTGTCATCAGCTGCCTAGTATGCAAGTCGAAGAAACCGGGGTAAATCTCGGTCAAACGAAAAAACAGGGATAGTCATGTCGCAGGCTAAAGCCACACCTGCCAGAATAGGCAATTACCGATGGGGCATCATCGCCCTGCTGTTTGCCGCGCTGGCCATCAATTACACCCACCGCCAGATGCTGGGCCTGTTCAAGCCCGACCTCGAAAAGCAGTTCGGCTGGAACGAGGAAACCTATGCCGGCCTCGTCTTCTGGTTCCAGTGCGCCTATGCCGTCGGTCAGCTGTGCTTCGGCCGCTTCCTTGACGTGGCGGGCGTGCGCATCGGCTATACCATCGCCTACGCCGCCTGGACCCTGGCCCACATGGCGACCGGCGTCGTGACGGACCTCGGCCAGTTCACCATGGCGCGCTTTGCGCTCGGCCTCGGTGAATCCGGCTCCTTCCCGTCCAGCCTCAAGGCGATCACCGAATGGTTCCCGCAAAAGGAACGTGCACTGGCCGCCGGCATCTTCAATTCCGGCACGTCGATCGGCGTCATGATCGCCGCCGCGGGCGTTCCCTTCATCGCGCTGACAACCTTCAAGATCGGCACCTTCCCCATGGAATTCCACGGCCTGGGCTGGGGTTGGCGCGGGTCATTCCTGTTCACCGGCGCCCTTAGCATGCTTTGGCTGGTCCCGTGGCTCCTGATGTATCGCCGTCCGACCGAGCACAAGAAGCTGACGCCGGCCGAGCTCGATCACATCCGCCAGGACCCGGCCGACTCTGTTCAAAAAGTGCCGTTCTGGAAGGTCGTGTCGAAGAAGGAAACCTGGATCTACGCCTTTTCGAAGTTCATGATCGACCCGATCTGGTGGCTTTACCTGTTCTGGCTGCCGGACTTCTTCCACAAGAACTACAACCTGAACATCGCGTCCTTCGGCCTGCCGCTGGTCACCATCTACCTGATCTCCGATATCGGCAGCATTCTCGGCGGCTGGATGTCGTCCTTCCTGATCCAGCGCGGCGTGTCGGTCAACGTATCGCGCAAGGTGACCTTCTTCCTGTTCTCGCTCTTTGCCGTGCCGATGTTCTTCGTCAACCAGGTCCATGACCTCTGGCCGGCAGTCTTCATCATCGGCCTTGCCACGGCCGGCCACCAGGCCTTCTCGTGCAACGTCTACACCATGCCGTCGGACCTGTTCCCACGTTCAGCCGTGGGAACCGTGCTGGGCATCGGGGGCGCCTTGGGCGCGGTCGGTGGCATGCTGATGTCGATCTTCGTCGGCTGGATCCTGCAGACGACGCACACCTACACCCTGATCTTCGCGATCGCGGCCTTTACCTACTTCACGGCCTTCGTCTTCATTCATTTCACGACCCCGCGATACAAGCGCGTGGAAATGTAACCCGATCGAAGGTTCAGACTGCAGAAACGCCCGCCCTCCCCGGCGGGCGTTTTTCGTGGGTGGTCTCGCGATAGCCCTTTCCCTTCGCCCCAGTGTTCCCTATATTGAATGCGTCTGGGCAACCGGACTATGGGGATAAACGCCCACATAATAAGCGGACTGGACCCGGGTGCGATTCCCGGCGGCTCCACCATCATCCTACCAAAGGCTTATTTGGCGGGACCTATGGGGCCGATCAGCATCGACAGACGTGTAAAGGTGAAGCTTTCCCCCGGCATGGGCTCCCGCGATCGGCCCATTTTTTAAATGCGAACGATAACTTCGCTTCGGAATACGCCCTCGCTGCGTAATGCAGTTGGGTAATTCCAAATAAACTCCTGGGGAATAAGCCCTCCAGGCGGGGCCCGCCGGACGCCTTGCAACAGAAGTCCGGCACCTTCCAACATTTCCCGAGTGCCGGCGCCGGCGATTTTAGTGGCGCTAACGCTACGCTGCTTTAGCGCGCGGACGCCTTGCAACAGAAGTCCGGCACCTTCCAACATTTCCCGAGTGCCGGCACCGGCGATTTAGTTGAGCTTCACCCCGAATTAAACGCCGTGCGTTAGGCTGCCGCCATGAAACCGCAGACCAGCGCAACTGTGCCCCTATCCCGGCCGAATATCGCCGCCTGGGTGTCCGCCCACGCGGCGGGGATCATCGCGCTTTTCGTGTTTGCCCTGACGCTGTGGCCAACCGCCCTGCTCAACGACACCGACACTTGGTGGCACCTCGCCGCGGGGGACTGGATCGTTGCGCATACCGCCGTGCCGCACACCGATCCATTCTCCTGGACCTTTGCCGGCAAACCGTGGGTCGCCCACGAATGGCTGTCGGAAGTCGTCATGTCCCGCGCCTTCGCGACTTTCGGCTGGCCGGGCGTCATGCTGCTGACAGCAGCCTGTTTCGCTGCCGGCATCGGTCTGATGGCGCGTCACGCTGCAAAGCATATCAACGGCCTTGCCCTATGGTTGCTGGTCCTGATCGGCGCGTCATTGTTTGGCCCGCTCCTTTTGGCGCGGCCGCATATTCTGGTCTTGCCAGTTGTCGTCTTGTGGCTGTCGGGTCTGGTTCGCGCCAGGGCCACGCCGCCATGGCTGATCCTGCCTTTGATGACGCTGTGGGCCAATATGCACGGCAGCTTCATCGCCGGCCTTGCCTTGATCGCGCCGTTCGCACTCGGAGCCATCCTTAAGTCCGACACCAGACCCAAGACCGCCCTGACGTGGGCTGGGTTTAGCGCTGCCGCGGTCGTCGCGGCACTGCTGACCCCCCTCGGCATTGACGGCCTGCTCTTTCCGCTCAAGCTCTTCACCATGCGCAATCTCGACGGCATCGGCGAATGGGCGCCGGTCGCCTTCGACAAACCTCAGCCCCTGTTCATTGCCGCCGCCGCCCTGGCCTTCGCCGTCTGGCGCTCTCGCCCACGGATCACCTGGGTGCGCTGGGTCGTGTTGGCTGGTCTGTTCGCCGCCAGCCTGCACCAGCAGCGCCACGAAATGCTGCTGGCGGTTATGGCCGTGCTGATCCTGGCCGAACCGCTCGGCAAGGCATTCGGCAGCGTAGCCAAACCCGAACCCGTCAAGCTTTCGCCGGGGCCGATCGCCGTAGCGCTCATTCTTGCGACCCTGCGCCTGATGGTCCCCATGCCTTCGCCTGTGACGGCGTCCGACCCGGCCGAAGCGCTGGCGCATCTGCCGGCGAGGCTTCTCCAGCAGCGCGTCTTCAATGCCTACGACATGGGCGGCTATTTGATCCGCGCCGGCGTCCACCCGTTTATCGACAGCCGCGCCGATCTCTATGGCCCCGCCTTCCTTGACCGCTATGCCGAAATTGCCGCCGGAAACCCCACGATCATGGCGGCCGCCTTCGACCGCGACGGCGTGCAGTGGACGATCCTGCGCCCCGGCACAGCCATGGCCGGCGCCATGGATAGGTTGCCGGGCTGGCGACGCATCCACACCGACGCGACGACCGTCGTCCATGCCCGCGTCTCACGGAATTTTGTTGGCAGTCACGTTTTTTAAGTTCCGTTTTCGCGGACGCGTGATAAACCTCGCCTTCACGTTTTGCCGAAAAGTTCCTTGCCATGTCAGAAGATCAGATGAACGTCGATCTTATGGATTATGCCGCCATGACGCAGGACGCCCTGAGGGGTGTTGTCCGTCAGGCCTTGTTGCGCGCGGCGTCGAAGGACGGCCTGCCGGGCGAGCATCATTTCTACGTCACCTTCCTGACGCGAGGACCGGGCGTGTCAATCCCCGAGGACTTGCTGGCCCGCTACCCGTACGACATCACCATTGTCCTGCAGCATCAGTTCCGCGACCTGCGTGTCGCTGACGACTTCGTGCGCGTCACCCTGACCTTCGGCGGCGTGCCGAAGGTCCTGACCGTGCCCTATGCCGCCATCACGCGCTTCCACGATCCGTACGCCCAGTTCATGCTGGAATTCGAGGTCGAGGACACCTCGGCCCTGACCCAGGACCTCGATCCGACCCAGGCCGCCGCGGTGAACACGATTGCCGACGCCGATGCGGACGTAGCCGTGGACGCCGCTGAAAAGACAGACGGCGCCGAGCCGGACCCCGACGCCCCCAAGGTGGTTTCGCTGGATCAGTTCCGCAAGAAATAAGGCGGGAAAACCGTTACGCGGTCGAAAAAAGGCCGGGCGGAAACAACCAGAATCGCTTAGATTCGCGTCAGGTATGACGCGTAACGGAAATCAGGCACAATATGATGTGGCGGCGTGTGGTTAAGGCCCTGGGGCAGGCTCCCCGACGCGGCGTGGCAGCCGTAGCCCTGATGACGGCCCTGCTGTCGGGCCCGGCCATCAGCCTGGCACAGAATGCGACACCTGAGCTTCATCCCTTCGTGCCGGAAAAGGCACCGGATAAAGCCCCCGATCGGGCGCCCGAACCCCGGCAAGAGACCGTGACCGCCCCGCCGGCCGTCGCGGCCGCGGCATCATCGTCCGCTTCGGCGTCGTCGGCCGCACCCAAGCGCATTCGCCCCAAGGTCCCGCGCCCCATCGTCCCGACCGTACCCGGTCAGACCGGACCTGCAACAACTGTCCAGCCAGCGCCTGCCCAGGCTGTACCCGCTCAGACTGTACCGGCGGCCGTGCGTCCGTCGCAGCCCGTCGCAGCACCAGCCGCGCAACAACAACCGCGCCCCGTGGCCACCGCGCCCGTCGCGCCGCCACAGCCCACGGGCTTGCCTGCCACATTCCCGACGGTGAACGGCGCCCCGCCACCAGCCGTCACAGTCGCCACCAATCCCAGCCTGGTGACGGCCCAGCCCGGCGGGCAGGTGTCCGCGCGCAGCGCCGAGACGCCGATCAGCGCCGACGACATCGAAACCTATACCGACTCGGTCGTGCGCACCCTGATGCAGCGCGACCACGTCATGGGCGTCACCGTCGCCGTCGTCCAGGGCAACACGCCGATCCTGGTCAAGGGCTACGGTTACGACCGCCTGTCGCCGGCCCGCCGCGTCGATCCCAACAATAGCTTGTTCCGCTTGGGCTCGATCTCCAAGGTCTTCACCTGGATCGTGGCGCGCCAGGAAATCGAGGCCGGCCGCATCAAGCTCGATGCGCCGATCGCGCAATACGTGCCGAACGATATCTTCAGCGACAGCCGGCCATTCAAGCCACTGACCCTGCATCATCTGATGGACCACACGGGCGGTTTCGAAGACACCAGCCTCGGCCACCTGTTCACGCTCAATCCCAGCCGCATTCCCGGCACCGATTCCTACCTGCGCCATCATCAGCCGCACCGCCAGCGCGATCCCGGCCAGTTCAGCTCCTATTCCAATTTCGGCCCTGAACTTGCCGCCCGCGCCCTATCGCAGACCGCCAAGGCCAAGGACGTGCCGTCGCTGATGGAGGCGCGCGTCTTCCAGCCGCTCGGCATGGATCACACAAGCCTGCGCGAACCCTACCCGCTGGCCAATCCAGAGGTCGAAGGCCTGCCCCAGCCGCTGTCGAAGGTCCTGACCCAGGACCTGTCGGACGGTTTCGTATGGGACGGCGCGACCTACGAAGCCCAGCCCTTCGACCACGTCATTCCGATGTCGGGCGCGCTCGGCGCCTCGTCGACCGCCAAGGACATGGCGCGCTTCATGACGCTGATGCTGGGCAACGGCGTGCTCGACGGCGTGCAACTGTTCAACGCCGACTCGGCGCGCGCCTTCCGCACGCCGATGCTGCGCGTGCCCGAAGGCTATAACGGTTGGGCATCGGGCCTGATGATCCGCACCGCGCCGTCGGGCTATGTCACCTATGGCCACGGCGGCTCGACCCTGTGGTTCAATTCGAATATGGTGATCGTGCCGGAGCTCAACCTCGCCATCTTCATCAGCACCAACACCCAGACCGGCGAAAACCTCGCCAACGCCTATCCCAACCTACTGCTCGACCATTTGTCGGGTGACCTGGTGCGGCCTCCGCTGATGCCGACGCCGGACCAGGCCTATGCCAATCACCGGGACTATTACAATGGCCTGAAGGGGCAGTACGTCTCGACGCGCCGCGCCTATGGCGGGCTGGAAGGCGCCATCACGCGCCTGATCAACACGGTCGAGGTCACCGTCGACAATGACGGCCGGCTGATCCTGACGACGCGCAACGGCCTGTCGGCCTTTGTGCCTGCCCAGGCCCAGGGCTTCTTCAACCAGCAGGATAGCGAAGACCCCGGCCCGGCGTCGGCGACCGGCGGCCTGCATTTCCTGTTGAACGGCACGAAAGCGACAGCGTTCGAAACCGCCACCAATCTCAGCCGCTATGAGCGCGTCGGCTGGTGGATGAGCCCGGACACCGCCAAGATCCTGACCTTCATCACGCTCATCAGCTGCGTCCTTACCTTCCTGACGCTGTTCCGCGGTGTCGACCGCCATTATCGCCCGACCGAGGAACAGGCCCGTGCCAGCGTCATTTCGGCCGGCATCGCCGCCTTGTGGATCATCGCCGTGCTGGTCTTCCACCACTGGCTGTCGAACCTCGACGACGCCTCGACCCTGTTCGTCCACTGGCCGGCCGGCCCCGTGCAGTTCGCCTCGGCCCTGGCCGGGCTGGCTGCACTGGGCACCGTCTACCAGATAGGCACCTTTTACTTCGTCTATAACGAACGCATCCGCTATGGCGACGGCTGGTCGGAATGGCAGAAGTACTCCCACGCCCTGCTGCTGGCGTGGTGGACCGTCTACGCCGTCATCATCGCGCTATGGGGTGGGCTGGCCTGCTGGTCGTGACAAGTTTGGCCTGACAAGGTTGGCCTGACGACTGCAGCTATGCGGCATAATTGAAACCTGATGCGCGTTGGCGGATCCTGCCTCGACTGTTCACGAGGCAGACGCCATGGCCGATACCCGATCCGAGCTGGTGCCGGAAACAGCACCCGCAGCGCCTAAAGTCAGCAAGCGCGCCGAGCGCCGCGCCAAGCAGCGCGAAGCCAATCCGATGCGCGCCGAAAAGATGCACAAGGCGCGGCTGGAAAAGCCGATCGCACCCGCAGCCGCCATTAACCTGCCCGTGCTCAATATCGGCTGTTCGGGCTGGTTCTACTGGGACTGGCGCGGCAAGTTCTATCCGTCGCAGATGCCGACCAGCCAGTGGTTCCCGCACTACGCCGAAAGCTTCGACACCGTCGAAATCAATGCGTCCTTCTATTCGTGGCCGACCGTCGCCGGCGTCAAGGCGTGGATGCGCGGCCTGCCCGAAACGCCGTTCGTCTTCACCGTCAAGGCCAGCGAGCTGATCACCCACGTCAAGCGCTTCGAGGACACGAAAGGCCTGGTTGAGGATTTCGGCTATGTCGCCGACATTCTGGGTCAGCACATGGGCTGCCTGCTGTTCCAGTTGCCGCCGAGCGTCAAATATTCGCCGGAGCTGCTGCGCTCGATCGTCTCTCAGCTCGAACCCGGCCGGCGCAATGTCGTCGAGTTCCGCCACGCCAGCTGGTGGAATGACGAGGTCTACGCCGCCTTCCGCGACGCCGGCATCATCTTCTGCGCCTGCTCCGGCCCGAAACTGCCCGACGACATGATCAAGACCGCCGACGAGATCTACGTCCGCTTCCACGGCGTCGACGCCTGGTACAGGTATCGCTATTCCGAAGACCAGATGCGCGATTGGGCGAAGCGCATCGCCGATTGCGGCGCCAAACGCGTCTGGGCCTATTTCAACAACGACTACGACGCCAACGCCATCGATAACGGCCGGCAGTTACGCGAGCTGCTGGTGGAGATGGGCGTGGGCGTTAAGGCCTAAACCAGCTTTTCCCGGCGGCCCAGCGTTTCCAGAATCGCGGCCATTCGCTTGGCCCGTGTCTCCGGGCGCTTGGCCGTGTGCAGACGGAAATAGAT
>FSUR01000070.1_pt1 | contig 25698 bp, 26 predicted proteins | sample 1637491 | NCBI WGS metagenome assembly FSUR01 (sample SAMEA3914816, study PRJEB12502) | metagenome | biome: forest; material: soil | place: USA | collected 2011-09-16 | depth 0.3 m
CCCCCGCCTCGACTACGGGTCTTGACGCATCGGCCGAAAGGCCCTCTTCGATATATTTGCCCTCCATGATCGCCGTCAGATACCAACGATTCATGAGACGCGTGGCTGTACGGGCTGCGGCAATGTTTTCCGGTGTCTCCACGACAGGGACGGGAGAAAATGCGTTTTCGGCCAGCCCTACTTTCACCGGGCGTTTAGCCCGCGCGCGGATAGCCTGGACGCCTAATCCATGGGCCAATACGGCATGGTGTCCCACCTGCCGCACTTGCGCCAAAGGCAGCCGCAGGCCAGGCGCATGCAGCCCCCCGATGTGTCCTCCTTCAACAAACGAGGAGAACTCATTTGTCGTCATGAAATGGTCGACGCGGTCGGACAACTGCTCGGCCATGTAGCCAGCGTATTCGGCAAAAGCATAGGAGGTATCCCGGGATTGCCATCCCCCGGGCAGGGCCACCGGCAGATCCCAGTGGAAGAGAGTAATGTGGGGCTCAATTCCATTCTCCAGCAAGTCGTCGACTACCCGATTATAATGGTCAACGCCTTTGGAATTAGGCTTTCCACGACCGTCGGGGAAAATGCGCGGCCAGGCTATTGAAAAGCGATAGCTGTTCACCCCGATGGACTTCAGGAGTTGAGTGTCGTCGCGATATCGATGATAGCTGTCGCAGGCTACGTCGCCAGTGTCTCCGTTCGCCGTCTTACCCGCCGTGTGCGAGAAGACGTCCCAAATGGATTGGCCGCGACCGTCTTCGTTAACAGCGCCCTCGATCTGGTAGGCAGATGTCGCACACCCCCACCGGAACGTTCGATCGTCGACTCCAGGCTTGCGCTGGGCGGATGCGGTTGGCCCGGCAACGGTCGCAACAACGGCGCTGGCCCCGACTGATGTACCGAAAAGACGACGAGTGATCATGAGGGCCTCACTAGAAACCAACAGGTTTGGTGCCAAGAATCCCTATGCGAGGCTTGCTGGCAAACGACCTGAACAATGCGGATTTGATATCAGAAACGACGCCATCAGTCGCCCCAATCGGCTGACGGCGTCCCGCAGTTATTAGTAGTTGAACGTTAGGGTCAGGCCCACTTCACGAGGATTTTCCGTATTGATCGTACGGAAACCCGCATTGAAGGGAGCGCCCGCGCCGCCAGCAACAGACGTCGTGGAGGCTTGCGCGATACCGGACGCTGCATATGTTACCTTATGCTCATCAAGAGCGTTCTTGACCGAAAGCTTCAACTCCCAGCGGTCGTCTTTTCCGCGAATGCCGGCGTAGATGTTGAGGAGGTTGCGCGTATCGTAGTCATAGAGTGCCTGGCTCGAATAGAAACCGGGCGTGTAGGTATATAGGCCGCGAACGAACGGATGCATGTTGCCCCAGTCGAACGTGTACTCTGACGTCATCGTCAAGTTGAACTTCGGAACTTCGCCAATCCGGCCATTGCTTGCGCAAAGGCTGATCGGACGACGGGGTTGACCCGCCGGCGTATAGACGCTTGGAGTTCCAGAGGAGCTCGGTTGACCGTTACCTGAGTAGTCGTTGCACGGGACCATAGCGTTGTCATAGCGCGCTTCGATATACGCCACGTTAGCCGAGAAATCCCAGGCGTCGGTGATTCGACCAGCCAAGCTTGCTTCTATACCTTGGGAGATCGCGTTAGCATTGAACGTGACGTCCATGTTCGAATCGACGATCCCATCTTGGGCGCCGGTAACTCTGTCCGCATCATACGAGATGCCCGGAGCGCGCGAGATGTAGCCTTTGAATTTCTGGTAGAAGACATCGGTATTGAAGGTCATGCGGCGATCAAAAACTCGTGTCTTCAGGCCGAGTTCCAGCGAGTCTGATGTTTCCGGTTGCGAAAGGAGCAAGCTTGCCACCGGTGGCGCGCCAACAGCTACCGTTCCATCGCGGAAGGACCTGCCATATGCCGCATATCCCATAACGTCGCGGGCAAACTTGTAAGTGAGATTCGCGCCGCCTGTCAGAACATTGCGCTTCCGGTGGGCATCGGCCGGGGCGATGGTTTCGGTCGGTCCCGCAACAAACGCCGGGATGAAGAACGCGGGCATGCCGGGCGACGAGACTGTCTGGATAGTCGAAATAGTACGGTCGAGCATGCCATACCGCACACCAACTTCTGCCCGCAGCTTATCGTTAAACTGAAAGCTGCTGCTTCCGGCGATACCGATCGTCTTTGATACGCCGCCGATGGCGTAATCTACCGAGATAGGCAAGTATAGGCCGAAACTCGCCGGATAAGGCGTCGCGGGAATCGCGTTTGCGAAGAAAGAGTCGGATTTCTGCGTCAGCGTCGTCGTGCCAGATTGGCGGTTCGCAAAGACACTGGCCGAATAGTTCCAGAATGGATTATTTTTCGATGCCAGTCGCAGTTCAGCCGTGTCGACTAAAACCGGTGTGCGGGTTCGCTGGGTGTTTTCGTAGCCCGGGACCGCATTGCCAACATCATTGTCGCCGTTGGCATTCAAAACGGAGTCCTGGTGGCCGCCGACGAACGACAGAGTATGGGACCCGAGATCCCAATCGGCATTAAAAGTCAGGAAGTGCGTACGATTGCGGTATTCGCGAAGGCCATCCGAAACAGCGACATAGTCATTCGGGGTCGCGGCCGGACCGCTCCGTGTAGGATCGAACAGGCTTGGCTGGGCGCCAGGGCCGGTCACCTGAAGAAACTGGATATTGTCGGCGCTCAGGTCCTGATACGTCAGAACGGCATTGAAATCGTTATTCGGCGCAAAGGCCACCGAAATACGGCTGCTGCCGGTTTCGCTGTGGGACCTCTGCTTCCGCGTTACGTTATAAACCTGGTTCAGATTATTGCGATCGATCAGGCCAGAGGCGCGGATAGCCAACATGCCCGGGATGATGGGAACCGAAACCGCGCCTTGCAGGTTCCTGCCATCGCTATCAGTCGCAGTCGCCTGAATGTAGCCGGTGACATTGTTCAGATCAGGACGACGTGTGCTTAAGGTGATTGCACCTGCCGGCGCGGTACGGCCCCGCAACGTGCCCTGGGGGCCGCGCAAAACTTCAACCTGCTGGAGGTCGTACATGGCCGTGAACATTGTTTGGGCATCGGTCGGGACTTCGTTGAAATAGAGATCAACGGCCGGGGATGTACCCGTATCCGGGTCGAATGCTATGCCACGCAGCGTAGCGGTATTGTTCCGCCCGCCCGTGTTTGTCAGCGACAGGCCGGGTGAGAGCTGGGAAATGTCTTTGACGTCGAAGAGGTTCAATTTCTGCAGCGTCGTTCCCGAGACGGCATCAATCGACATCGGCACTGTCTGGCGCGACTCTTTGCGACGGGTAGCTGTAACGATGACCTCAGTCGTGTCCTGAGCCGTTGCCTGAGGCCGAGCTGGTGCTGGTGCCGGCTCTTGTGCCACGGCATTTCCCGCCCAAAGCAAAACTGAAATGGAGACGCCTGTTTTGACGAGGTCTAACGTTTTCATATTCACCCTCCCACGGGTATGCGGCCTGAGGTCGCTTATTGGATTTTTCATATATTAGACGATGCCGTCCAATTATAGGATTATATGGACGAAAGCGTTCAATTTGGCAATATCTAGCAGTTTTCAGTTGCTGGCCATTTAGTTGGTTGTTTTTGAAGGATTAAATTCTGATGTGGCCGTTTTTGATATCGGCTCTGGCTTTATGAGCCGCGACAAACTCATTGGTCGTGTGAAAAATATCACGTCGGCCAATCGGAAGGTCCATGTTGCAAAATGGCCATTACGGACTGCAATCTCTAGCCGTGCTGAGAACAGCCGGTAGGTAACGGACCATCGTCGACGGGACCGAATGAGCCATCGACTGGCGGATGGGATATTCCTGTTTGTTGTGGAGGCTAAGCTAAAGCGCAGCCCAGGCGCTCAACCCAGCGCCTTCGGCGTAACCTTCAAAGAAGAAGCGCACCGGTACTTCGAGGACCATGCTCAACTCAAATATCATCGCGGCGCTGACCCGGCGCTCTCCCGCTTCTATCTCGCGGTATTCCTGGAGCGTGACACCGGCACGGTAGGCAACATGGTCTTCCGACCGCCGAAGAAACCTCCGCCGTGCACGCAGGCGCTGGGCGACATGTTCGTCCACCTGTCGAAGCTGTAAAGGTCGATTTGAATCCGGCACCGCTAACTCCGGCTCTTGCGGTTCGCCCCCGCATTGAGCCTCGAATGATCCTGGAGATCGGGGAGTTAGAAAGCCGAGTATCACCACGGCCCCTGTAGCCTTTAGCCGAGGGCCTGTTGCATACGCCACAGGCTCCCCGACCATATAGGTCAAGGAGACTTGTGCCGGAATGGCCGGCAGCAACCAGTGATACATTGGGCTTTCTACGACCCAGGACCGCGCGTACGGCCCCGAAACCGATATAAGGGAAATCCGCTAGAAATTACACAGATTTTTCGGAGCTTCAGGCCCGCGCCTGCCAGTCCTCGATCAGCCGACCGCCTTCGGCATTCTTGTCGGCAGAGAGAGCATGGAGGGCAGAGCCCATGACCATTGCATAATAGCCCATGGTATCCAGCGAAAGCTTTGCGAGGCCATGTGTATGGATAAAATTGGTGAGACCCCAATATCCACGCAGGAATGAGATCAAGTTCTTGTCCGGAACCTGCCGCCAGCCTTTAATGCCGACCGCGTTGTGGCAATAGTCATCAAACGACCACTGCAAGTTCCAATCGAGATTGCGATCGAGCTGCTCACCTGTGGCCGCGTCGAAAAGACCTTCCAGTGTCTTGCAGGGGTCGTCGTACTGGTAGAAGTAGAACCTTCCGGAGGGCGCAAATACGCTCGGGAACATGCCGCGTACCATTCCGAAATACTCTTCGATGGCACCGAGTGTATTAAGTTGCCCCGACGCCGTAAATGGCGTCGGTTGTTCTCGATCGGGTATCATCGCCCCAAATTTCCCCCTATCCTGAAATGATCGGCCCCTCGCCGCCCAAATCCTTCTTGAGACTATCGAAAAACTCGCCGCGGGTAACACGACCGTTCTTGAGGCAGATAACATCGGTTGACGCTACGGCACATTGGATTTCGTCCGCCGCGCGAAGCACCGCCTGATTAAAGCGCAGTTTCGCGCCATGTCTATCAGCGGACAGGCGAATGAGCACTTCGTCGCCGGACCTCAAGGACGCCTTGAAGTCCATGGTCATATGGGACACCATCAGGTGCACGCCTTCCTCCACCAGCTGGCCGTACGAGAACCCGTGTGCCTTCAGGAAGAAGCTGCGGGCGTGCTCCAGGTAATTGACATAAACCGCGTGGTTGACGACGCCTTGGCTGTCGACCTCGTATTCCCGAACCTGAAACCTGACTTCAAACATTCGCTGTTTCCCAAAACGCCCTGAGTGCCAAGGCTCGCCCAAGCCGTCAAGCTTGCGGGAATGCGATAATCTGATCCGGCCGGCTTCAGGCGGCGGCAAGCACCTTTGCCTTGACCACCATCGTGGGATTCTTGAGTTCGAAGTCGTCGGGCAAGGAGATCACCAATGCGTCGTTCTCGATCGCCGCGTCGCATTTGCGGGAGTACTTGCCAGTGGACACGAGTTGGCGAACGGAAATCTCGGCGCCCCTCGCCTTCTTGTCATGGATATCCCACCCGGCGCTTGCAGGCACGAGACGAACCCGCTTCTTACCAGGCGCCATGCTGACCTGAATCTTCACACGCTTTTCCTTCCACTTAAGCTTATCCAGAAGCTTCGGATCGAGCCTGATCTGCAGGGCCGTGACGCGGGTCACGACCTTCACACTGAGGTCAAGTTCGTCATTTGGGACGAGGTCGTTCCACTCCATGATCTTTCATCCTTTCTGTTCGATAGTCCGTGACCTACCGGCCACAAGTTTCTGATTCAACAAACCTTTTGGTATCCTCAGGCTTGCAAAATCCGGGAGATCGCGCTAGGAACAAACCGTGATCTCCTGGGAGAATGTCGATGGGAAACAAGTCTTCAACGACCGACGGAACCGAAGTGCTTCCGGGCGTGGTCCTGACCCAAGAGGCCCAGGAGATTCTCAGTCGTCAACTGAGCCGCAAGATCGTCTGGCGCTACAAGGGAACGAAGTTACTTTTGCTGACTCTGTCCCTGTTACCTCTAACCATTTCTGCGGTTTTCGCGTTTGTTGCCGTACGAGCTGGTGTTCTTTCCTTTCGATCTGTTCTGGTGGGCTTTGTATTGATTGGGAGCCCGATCGCCGTCTCGGCGTGGCTTTTCAACCGGGCACGGAGGTATTAATTGTCGGTTATCTTTCCAGTGAGTCCGTCCCAGGTCTTCTGACCCGCATTGATAACCTTCGAGCCGGTTTTTAAGGTCTGATCCGTTATGTTGATATGCTCGCGGACTTGCTGGTCGGCCAGATCGTGTTCGCCCTGAGCGAGGGCCGTTTGGACCTTTTCAGAAGTATCCTTGGCCGAGGCGTTGCGGACCTCAAACGCTGCGGCTTGCCGGCTGCCTGCCAGCGAGGGTGCTGGCACCCCGTTCCAATCGGCAGTCGTCGGGGACGCAGTCCAGAATTTGCTCCGCCCTTTGCGCGGTTTGGCCTTTACCGGAGCCGGAAGACCGGGGCGAAGTGCGCCGTCATGTGAAGCGGCGGCCGTCACCTTGGCGGCGAGCGCGAGATCACCATTGAAGGGGGCGGTCTTCTCGGGCGATGCCGCCGCGAGATATTTGGCCGCGAGACTTTCGGCCTGCAGAGAATTGTATTCTTGGGCGAGCGCCATACCCTTTTGGAGGTCCTGGGCGGTGGCGCCGATCCAAAGGCCGCGCGCGTCCGATACCGTCAGGCCCTTGTCCTGGATCATCCAGTTGAAGAAGGCCGTGCCCTCATTGCCGGAGACGTTTTCACTGCCACTGCGCACATTGCTGGCATCCTCGGACAGTCGAGTGCCGGTGGCACGAAGTTTTGTCGCCGTGTCAGTGATCGACTGGAGAGTCGAGAAGCTCGTGGAGTCGACGTGCCGCGCCCCCTTGTCGGTCGAGTGGGACCGATCATAGGCCGACCGCGCGGCATCTGTACTGACGCGATTGTGGGTATCGCTGATGTCGGTCGACAGGGACTGTGACAGCGAATAGCCCCTGTCATTGGTTTTGGACTGCGTTGCCGTGGTCGACGCGTCCTTTGATGCCTCCCCCTTCACACCGGCCTTTGCCGAGGCGAAACCGCCGTCCACACCGGCTTCGGCCTGCGCATAGGCTGTTACACCGGCACGGGTGGCTTCAGCATCCGCTTCCGATTTACTCATGCCATGCGAGGTCTGGTAATAGCGCGAGAGCTGCTGAAGGTCGCTTATGACTCGTCCGCTAGAGGCCTGTTCTTCGCTCGACATGCCTGACAGATTGACCGTACCATCGCTCCAGCCGCGGAATACTTCGTCCATGATCGATTTGGACCGCGTCCGCCCGACGCTGACCGCATCGGTCAGCGATTTGCTGTCGTCGAGATAGCTCTGCGACGAGCGCGACAGCGTTTGGCTGTAGCCTTCCTGCCTGGCCAGATCGAGCGCGCCCGAGCTCAATGCAGCGTTAGCTACGGTCAAACCGTTGGCGTATCGCGCCAGGGTGACCCCATCGCCGCCGACGACAGTCGCCCGTGACGAGTCCTCGTACCGGCTGGTAACTTGCTGATTAGCGTTGGCGTTATCCCAACTGCGGTTGTCGATGGCCGTATTGCCGAGGCTCCAGTTTCCGGATGTCAGCGACGACGACGCACTTTCAGCGCCGGACCGGAAGTTCCCGAGGAGCGCTTCGCCCTGGGCCCCGACGGCCATGGCGCCCTTCGTCAGGAGACCGGCGAGGACGGGGATCATCAGCATCATCGATCCGGCAAGCGTACAGACATCCTGATTCGCCTGGCTGGCGGCGTCGAGGGTCAGGGCGTTGAAGATGTGCGTATTGCCGGTTCCGAACGTCGCCTCGCCCATGTGGCTGTAGGCATTGGACATCATCACCTTGTGCAGGACCACGTACATCGGTCCCCAGAGCTGGAGATAGACAAACCCCGCCAGATAGCCCTTAACCATCTCCACGCCGATCTTCGGCAGAAGGAAAAGCGGGAAGATGACCGGGAAGATGCCAATGAAGAGAAGCTCGATCACGATCTTCAGGTTCACCACGGCCTTTTCCGCAATCACGCCCAGGAGCTTCTGCGTGTTGTGGGTCTGGAGTTCGGCCATCGTGGCGCCGAGGACGCCCGTCGAGTCGCCCATATAGCCCTTGAGGCTGTCGTTGAGCATATTGCGGGCGACAGCCTGCTTGACGATCGTAAGAGCATCCTGGCTGGACCCGATGGCGGTCGACGCCACATTCGACACGTTGGCTTCCTCGGCGACCATGCCGGTTTCGGCTGCATCCGGGTCGATCGACGCGACAAGGTATTTTTGCACGTTTGGCAGATCGCCCCGGAAGTCGGCGTCGACCGCGGACGCAAAATCGGTGCACGCCTTGAGCGAAGTCGAGCCGTCGGCATTGGTGTAGCTGCCCATTCGGGCGGGGTTGGCCGTGGCGATAAGCGTCTGCCACATGTCAGCGGAGCGGCTCAGCGTGTCGATCGGTACGGTGTTGTCCTCGATATCGTAGAGGGCGCAGTCCTGGAGGTAGGCCCGCATGTTGAGCGCGGTACGCTGGTCGGATGGGCGTAGCGCATCGATCTTCGAGAACAGCTTGGCGCCGAAGATCATGCCATGGGTCGAATAGGCGCCATCGGCCGGATCGCCGAACGCCGTCTCTGTGAGCTTGATAATGCGGTCGCCGACCTGACTGACCAGGGATGCCGAGATGCCAACACCCAGGGGCACATTGGCGACGACCGGATAGACCGCAGCCGGATTCAGCCTGTCTTCCACCTGGACCGAAACTTTCGGAACCCATAGAATGCCGTAGAGGACGACCGCGAACATGTACCAGCGCAGGATCGCGCCGATGTTGAAGTCTGTGACGGCCTTCACAATGGCCATGACCACACCCAGCACCAGGACCAGGCGGATCAGCGAATCCATGGCGTTTGCGCCCGACATCAACGCCACCGCGTTGAAGATGTCATGGTAGAGCGCGCCGGAGCCGTAAGACCGGAATTCCCACATGTCAGCCCGCCGTCTTCGAAGTGGTATAGAGGATCGATTGCGCCAGGCGCGACGTGGTATCGGCCGCGATGTCCTCCTCGAACATGCGGGTCCGCGCGATCAGTTGCTGAACGGCTGTGATGCGGTTTTCGATAAGTTGCTGACGCTGATCCAGTCGGGCAATGATATCGCGCATATTGGCGCGCCACGCCGCCGTCGACTCGGCATCCGTCCCGATGACGTTGTCCGATGCGGCGGCAACCGCGTGGAGATTGGCCTCCATCCACCCGATCAGGATGTCGGTCGCAATCGCATCGGCGTATTTATCCATCTCCGCCGCGGCCAGGTCCTTGTTGGCCGCCACCTGGACCGAGGCAATCTTGTACAGCGGTATCGTGGCGAGACCGAGGAAGTCGACTTCCTGGGCGTTCAGGGCCTGCTTGGCGATGATCTTGGCGACGATCGCGTCGATTATCGTGGTGACCTTCTTTTTCAGGCCCGCAACGTTCACGGTCTCGCCGTAGGCGACAACCGACAGACAGGGATCGTCGTTGCAATGGTGGATCTTGAGCGTGCCGCCATCAAGCAGGGTCGAGATCATGCCGTCGCTATCGGCGTCGGCCTCAAGCGTCTGAATGTTGGGCGAGCCGTCCCTCGACGTAACGATAGTTGTTCCGGTCAAGGTCATGATCGTTTCGGCCAATTGCCGGTCTCCTGAAAACAGGGGATGTTTCATCACGGCTTCCCAGGCGACATTGCGGTTGTACGCCTGTTGCTGGCGCACATCGTCCGATGCACTGTTGATGGTCGATTCCGCCTCGCCCCCGAAACCGCACGCCGCCCGGGCGGCCGCCTCGTCCGTGTATCGGCCCTGCTGCAGGCCGATCTCCATGCAGGACTTCAGGGCGCCTGACGGCAAGGCGTTGACCGCGCCATTGACTAGCTGCTGGGCCGCTTCACACGAATTGATGGCGCCCAGATTGGCCTTCTGGACGATGTTGAACATCTGCTCGATCTCATTGCCGAGCAATTCGGACAGGCTTTTCACCGCCATCTGGAACAACAGCCCGACTGCATTCTGCCCGATGGCCTTGAAGGTCGCGACGATCTGGTCGGTATTGATGATCGAAAAACTGCCGCCGTAGATATCGATGCCGCCGCAGCCGGCCTTAACCGACGGCAGGGAGACCGAACTGATCTGGGTGTTATATTGCGGTGCGCGGTAAGAATAGTTGCCGAGCGTATAATAGCCGGCCTCCTGGCCCTTGTAGGCCGAAGGTCCGGCCCCGTTCGAGGATGCCAGGCTGTCGTTCCAGAAGGTGTCCATACTGCCGTCGACACCGGCGTACGCGGAACTGACGCCGCCCAGGACAAGGGACAGAGACGTTAGGATGAGGATCAGGGTTTTCAGCATGAGGGCACCTCAGAAGTCCTGACCGGGCTGGGTCGCGAGCGTGACGAAGAGCCGGTCAGCCAGTTCGTCGACGGAGAGGACGCCGGCGCCCAGATAGGTCAGGCACCCCTTCGGGTTTTCACACGGGCGCAAGCTGAAGGCCTTGCCGTCCGAGACGGTGATAGTTGTCGGCCGGGCGCGGCCGGCCTTATTCAGGCTCGGTTTCTGGTAGATCATGTAAGCCGGCGTTACAGGTTGGGTAATGCCCCAGGCCTTGAGCTGGCCGCGATCCACCACGAACTCAGCGAACTCCGGATTGGGCGCGCCATCTGTGGAGATGGGCTTGATCTGCACGCCAAAGCGTTGCCCGAATTCCCGCACGATCGGGCTTGCCGTGCGACAGGGACCGCATGAGCCGCGATAGATGTAGAAGATGCCGATCTGGTCATAGATCCCCCGAAAGAAGAGATCGCGGTCTGTATTGCGCGTATCGACCCATTCGGTCTTGGCGGCGGCGGCGATCGGCCGCTGCAGCGTGTAGTCGAGATTGGGATCCGACCAGATCATCCGGCGGGCAACGTCGGCGAAGGTTCCGGACTTGGCCATGGTCTGTTGCTCGAAGGCATAGTACCGGCGGACGTTTTCGATGGTCGGGTTCCACACCGCGATCAACCGCGCCCGCTCCATGTCGGCCTTGAATTTATCCGCGGCGGCGACATCCTGGTCGTCCGCATGCGGTGTCCCTTCCGGCGCGTGCGGTTCCATGGGAACCTCGGCAGTCACCTCGTCATTGTGACAGTAGAACCAGGTGCCGAGATTGCGGTCGCAATAGCTGTTGCCATGGCCGGGATCTGGCGCCTGTGAGGGAACCGGGGCCGGTGATGGCTGCTGGCCGAGTGCGGCTGCCGGCGCCGACAGGACGGCGACGAAAAGAATGGCCCAAAGGCTTCTCATTTGACGGCCCTCTGCGCGCTGTTCATGCTGTTGATCGACGCCGTGATAGCCGCCACCGTCGAATTCGGATCGTTGTCCGCGAGCTGGCCGAGCTTCTCCGAATAGAAATCGGAGAAATCGACATTGGTCAGGTCGATCCCCTGGAATTCGGCGATGCTGAAGCCACCGCATTGCGGGCTCTTGGCGTCGCCCCAGCTTTTGCCCAACTGATCGTGGCCGGCCTCCTCGACGATGCGGGCCAGGACCGAACCATAGCAGCAGTAGGTCATCTTCTTTTCGAGGCAGCCGAAGAGGCTCTTGTTCGAGCAATAGGTGCCGATGTAGTGGCACGCCTTCTGGGACTGTTCGGTTGCAAGCTTTGTCTCGTCGGCATGGCATCTTGTCAGGTTCAGGTCGTTCAGCACGCCTGAATCCTTGCAACAGTTGGAAAGGCCGCCAATCGATTTGCGGCACTTCAGTCCCTCGCCGGTGAAGATCGTCAACCCACCGCTCGTGCCAAAGCTGTCCGAAGCGCCTTTCAAGGCGTTGAGGGCCGACAGCGCCTGAGGCAGATCGTTCTGGGGGTCATCGGAAGCCGTAATGATAGCGGTGCCGTTGACCCAGCTTGCATCGCACATCGCCTGTCCGGCATTCGCCTGGTCGGTCGTCGTCCTGCAGGCATAGGCGTAGTCGTAGGTCTGGCACGGCGAACTGCCGTCATAATTCGGGTCGATGCAGGTCCGGCTCTTCAATGTGCAGCCGGCCGGAGCCTCGCAGTCCGAGGTGGTGCCTGAGACACTGTCGCAGGCGTAAGTCAGGTCCGTCTTGAGGCAGGTGTCAGGCGCCAGGCCGAGCGCCGCCATGATCTCCGGCCGGTCGCTGGCATGCTCGACGCAGGCCTGCGCCGTCGCCGTACAAGCGGGGTTTCCCGCGTAGGGATCGCAGGCGGCCGTGTTGAGACCGTTGTCGCGGTATCCCCCGTCCGAACAGCTGTAGGTGACAGTCGCGTGGCTGCAGATGCCGCTCGTTGTGTCGAACCAGCTGTCGCAGGTCTCGCTGGACAGGGTGCACGCTGTATCGGCGGAAATGGGCGCACAGGAGTTGGTCCGGTGGCCGAGGTAGCCGACGTCGGACACGGACGTGTAGGCGGTCTTGCAGTATTCGATATAGTGGCTGCCCGAGACCTGCTTCGGCGGCGCGCAATCGGTCGGTATCTTGTCGATAAGGAACCCGCATCCGCGACTGCGGTCGAGGCCGCCCTGGTTGGAGTAGAGCGTACAGTCATGCGCTTCCGTATAATCGGAAATGTTGGCGAACGTGGCCTGTGACTCGTAGTAGCTGTCCGTCTGGCAGGTCTTCATTGCCGGCGCGTTCGTGATGTCGCGATAGGTCTGGCAGGTGCTTGTCGCCACCGTCACCTGGTTGCCGGAATTACAGGTGTAAAGCGTGGTTTCGGTCGTGGCCGCGCCCGCCGTACGACACTGCATCGACGTCACACCCACGGAGCCGCCAGCGGTGGCGCCGGGATCGTTGGCAACCCCTAGCGCGCCCTTGACCCAAGCCGCATTCGCATTGACGGGATTGGCGGCCACGAAACTATTGGCGTTGGAAATCGTGCCCGTCATGGGATTGGTAGCCGCCGCCGCACCGCCCTCCCCCTGGAGGCTTGCCACGTCCTCGCCCGACTTCGCCTGGAGATCGGACGCGGTCCCTCCGTATCCCGGTAGCGTCCCGGCAAGGTCGTTCGTCTGCGTGGCGGCATTGGCTTTGTTCAGCGCGGCCTGGAAGTCACCCAGGGCGGGCGGCGTTTGGGCCGGGACATTCCCGGCGAAGGCGGCCGAGAGCGCGAGGGCCAGAAGATACTTTCGCATTCAGTCCTCCAGACGCTCAAGCGCGCGCCGTGCGGCATCGGGCGCCGCATCGCCCCGCGCCCCGATGAGGTTCAATGACTGCTCCAGACTGATATTGCCGCGGACAATGTCGAACGGCACGGCGGCGCGCTCACAGTCCAGCCCATCCTCGCAGGGCTGCACGGGCTCTGGCGCCGCGATCACCGCGGGAACGCGGTCGACATGGAACTGCTGGAACAGGCGCGGATCGATGACCAAGCCTGCTTCCTCGCCCTCGACGAAGACCGACTTTAGGGCGGTTCGCGTCCTGGCGAAGCTGTTGTCCACCAGGCCGCGGATGACCAACGTGGCGCCTGCCTTGTCGGCGTCGCGGGCCAGCTGGCGGAGCGAGCTCTGGGGCATGGACAGGCTGACGGCGATATAGACGACACCCCCATCATTTCCTTCGGCAGCGTCATCACCATACGGATCGATACGGTAGTCAGCGGAAAGATAGCTCATGCCCTGGCGCAAGCGGTCACGGTTGCCTGTGCTCAAGCTTGCCGCATCGGCCTGATACGCTTGTGCCCTGGCAAGGACGCCGTCAGCATCAACGCCGGTGAGCGTAGCCGTCAGTTCGGAGGCGCGCGCCAGGGCATGGTTGACCAGCTCCTCGATGCCGGCGGACTGCATCGCCTGCCCAAGGGCCAAGGTGGTCACGGCCAACGCAGCGGCCGCCAGCGAAATGACGATCCTAGAGCGCACAGCAGTTCCTCTTTCTCCAGATCAGGAAACCGAGATCCTCGCCCTTCACGGGATAGACCTTGAGCGCTTCGTACGGCACGGTGCTCTTGCCGATTGCGTTGCAGGCAAGCGGTCCCTTGTGGGCGACGGGATAGACCTCCTGGTAGCGATACTGGAGCTTGTCCATGATGGGTTCCGGGACCGGCGCGCACAGGCTCGCCGAGCCGCGCGTGCCCATGGCCAGCAGTTCGCGGTGCATCTTGGCATTGAAGCGCTCGGCGACCTGAAGGGCGCCGGGGAGCGGCCCGTATTCGCCGGTGACCTGCCCGGTCATGGGATAAAGCGAGCCCTGGCAGCCGGCGCACCAGAACATCTGCTGGATCGGGCGCCCGGTCGTCGTGGCGGCAACGCAGTCGGCCGAGCACGCCAGTTGGGCGACGGGATTGGCGAACAGGAACACTTCGGGATTGATGATCGCCGCCAGGTCGTCGTTGTTCCACAGCGGGTCGAACTCGGTGATGTAGGCGACATCGAAACCGCCCTGTTCCATGCAGGCGAAGTCGGTCAGGATTTCCAGCCATGCCAGCAAGGGGTAGACATAGTAGTGGACATGATAGGCCGTCCGGTCACCCCGGCCGTCGCTGTTCTGGACGCTCGTCTTTTGGCCGTAGCCAATGCCGGGCGATATCGAAACGCCGCCCAGGTTGACAAAACAGAACGGCTTTTGCGTCACGTCCATCAAACGGTAGGGTTCCCAATAGCCGACTTCGAGGCCAATCCTCGGCACCGGCGAACCGCAGAAACATATCGGCGACGCCCGATTGGGGGCATCGGCCCGCGTCCCGCGAAACAGCGGTACGCCCCCGACCGACAAGGGGAAAATGCAGTCCCAGCAGGGCCCGGTGATTGGATTGAGGAAGCGGCCGGTGCAATGGCGCGTCAGGTTGATGTCGCTGCCAGCTTCGGCCGGCGCCGTGGCGGCCAGAAACAGGCAGGCGGCAATGAGCGCCACCAGCCAGGCATGAAAGCGGGTCATGGCGTCACCTCGCTGATGCGGAGCCGGTTGCCCTCACGCTCCACGGTCGCCGGGACCTGGGTAATTGCGAACCGGCGGGTCAGAAGGCCGTCCTGGTCATAGTAGAAGGTCAAGCCTTCGCCCTTCATCAGCTCGACCGGGGCGCCATTCGTCAGGATCAGCATGACCCGGTCGCCACCGAGCGCCTTCGATTTCGTCGTGGCGAAACGGACCTCCTTGGCGTCCGTGCCATCGAGGAAGACGAGGACCCTCCGGTAGGTCGGCATCTGGTCCAGTGGATTGATGCGATCGCCAGCATGGGCGAAGATCCGCCCCTGCGGGTCCGCGAGATCCCGCTCGACTGTCATCGACGGATCGAACAGCCACGATCTTGGCTTCACGGTGCGGGTGATCCCCGCCACCGGCGGGGGATTTTCGATATGGCGCTGCGATGTTTCTGCAAAGCGGCGGTTCAGCATACCGATTTGCCCCTTGGCCTCCGCCGTTTTCAGCTTGGCGCCCAGGTATTTCAGCAGATCCGTCTCGGAAATGGCGAACGTGGCGCCATAGGTACCGAGATCACTGGCCTGGGCGGAAAGGGTTGCGCCCGCTGCAATAAGGAGGGGAACGAGGAGCCTTTTCATCACATCACCGGATAGGCGCGGCCGACCAGCCGGTTCGTTGCGATAAGGCCGATCAGAGAATAGCGGGAATCGAGGGAATCCCGGCTTGGCGTCACCATGAAGAAGTGGCCGGCGGGGATAATGCCTGGAGATGACGGGACGGCGGGACGGCCTTCCTTGTCCGCGGTCTTCGCGTCGCCGACATAGTGGCCGTTGATGAAGAAGCTGCGGCCGTTGACGGTCACCACGTCGCCGGGGACGCCGACAACGTGCTTCGTGAACCGGAAGCCGGCGGGATAATAGGGATTGGCCGGCGCGACAAACGCGTAATAGTCACCGCGCGTCGGCGACTTCTGGCTCTTGTCGATGACAAAGGCCCAATTGGGAAGGCTGTCGGTCTCATTCAGCGACAGCTGGTAGCGCTCGCCGATTGCGGTGCCAAGCCGCGACACAAGCGCCGTCGCGACCAGTGCCCAAAGGACCAGTCCGGCGCGCTTCAAGCGCGCCCTCGTCAGATCACTGACCGGCGAGGACGGAAACATGTCCAGCCTCCATATTCCCGACAAGACCCGCTTTCAAAGCGTGGTCGACCGCCGCCGCGACCTGGGGTGTCAGATCGATGCTGTCGCCCGTCAGGACGCATTCGCGCGCAAAGACGACCATGCCTTTGCGACGCGCCGTCTCGCCGATCATCTTTTCGGTCGTGGCCATGAATATCCCCGTCTTGAGCTTAATCATTTCCGGCGTATTGGAAGGGTCGCTCGCAAATTGCTGTCCGTAGATGCGGCTGAGCTGCGTGAGCGAGATGGTCGCTGTCACAGGTGGCTTGTCGATTTCGATCTTCCAGAAGAGACCGCCCATGACGAACAGGTTGACCACCAGCAGGACGACGGCAATTTCTGCCATGGACAGGGGCTTGCGGAACCTCTGCGGCCCTTCTGGCGGCAACGGTTTGAGGGAAGGGTCAAGGGCCTTAGTCATGATCGAGGTCCCGGTTTCTGCGCGCGATGGCGACCACGGTCAGGTTGAGGCCAAAGCCGATGAAGAGGACAAGGTTCACCGGCATACGGGCCATCAGCGAGGCCTGCTGGTAATGGTCGAGGAAGCGCGACACTTCGTGGAGCCAGGAATCGACCCTCAGTCCGAAGACGAACAGGGTCTGGAGCACGCAAACCGAAAAGGTCACGGCCAGATTTTCGAGAAAATGCGGAATATCAAGGCGTGGCAGCCATAGTGGTGCCCGCACCGCAACGGCGGCGTCAGGAGTTGGCATGTTTCAGACCTCCCTGTTCGTATTGGTGTCGGATGAAGCGCCGGCGATCCCGGTCGCTCATGCCAAGCCAGTCCTCGACAAGCTGCTTGATCGGCGGGAAACCAAGGAGCATGCGCGCATAGGCCATGTCCTTTTCCGAATAGGCCGGCGTGTCATCGCTGGCGAAGGCAACCCGTCGTACGGCGTCGCGCACCTCCAGACCTTCCCGGACCAGCGCCTGGACGGCCGCCAAGGTTTCCGGTTTCGTCGAATAGAGCGTCAGGGAGAAGGGATCGAGCGCCAGGCGGCCAAGCGCCTTGAAGCCGGGGCCGCGGATGAAGGCCTCTGAAAACTCGCCCTGGGATGTTCGCAACGAGCGCATGACCCGCAGGTCATCGGCCGACGCCTGCAAGATGCCTTCGCGTTCGAAAGCATTGATCGCCTCTTCCTTCAGACGCAGCGTGATGTTCCAGTCGGAGTTGTTGATGCAAGCCCGTCCGCCGGCCGTCTGCTGATAGTCGGCAAGCGACTGGGTCCCGGTTATGAGCGCGCCGCCTTCCTTGCGGCATCGCCGCGCGAAGCCCTCGATGTACGGCCCGGCGGCCCCGTCGCCCAGCAGCTGCCAAGCTTCGTCGATGATCAACGCTTTCCTGCGCGCCCGGCCGCCGAGCTTCATCCGCTGCCGGATCAGGATCAGCAGACCCAGGATGACAACGGCGCGAAGTTCCTTCTTCCCTTCGATCGGCGAAAGTTCAAAAACCGTGAAGGGATTGCCGATGCTTAGCGTACAGACGCCGTTATAGAGCGAGAAATAGGACCCGCCCCGGATATATTCGGACATCGAGAGCTTGAGGCTGGCGCCCATGGCGCCATGCGACGCCGCAAGATGATCGGCGACATCGGCTATGCCGGCATCGCCGCCGTGCGTGTCCCACACCGCGTTGACCGATTGGGCGATCGCCCCGACTTCCTCCTTGGAAACGTCGGCCGCGCTGCCCCGGGCCATCTGGAGCACCAGGGCGCGGATGGCCTCGCGGCATTCGTCCCGGTATTCCCCGTCGGTCCCGGCCAGGTCATGGTCGAACATCGAAAACGGGTTGAGACAGAGCCCTGAATTGAGGGTGAACTCGACAAATTGACCGCCCTGGATCCTGCAGGTGTTTTCAAAGGACCGCCCGTCATCCAACGCGATGACGTCGCACCCTGCGCCCCTGAGGCCTCCCGCCATATCCTGCATGAACACGGACTTGCCGGAGCCCGAACTGCCGATGACCGCGACATTGTGGTTGCCGCCACCTGCGCCATCAGCGGCATTGGCGAACGGGCTCCAGAAAAACGGCTGACCCCGCCGGCCAAGCAGGAGCATGTGAGCGAGCTCCGTACCCGTCGTTTCGCCCTGCATCGGCGCCATGAGCGCCATGCAATTGGTCGGCATCGTGCGCAGCCGGCGCATCGTCGCGAAATCCTGCGACAGGCCCTGCCCCATGGTCAGCGGCAGGCAGGCGATCAGGTTCTGCAGGTGGAGCACATCGGTTCGCTCCAAACTGAAACCGGAGTTTGCCCAGATTGATTTCAGGTAACGTTCGGCGCGCTCCCCATCGTTGAGCGGTGTGACCGAGGCAACAAGCAGCGCCATATCGCAAAGCTTGGCGCCTTTGGCCACATCGACGTTGGCCTGTTCCCAGTCCGCCGCAGCGAGGGCGACGGTTGGAAAGAACTTGCCCGTGGGACCAGATGCCTGCTGGGCGCTGCGCATCGCCTTGAGCTCGGTGTGGGACTTGGTGCGTTCGTAGCTCCATGGCGTAAAGTAGAGCACGGTCAGGTTCGAGCCGACCGGCTGGAGCTGGGCATTGAAAAAATCGCCGATCAGCGAGGCGACAACGCCCTGGTGACAGGTCTCCGGGAACCGCTCGGCCGCGAAGGTGCGGATCTCGAAGCGCTCGGTCGTCGCGCCACCACATGGCTCTTCGGCCTCATCGAAGAGGTCGCCGCCAAACCAGGCCTGGGTCGTCAGACGTTCGCGGTACACGGTGAAACTCGTGTCACGCGCCATCACCTGGTCGCCCAGCCCTCGCGAGGGATCGTAAGGGGCCGTATCCAGCCCGAGACCACTGGTCGGGTTCAAGACGGAACGCACGAAATCCAGCAGCGTCCCAGGCTTGACGACGGCGACGGCCGCGCCAAGGCTCTTGAACGTGCCCTCGATCGTCTGATGGAGCTCGCGCAGCGCCTTGCCGGCTTCGCCCGAAGCACTGCCCGTCAGTTCGAAAGCAAGGAAAATTCGATAGTCCCGCACAAACATGGGCGCGCTACGCGACAACGACGACCAGACGCCAGCCTTGAGATGAGCACGCCTGTGCCGGGCAAGCTCCGGATAGATGCCGCCGCCGGCAGCGCGTTCCCGCGTCCAGCGGTCTAGCATCCATCCGACCTTCGGAGAGGCCCAGTTGATGACCTGGACATGAATGCCATCGGGGAGGCTGTCATTGAATATCTGGGCGACGATCTCGTGCCTCTGTTCACTCAGCGCGCCGATCGGCGTCATTTCAAGAACCAGACCGACCGTCTCTTCCTGCTGGTAAAGCTGGTGGACCTCGTCCCAGGCCCGCCAGGGCAAAAGGGCGGATACGGTTGGCGCAATCGCGCGCTCGAGTGCGCTCGTAGGCTCCGGCAGATCGTCCCAGAAGAGACGTCTTGCCAGGCGCTGAGCCCCTCCCCTCAGCTGCGCGACGGCAGGTTTGAAGTCATACGGCGGCATGGTGTCACCTGCCCCCGCCTTGCTGTGAAGACGACGAAGCCGAAGCCTGCGCCGGCGGGACGGCCGAGGGCGCCCCAACCGTCTCACCCGGCTTCGGAGCGGATGCGGCGGCAACCGGTGGCGCGATCCACCATTCGGCCTTGCGCATGACCGCGTAGACCTCGGACCGGTCATGATAGTCCCCTTGCGCATCCACGTAGGGCGCGACCAGGATCCGCATCGTCTGGTCCGTTTCCCGGCGGGGTCCCTCTTGACGCGTCACCGAGATTGGCCGGTTCTGGTCCCACCAATTGGCCGGCGCCGCGCCAAAGATGGACGGCCTCGTCTTCATTGCATCCCTGGCGGCAGGGCCACGATCGATCTGCGAGATGGACGCACAGGTCTGGTTGCCGGCGGCCCGGCACGACCATGAATGGGTCGTCGTGTTCCCGGTGAGGCAACCGCTCAGCAAGAAAGGCAGGGTGACGATAACAAGACGGCGGATCATGAGGATTTTTCCACGAAATCTTTGAGGGCGGACGGGGCGAGGAAGCCGGCATTGACGGCGCCGTCGGCCCGGATGATGGTCGGTGTTCCGGAAATCCCGTGCTGGCGCGCAAACGACGTATTCTGGTCGATGGCCGTCGCCGCACCTGGACACGCCGGCGCCGGACTGGCGGCGCCCGCGTAGATGGCGAGCGAGGCCAACGGACGATCCTTGGCGCACAGGGCCGATCTGGCACGGGACACGCTGTCAGCGCCAAGGATGGCAATGGGATATTCCGTCACTTCGAAGCGCTTGTCCCCGGCCAGAGATGTGAAGAACATGCGGCAATAGCCGCAGTTGAAGTCTGAGAAGACCTTGACCTTCAGGGGCGCCCCTGGATTGTGAAGGATGGCATTGGCGGCCGGCAGGTCGACCGTCAGTTTTTTCAGCGGGGCCTCTGTCGCAGCTGCCGTGTTCGCACTGGCAAGGTGTCCGACAGCTCCGTTTACTTCGGCGAGCTGGCGAAGGCGCTCGTCGGTCAGGTCGACTTTCCGCTTCAGATCGAGAAGAGAGCCGACGACGACAAACCGGCCATCGCGCGTCGCATAGAAGAGGTTCTTGCCCGCGGTGACTTCACACAGGCCCGGCACTGCGGTGCTGCAATTGACGGCGCTTATGGGTGTTCGCGGAAACTGGACCTGAAGGGTCTTTTGCAGCGGGCCGGTATCGGCCATGGCCAACCAGGTGACCGCACCGGCCGCGACCATGACAACGGACGTTGCCGCCGTCAGCCATAGCCCGCGCGACCTTGGGGACGACATGGGGAAAAGCGAGATGTTCATTGCACAGCGCCTCTGCTGGTAAAGCGGAAGCCGGCGAGGAAGACGAGTTCCACGTCCATGCCGGTCGGCATTTCGATGACCGGCTGATATTGCTCCGCGCGTTTGATGTAGTAATCGGCGAGCATGGCCGATGCATTGCTGACGCCCGTACCGAGGGTCGATTGGGCGATCTGGGACCCGGTCAATGGCGCGGTCGCAAGCCCGGCGACGCCGTTATTGCTTGTGATCCCTTCGAGGTTTCTCTGGGTGTTGGTGCTCATCGCCTGGCCCAGGCCCTGAAGGGTGCCGGCAACAAAGGCCTTGTTGGCGAAGTTGCCCTCGCGGGAAACGACCCTTCCACGGACGCCGGACTTGCCCATGTAGGTCACATAGCCTTCGACCTTCGAGACCATGTAGTGCGTGGCATCGACTGGACAGGTAATCTGCTGAAGCTTGATGTAAACCTTCTCGGAAGACAGCTCGGCGAACGCCGCGCCGTTGACCAGGCAGCCATTGAGGTTGCTGGTCTGGAACTTCCCGTCGCTGCCGACGCCGGTTGCCAGTCCCGCGATACGGAACAGGACAGGCTTGGGGTCAGCCGTGGCGGCGATGCCGGTTTGCATGTCGACGCCGACCAGGACCTTCGCCGGCACGTAGCTGTTGGGGGCGACATACTGCGAACTATCAAGGACAGAGACTTTTTCGGTGGCGGCCACGTCCTGTTTTTCCGACGCCTGGGCGACCGGATCCACGGGCGATGTTCGCAGATCGACGACCTTGATCGATCGACGCGCCGGGCTGGCCGCCTGCGGATCCTGACCGCTCAGGATCGGTGACGCCGCGCCCTGGGCTCGGGGAATGGGCGCGGCGCCGCCTGTCGCACGGAAGTCCTGCCCCGCCTGGTCAGAGAGCGGTTCCGTGCGCGTCCGAACGATGACTGGCGCTCTGGCTTCGGTCCGGGTGGCAACCTGCTGGCCGAGATCGGCATTCTGGGTCGCCAACTGGGCATTCTGCTGCTGGGCCGTCTGAAGTTCCTGCTGCAGGTCCGCCATCTGGCCGCGCAGCTTCGTGTTTTCGGCTTCGGGGCTGATGGTCGCCGGTGCGGCTGCGTCCGCCGTCGCCAGGGTCCGCTGTTCGAGCGCCTTCTGCTGGCCGGTTTCACCCGCCGGCTTCTTGAAGTTCATGGCATAGAAGACACCGCCGCCGACGATCGCCGCGCCACCAATCAGGAGGAGCCACCGCATATTCTGGCGCCGGCGCGCCTGGAGATTGGGATTGCCGATATCGTCGATGGACTCGGGCAAGGGGTCGGCGATGCTCACTGTGCCTCCTCCTCGATGTAGACCCGGGCCGTGTCGCCGGCTTCCAGCAGTTCGTTGCTGACACCGGCGGCCATGACATGGCGTACGAGGAACTGCTCTGCCGGCAATGCCCGCGGGGCGGTGTCACGATTGGTTATGGCCAGGACGATTCCGCGCAGGCCCGCCGCATGGTAATAACCAAGCGTCCGGACGCTCAGATGGTTGACCTCGCTTGGCCGCTCGCTCGCCGGTTCATAGGTCACGCCTTCGGTGACCTGGTCGTTGAACATCAGCTTCATGAACGCGGTCACGGTTTCGCTGTAGCCATTGGTCCGCAGCATCGGCGCGGCACGTGACGCGGCCTTGGTTTCCGGAACAAGCTCGATGGTCTTGGCCGGGCCATCCCCGGGATGGAGAAGAACCTGGGCTGTTTCGCCGCCGTCGGTCGTGACAAACAGGCTGAAAGTGCGGCCGCTTGTGTCGCCGTCAAAGCCGATGAAGACATCGCCGGTGGCGGCGTCATTCTGGATCAGGACCTGGGGGCCATTCGGGTCATCAAGCGACCGTACCGATGTGATCTTTTCTCCCTGCACGAGGAGGCGCGACATCTGCGTTGCCGACACATCGACCGACGCCGTCCCACCTTTCACTGGGACCGTGTCCGCAAGTGCGGGCATGCCGAAGAGCGTCGCGGCAATAGCCGCGCTGAAAAGCCAGATCGTTTTCATCATAGGTCTCCCGGAGAGCGAGGTTTGACCTTCGACCCGCGCGCGTCCTTCGGGTCGATCTCTGCGATCGATGCCAGGCGCAGCAGGGTTCCGGTCTTGGTCCAATGGAAGGCGTAGACCTTGGGCTGGTCATCGAGCACCTGTTCGCCCTGGACGATCAGAAGCCGCCCCCGGACCTCTGAATAAAGCCCCGCGGTGTCCTCGAAGAAGTCGTCGGGGAAGAAGGTCTGCGACGTATGCTGTTGTTCGGCTTGGGCGCTGTCCTTTTCGAGCGCCGTCTTGACCGCCTCGAAATGTTTCGGGTCCATCAGGCGTTGGGCGCGACGTTCAAAATAGCCGGCCGTTTCCGGGGTCTTGTTGAGAAAGAGCCACGCGGCGTCGCGCGTCATGTCTTCCAGGTAGTCGGCATCAACGCGCCCGTTGGCGTCAATGAAGGCGTCCGCCGGGAGGGTCGGTACCAGGACGATCCGGCTACCGTTCATGACGGTGAAGCCGAGGACGAGGTTGGAGACGACAGAAACGGCGAGCAGCAAGCTGAGCGCAACGCTGCGCTGGGCAAAGAGCTGGCTTGATTTTTGTGCGGTTTGGAGGTCCATGGCCCTACCCCACCAACAGTCGTGCGTCGGACGCCGGCGTGGCCTTCAAGCCGAAGGTCCGCGATGGTAGCAGCCAGTAGGCCGCCCATAGGACCCGGTTGAGATTGCCGCCCTTCTTGATCCGCCGCAGAGCCCAGAAGCAGGCGCCACCGACGATCAGGCCGACCAGGAAATTGGCTGCCAGGGTGAGCACGATGAGAGGAGCGACCACGACGATCAGTTCGTCAGGCGTGAAAATGAAGTAGCGCTCGGGCTCGTTCAAATGTTGAGGTATTCGCGTGTTCATGGGGTGACCAGGCTTTGACGCCTCGCCCGTCATTCCCGTGACGGACGAAGACAGGGATGGGATCAGAAGGTCGCCGAGGCGAGGGCCGAGACGATGCCCGGGCCCGTGGCCGCCGTCAGGCCGATGCCCGCGGCCGACGCGATCAGGCGCCAGTCGAACTTGAGGACCATGCCGACCAGGGCAGAGCCGATGCCGGCGACGGCGGCGAGTTTGCCGAGGGAGCCGGTCGACCAGTTGGTAAGGGTGGTGGTGGCGGCGTTGAACGTCGTGTCCGTACCGGCCATGGCACTGGTGACAAATGCGATGAGCAGAAGAGCCGCTGCGGCAATCATCAGGATTTCGAACAGCAGAGTATTGTTGAGTAGACGATGCCGCGCATCGTCCACCCTATACATGAGCGAATTCATGTTATCAGCCTTTCATTGAGAGTGGTTGGCGTAGCCGTCTGGCCACGTCCAAGCATTCACATTTCGCACCCTGTATTCAAGCGGTTGCGTTGCGGGCCGATTTCACCAAATGCGGTAAAACATCCGCACCACGGGCAGATTGTCGCCATTTGCTGCAAAATTGCCTTGTGGTGCTGTCCGATTGCTTCGTTTGGGGCAAAACGTCGCCAAAAAACCGAACCCGCGTCGGCGTTTTGCTCGTTTGACTCTTTCCATGAAGGGGGCACGCGCGTATTCCTTGTTGGAACTGGTCAAGTCCGGAAGATCCCATGCCCGCCCTCCCCTCACGGTCACCGAAATCGACTCGACGCCCACATGTGCGCAGATCGGCGTCGGCCAATGTAGTGGTCGACCTGACGAACGATCCGAACTGGTGTCATACGGTCGAGTCGGGCGTGATCGAACACGCTAACCGTTTCATGGCGCAGGACCGTTCGGCCGTGGGCATGAAGGTCACGACCAAGCTTCTCGTCGAGCCCGCGATGGAATTCTGTGCGCGGTTTACGGGCGACGAGATCGTTCTCGCAACGGATGGCGCCTTCGATGTCGACCAGTACAAGGAAGGGTCGGTCACCGTCTCAAGGGACTTCCTCAATCAGAAGATTCTGCCGTTATCGCGGCGGTTCCAGGAGACCTGTTCGACCGGCGAGAAGCAGCGCTGGGGTACACGTCAGGTAGTGATGGCGTGTCTGTTTCTCTATGCCAACCACCTCGTCAAAAACCACCAACGCGCGGATCGCTTTATCAGATAAGTATTTATAATCAGTGCATTACATTTGTTTTCACAAAACCTCAAGTATGACTTGAGGTTTTTGAAAACTGTTGATAAGTTTTCAGCATTACAACCCGGGGGGAAACTATGACCGATCTTTGGAACGTTCCGAAAAACGCACATCTGCCGGATGTCCTGACCGCGAGGGTCTCTGAAGGCATGCGTTATGGTTTCACCATCCGGTACCGGATCAGCAGCCAGGGGGAACTGGCGCGCAAGCAGTTGGCCCACGCGCTGGGCATCGACCGCGGGACCTTGCGGCGATACCTGGAGCCTGTGCTCGACGAGCAATACCGCATCGTGAGCGGCCCCACCAAGGTCAGCCTCCTCCACGACATGATCCTCAAGATGGGCGTGTGGCCGTCGCAGCTTTATAGCGCGGCGGAATCCAGCAATAGCCTCAATGAATACCTGGGGGAGGTCACGCGTATTTTCCTAGCGCCGCCCTTGGACTCGCTGGCGATAGCCTTCCTGCCCGTCGCCCAAGCCCTTGGCCAGTTGTGATGGTAAGGCCCGGTCATGCGGCCGTCGTGCTGGCTTGTCTATGGACAAGTTCGGCTTCTCATGGCCCCCCTATCGGCGCCAGCCCTGTGGCTTTCCACCTCCGGGATAAACAGGTCTTTGAGGCTGGTTTCTTCGCGTCCTGGCTTGAGG
>FSUR01000234.1_pt1 | contig 25061 bp, 24 predicted proteins | sample 1637491 | NCBI WGS metagenome assembly FSUR01 (sample SAMEA3914816, study PRJEB12502) | metagenome | biome: forest; material: soil | place: USA | collected 2011-09-16 | depth 0.3 m
GGCCAGGCCTATCTGGGGGCAGCGCTCGACTTTTTCCGCATCTCGGCGATCATCGTCCTTTTGCTGATCCCCTTGATCTGGCTGTGCAAGGAAACCCGCGCTCAAGGCCCGGTGCATGCTGCCGCCGACTAACGCTTGATATCATCGCAAGAGCGTCATACGGTTTCCGATGAAACGGAGTAGCCCATGATCGCCCTTGCCTTGCACGGCGGGGCCGGCGCCAAGGCCGGCCGCGATTATTCGACTGAAATCGCCCACATGCGTGAGGTGGCCAGCACCGCGCGGGAACGCCTCAAGGCCGGCGCCAGCGCACTCGACGTCGCGGCCGAAACCGTGAAGGCGCTCGAAGACTCCGGCCTCTACGTTGCCGGCAGGGGCGCGTCACCCAACGCCATCGGCGTCTACGAGCTCGACGCCAGTCTGATGGACGGTCACACGCGCCGGGCCGGCGCGGTGGCAGCGCTGCAGGACTTCGCCAATCCGATCCTGATCGCCCGCGCCGTCATGGACTGGACACCGCACGTCCTGCTGGTTGCCGAGGGCGCAGCGCACTTCGCCGAAGCCCAGGGCTTTGCCCGTCTGCCCGATCCTGAAGCCTATTTCACCCGCGCCGGCCGCTTCGAGTCCAACCATCCGCCTGGCACCCTGGCTCATGGCACGGTCGGCTGCGTGGTCTGCGACGCCGAAGGCCGCCTGGCCTCCGCCACCTCGACCGCCGGTGTCTTCGGCAAGCTGCCCGGACGTGTCGGTGATACACCGCTGATCGGCGCCGGCACCTGGGCCGACGGCACGGCGGCAGTTTCATGCACCGGCCAGGGTGAATACTTCATCAGGGTCAATGCCTCCGCCCAAGTCGCCTTCCGCCATGCGGCAGGCGAAGGCCTTGGCGACGCCGCCGGCGCGGTCCTGCAGCAGATCGTCGATATGGGCGGCGAAGGCGGGCTGATCGCCGTCAATGCCCGCGGCGACATCGCCGTGCCATTCCGCTCAGCCGGCATGAAGCGGGCGTGGTTCCAGGGCGACGGCGATATCGTCTCGGAAGCTTTTTGAAAACCCCGCGAAGGATTGCCGTACATACAGCGTATAACCCTCCAGGACGATTGAGAGGTTATAACAGCATGCCGCAACCTCAGGGATTGGATACCGCGCTGGCCTTGTCGCGCTTTGGCCTGGGCAGCAATACCGACGGCGTCGCCGCCATAACGGGCGACGTCCGCGACCACCTCAAGGCCGAGATCGACGCCGGCGCGCCCGTGCCCGACCGCCGTGATCTGCAGGCCACGCCCGATCTTTTGGTCGCCGTCTATAAATACGAGATGGACAAACGCGCCGAGCGCGAGGCCATGAAGGCTTCTCCCCCTCCGGCACCAAGCCAGATGGATATGACAGCGCAACCGATGGCGCCGCCGCCCGCCATGAAGCCCGGCGCCGATCTCGACAATCCCGTTCGCCCAGCCATCGTCGCCGAGCTCGACGCGCGGTTCAACGACACGATGAAGCGGCCTGTGATCGGCTTCAACGAGCGCATGGTCATGTTCTGGACCAACCATTTCGCCGTCTCGGTCAAGAAGAACCAGCAGGTCGGCGCCATCGCCGGCGCCTATGAACGCGAAGCCATCCGCCCCTATGTCTTCGGCAAATTCTACGATCTGGTACTGGCTGTCGAAACGCACCCCGCTATGCTGATCTATCTCGACAATTTCCAGTCGATCGGCCCAAGCTCTCCCGGTGCTCGTGCCGGTGGCAAGGGGCTTAACGAAAACCTGGCGCGCGAGATACTGGAACTGCACACCATGGGCGTCGGGTCCGGCTACACCCAGGCCGACGTCACCAGCTTCGCCAAGGTGATCACCGGCTGGAGCATAAACCGTAACGCCAACAAAGGCGCGCCCGGCACCTTTGTGTTTAACGACCGTACGCATGAGCCGGGTCCACAGACCGTCCTCGGCAAGACCTACGCCCAGTCCGGCATGGACCAGGGCAAGGCGACCTTACGCGACCTGTGCCGCCATCCCGCGACGGCACGGCATATCGCCACCAAGCTGGCGCGCCACTTCGTCGCCGACGAACCGCCGCCTGCCCTGGTCAAGCAACTGTCCGACGTTTTTCTGAAGTCGGACGGCGACCTGGCCGAGGTGTCGCGCGCCCTGATCGACGCATCTGAGTCGTGGTCGCCGAAACTCACCAAGATGCGCTCTCCGCTCGAATACGTTGCCGCCGTGACGCGCGCCACCGGCGCGACGCTGAAACCCGGCGCCATCACGACTGCGCTCAATGCCATGGGCCAGCCTTGGTGGCAGCCGCCCGGCCCCAACGGCTTCCCCGATACGGTTGCCGCCTGGGCGTCGCCGGAATCGCTGGCCACGCGCATGGACTTCGCCAATTCGCTGGCCACGACCGCCGACCGCTCGGTCGATCCGCGCGCCTTTGCCGAAAGCCGGCTGGGCGCGCTGCTCGACGACCACACCCGCGAAGCCGTCGCCCGCGCCGAAAGCCAGGCGCAGGGCCTGGGCCTTGTCTTCCTCTCCCCCGAATTCATGAGGCGCTGAGATGATCGATCGCCGCAGTCTTTTGGGCGCCATGGGCGCCACCGCCGCCTTCGGCGGTTTCATTCCCAAGACCGCCCGTGCTGCCGGGGCGCGCGACCCGCGTCTTGTCGTCATCGTCCTCAGGGGCGCGCTCGACGGCCTGACCTCCGCGCCGCCAGTCGGCGATCCCGACTATACAGCCGTGCGCGCACAGTTCGCCATGCCCGATGCGATCGCGCTCGATTCGATGTTCAGTGTCCATCCGTCGCTCGTCAATTTTGCCCGCCAGTACAAGGCCGGCCAGGGTGTTTTGATTCACGCCGCCGCGTCGCCCTATCGCGACCGTTCGCACTTCGACGGCCAGGACGTGCTCGAATCGGGGATGACGGCGCCGGGCCATACGGACTCGGGCTGGCTCAACCGCTTCCTGCAAACACTTGCCGTCGACCAGCGCGTCAATCCTCGCGGACTTGGTATCGGCGGCGTCACGCCGCTGGTCATCCGCGGCGCCGCGCCCGTGCTTGGCTGGGCGCCCAGCACGTTGAAGCCGGTCGACGCCGACCTGCCGCCGCGCCTGATGAGCCTTTATCAGGCGTCCGACCCGCTGCTCGCCAAGGTGCTGAACGAGGCTATCGTCACCGGCAGGATTGCCAACGGTTATAGCGGCATGTCGAAGGGCGCCGGCGGCGGTCCGGGCGACCCGCAGACGATGATCGCGATGGCTCAAGGCGCGGCGCGCCTGCTGACGGCCGAGGACGGGCCGCGCATATGTGCGCTTGCTTTCGAAGGCTGGGACACCCACACTCAGGAAACGCAGCGGCTGAAGACCTTGTTGGCCGGGCTCGACGGTGCCCTCGGCGCGCTCGAGACGACCCTGGGCCCGGCGTGGAACGACACGGCCGTGCTGGTCGTCACCGAATTCGGCCGCACGGTGGCGATCAACGGCACCCAAGGCACGGATCACGGCACGGCCGCCGCGGCCTTCCTGACCGGCGGCGCCGTCAAGGGCGGCCGCGTCATCGCCGATTGGCCGGGTTTAAAATCCGCTCAGCTTTACCAGAACCGCGACCTGATGCCGACAACGGACTTGCGCGCCGTGGCCAAGGGCCTGATGGTCAGCCTCTACGACACGCCCGCCTCGGCCCTGGCGGACAAAGTTTTCCCGGATTCGGGAAGCGTTGCGCCGATGGCGGGGTTGATTGTGTAGAACGCAGCTACGCTTTCACTTCCGCTCTTCGCGATCCATCACCGGCGTGTCCGGCGTGAACGGGTCGCCTTGGCAGTTGGGACAGATGTCAAAGTTCTTTTGGGGAAATTTTTTGCCTTGAATGTAGGGCCAGTCGAGCACACGGACTTGGCATTTGGCGCACCGCACCACGAACAAAGGCATCATCCCCAGTGCCAGCAGGCCTATGATTACGGCGGAACCATACGGGTGCTGGTTCCACGCCCCGGCGATCGCCAGGATGAAGACAAGCGGGTAACCGATGTACGCTGCGAAAATATAGGCCTTCACATAGGTCCGCATATCGCTTAGGCCGTTACCGGCACATCCCATCAATCCCGCCACTGCCGGCACCGGCAGGAACCTTCGAAATGTCCTTGCCGGTCTGGTAGGCCGTTCGCTCCATGACCGTGCCGTCGCCGGCCTTGGGGTCCGTTTCGGCGTAGGCCGGGTCGCTCTCCGCTTTTTCCAGCGTCACATAGTGTGCGCCCGCGGCGTCGAGACGATTCAGAACGTCTGGAAGCATGATCGAGGCAAAACCGCCGATATGGGTCAGCAGGACCTGCGGGATCGTGCGGCCGTAGACAGTCTGCGACAGGGCCTTCATGCGGACGATGCCGGCGTCGACACCCGCCAGGTAGCGCGTCTTCAGAACGGCGATACTGGCCTGGTCGTTATTGGCCAAGCAGCGTCCATAGGTATCGCTATAGGCCCAGTCGTCGAAACTGACCGAGACGTCGGCGATGCGATAGTCGTGCGCCTTCAGCCAGGCATTGACCGGATCGTGGTGCGTCGCGTCGCCACCTGACAGGAACGGAAAGCGCAGGAAATGCCAGTCTTCATTCGGCATATAGGTCTTTAGCGTCGGCTCGTTGGCGACGATATCGGCCTCGAACGCTTCCACCGTTCCGGAATTGATATTCATGTGGGTGTAGGTGTGGTTGCCGAGCGGATAGCCTGCCGCCCGCCACAGCTTCAGCGCCTCTTCGCTGCCGGGCTCGCGCTGGATGCCGACGGCGTTGACGAAGCCGTAGGCCTCAGGAACCTTATGCGCCTTCAGCGCGTTGATGTAGTTGCGCGCGATGTCGGCGCGGCTGAGCCCCGGCGTCACCGAACCGTGCACTGGCAGGTCGTCGACCGTAATGGCGATATCAAAGCCCTTATCGGTCTTGGCGGCTGCGTGGGCGCCAAAGGCCGTAAGACAAAGGGCGGCGGCTGCGACGGCGGTAAAGGCTTTCATCGTGCGAGCTCCCAAATTTCTTTTGCGGCGAGCATGGCGCAACCCTTCCTCCAGCGCAAGGCGATAGCGCTAACAACCCCCATGGCTCATTTTGAATAACCCGGTTCTTTCCCCTTGCCGCGATTCAGTTGCAACGATAACCATATCGCAGTTGAAAGAGCGTTCACCAATCACCGGCTAAATTCAGGGGGCCAATTAATGAGTGGCAATATCTTTTTGCGTACCGGCGTCATCATCCTGACGCTCGGCATGTGCGTCGGCATCTATATGGGCATGCACGAGGACTTCACCTTTGCGCCTGCCCACGCGCACCTGAACCTCGCCGGCGGCGTTCTGATGTGCGTCGCGGGCCTGTTCTACAACAGCCGTCCCGCGCTTTCGGGCAAGCTCACCGCGATCCATTATGTAATTCAGCTAGTGGGCGCCGTCCTGCTGGCGTCCGGCATTGCGGGCGCCCAGATCCATGCGCCCTGGTTCCCGCCCGTCGTCGGCGCGGGATCCGTCCTGACGCTGCTCGCCATGCTGTTCTTCGTCTTCATGGTCTTCAAGGGTACGGGCAAAAAGGCGACGGCCGCCTGACGAAAGTCAGACGGCGAAGGGCTTTTTGCGTCTCAGGCGGCGAAGGCCTTTCTTGCTTCTCAGGCGGCGAAGGCCTGGGCCACCGCCCGGGTGACGGTCTCGAGCTCGGCAAACCGGTCGGGCTCGATATCCGCAAAGGTAAAGCAGGTTTTGGTCAGCGCCCGGGCCTTCAGGGCATCGGGTACGGGCACGTCGCGCCCTTCGCGCCCCGCCAGCGCCGGAAGATAATAGGACACCTTATGGCCCGTCAGCCGCACCGTTCCGAACCAGACCGGATCTCGGGACGCCATGGTGGCGGTCGGAAGATTGACCGTGCATTCACCGACGACGTCCTTTCCGATCTTCATCGCCGGCGCCGCGCGGACCATCAGGTCGCGCAAGGCAATATAGAGCGGGTATTGATCGTTCATGGTACACGTCCTCTTACTGAGTTTACGTCGTTGTGATCGACGATAACCGACAATCACCAAAAAAAGATTGCCAGCATCGGCAAAAAACGCATAGTTTCAGTTGTTACCATATCTCGCGACGGAGGGCTGCATGTCCGGGACAGACATTACGCGTAACGCACTCGGTCTCGACGGTTTTGCCTTCGTCGAGTTCACCGGCCCCGACACCGACGCCATGGCCGGGCAACTTGAGGCACTGGGTTTTACCGCGGTGGCGCGCCATCCGATGCGCGGCCTGACCCTGTTCCGCCAGGGCACTGTGAACTTCGTGCTCAACGCGGCCGGGTCACCGCACGCCGCCCGTTTTGCGGCCGTCCACGGTCCGTCGGCAAACGGCATGGGTTTCCGCGTCGAGAATGCAGCCAAGGCCTATGACCTGGCATTGACGCACGGCGCCGTTGCCGCCGACACCAGCCAATCGGCTTTCGGCGATGTGCCTGCTCTGCAAGGCATTGGCGGCTCGCTGCTCTATTTGATCGATAGCGACCCCTTCGCCGGCTGGGCGAAACTTGGCGATGCGGACACAGGCGTCGGCTTTATCGAGATCGACCATTTGACGCACAATGTGGCGCGCGGTCAGATGCGCACATGGTCGTCCTTTTACGCCCAGGTCTTCGGTTTCGAAGAGCAGAAGTATTTCGACATCAAGGGCCAGGCGACCGGTCTGTTCAGCCAGGCGATGATCGCGCCCGACGGCCGCATCCGCATCCCGCTCAACGAAAGTCAGGACGACGCCAGCCAGATCGAGGAATTCCTGCGCCAGTACAATGGCGAAGGTATCCAGCATATTGCCCTGTCGACCGACGATATCTACGCCACCGTCGAGGCCCTGCGGGCGCGTGGCGTCAAGCTCCAGGATACGATCGGCGCCTATTACGACCTGGTCGACAAACGCGTACCCAACCACGCAGAGGACCTGGAGCGCCTGCGCAAAAACTGCATCTTGGTCGACGGCTCTGTCGAAGACGGCATCCTGCTGCAGATCTTCACCGAGAACACATTCGGGCCGATCTTCTTCGAGATCATCCAACGCAAGGGCAATGCAGGCTTCGGCAACGGCAATTTCCAGGCCCTGTTCGAATCGATCGAACTGGACCAGATTCGCCGCGGCGTCATCAAGGTAGCGTAACCCCGAACCTCCCCTGGTATCAGGGGCATGGCGCCAGCGAAAGTATAACTTTCGCAAGCCATGGGACCATACGAGGAGCGCAGCGACGAGATATGGTGGTGGGGTCGAATTCCGCGAAGGAAGCGAACATGAATGGTTACATGACCGGCTTCGGCAACCAGTTCGCCAGCGAAGCCGTACCGGGCGCCCTGCCCGTCGGCCAAAACTCCCCGCAGACCGTGCCCTTTGGCCTCTATGCCGAGCAACTTTCCGGCACAGCCTTTACTGCGCCCCGCGCCGAAAATCGCCGCAGCTGGCTCTATCGCCTCAGGCCATCTGCCGGGCATCCGCCGTTTACAGCGGTGAACACGGCGCCAGAATGGGCCGACGCCACACCCAACCGCTTGCGCTGGTCGCCACAAACAATTCCGGAGAATGCGAAGGATTTTATTGCTGGCCTGCAGGCCTTTGCCGGCAACGGAGATCCGCTAGCGCAGTCCGGCGTAACCGTCTATCTGTACGCCGCTACGCAGTCGATGATGCGCGTCGCTTTCGACGCCGACGGCGAGCTTCTTATAGTGCCGCAGTCAGGCAATATTTCGATATTTACAGAAATGGGCAAGCTTGACGTCGCGCCGCTCAGCGTCGCCGTCATTCCCCGTGGCGTCCGTTTCCGCGTCGAACTCACCGCCGGCCCGGCATCGGGCTATGTGCTGGAAAACCATGGCCTCCCATTTCGCCTGCCCGAACTTGGCCCGATCGGCGCCAACGGCCTGGCCAACAGCCGCGACTTCGAAACACCAGTTGCTGCCTTCGAAGACCGCGACGAAGCGACCGAGCTCTTGCAGAAGTTCGGCGGCCGCTGGTGGACGACCATGCTCGACCATTCGCCGCTCGACGTCGTCGCCTGGCACGGCAATCACGCGCCGTATCGCTACGACCTGACGCGCTTCAACGCCATCAACACCGTCAGCTTCGACCACCCCGATCCGTCGATCTTCACCGTCCTGACGTCGCCGTCCGAAATCCCGGGCACGGCGGCGTGTGATTTCGTCATCTTTCCACCGCGCTGGATGGTGGCCGAAAATACCTTCCGCCCGCCTTGGTTCCACCGCAACGTGATGAGCGAATTCATGGGATTGATTACCGGCGCCTACGACGCCAAGGCCGGTGGCTTCACGCCCGGGGCTGCATCATTGCATTCGTGCATGAACGCTCATGGGCCGGACCTGGCATCATACGAAAAAGCGATCGCAGCGGACCTCAAACCTCACAAGATCACAGACACCATGGCCTTTATGTTCGAAACCCGCGTGCCGCTGCGTCCCAGCGCCTTTGCCATGGCTTCGCCGACGCTACAAAGCGACTACGACGCCTGCTGGCAGGGCTTTCCAAAGGCGGAGCTTCCACGATCATGACCATCGACCAAACCCACGATCCGAAGCTGTCGTCCTGGGTACCGGGCGCCGACAGCCACGCCGACTTCCCGGTGCAGAACCTGCCCTTTGGTATGTTCAGCCCGCCCAACGAAGCACCGCGTCCCGGTGTGGCCGTCGGCGATCACGTCCTCGATCTTCAGGCGCTGGTGGCGGCCGGCTTGTCACACGAGGTGCCGAACGACATAGCCACCATCCTCGGCACCCCGGCGCTGCGCAAAGGCCTGCGTCTGCAGCTGTCGCGGCTGTTGACCGAAACGCGATACCAAACCGCCACCGAGCCCTATCTGTTCGCGATGGCCGACTGCACGCTCCACCTGCCGTGCCGCATCGGCGACTACACAGACTTCTATGTCGGCATCCACCATGCGACCCAGGTCGGCGCTTTATTCCGCCCCGACAATCCGCTGCTGCCCAATTACAAGCACGTGCCGATCGGTTATCACGGCCGCGCCTCGTCGATTCGGCCGTCAGGCGTGCCGGTCGTCCGCCCGTCCGGTCAAACCAAGGCGCCCGACGCCGACACGCCGGTTTTCGGTCCCAGCAAGCGGCTCGATTTCGAGCTTGAACTCGGCGTCTTCATCGGTCGCGGCAATCCGCTCGGCCAGCCCATTGCCATCAACGACGCGCCAGACCATATCGGCGGCTTCTGTCTGCTCAACGACTGGTCGGCGCGCGACCTCCAGGCGTGGGAATACCAGCCGCTCGGCCCCTTCCTCGCCAAGAATTTCCACAGTACGATTTCCCCTTGGGTCGTCACGCCCGAAGCGCTGGCGCCGTTCCGTATGGCCCAGGCCCCGCGCCCCGAAGGCGACCCCCGGCCCCTGCCCTATCTGTGGAGCGACGACGACCAGGCGCACGGCGGCTTGAGGATAGATCTCACCGTCACCCTTGAAACCGCAAAGATGCGCGAACAAAACCTAGCGCCGTACACCTTAAGCCAAAGCCACGCCCGCCACATGTACTGGACGATCGCGCAGATGGTGACGCATCACGCGTCAAGCGGATGCAATCTCGAGCCCGGCGATCTGCTCGGCACCGGTACGCTGTCCGGACCAATGCGCGACGCCTCGGGAAGCATGCTCGAGCTCAGCGAAGGCGGAAAATCGCCAATAAACCTGCCCTCGGACGAAACACGGACTTTCCTTATGGACGGGGATACCGTTACATTGCAGGCGCGCGCCGAGGCCGAAGGCTTTGTTTCCATCGGTTTCGGACCGTGCACAGGAATGATTTTGCCGGCAAGGTGAGCCCATGCTCAGACTCCATAGCTATTGGCGCTCGTCCGCCGTCTATCGCGTACGCATCGCGCTCAACCTCAAAGGCCTCGACTACGAGCAGGTCACCCACGACCTGCGCACCGACCAGCAGTCGACCCCGGCCTACAAGGCGATCAATCCGCAAGGCCTGGTGCCTGCGCTCGACGACGGCGACCATATACTGACACAGAGCGTGGCTATCCTCGAGTGGCTTGAGGAAACCCACCCCGACCCGGCCCTGCTGCCGAAAAGCGCGATCGACCGTGCCCATGTGCGCGCCTTGGTGTCCGCCGTCGTTGCCGACATCCATCCGCTCAACAATCTGCGCGTCCTCAAAAGCCTTAAGCACGACCTGGGTGCCGACCAGCCGGCCATCGACGCCTGGGTGGCGCGCTGGATCGCGATCGGTTTCGACGCCATCGAGGAACTGATCGGCCGCCATGGCCACGGCTTTGCCTTCGGCGCCCAGCCAACCCTGGCCGATTGCTGCCTGATTCCGCAGGTCCTCAACGCCCAGCGTTTCAATATCGATCTTACGCCCTGGCCGCTGATCCGCGCCGGCAATCAGGCCTGCCTGGATCTGCCGGCCTTTGCCCGCGCCCAGCCGCAGCACCAGCCCGACGCCGACCCGCCGGTGGACGCGTGACATGAACCGCCTGTCGTCAACGCCCAAAGGCGTCGTCCTCGGCCGGCTCGACCTGATCAAGGACGGCCAGGCGCGTAACTTCGTGCTGGAAATCGGCGACGGACGCTTTCACGGCTTCGTCGTCCGCAAGGGCAAGCAGGTCTTCGGCTATGCCGATGTCTGCCCGCATGCCGGCCTGCCGCTGGCCGAGGAGCTCGACGACTATATGTCGAGCCGCGGCGACATGATTCTGTGCAGTTGGCACGGCGCGCTGTTCCGCATCAAGGACGGCTATTGCGTCGGCGGCCCGTGCGCCGGCCAGCGTCTGACCAAGTGGCCGGTCAAGGTCAAGGGCACCGATATCGTAACCGCTTAACCATTAAGCCGTGGCATCATTCGCCGCCCGTTTCGCCGTCACGCTCGATCCGGCCGAGGCGAGCACGACCAGCGCAATCGCAACGACCTGCACTAGACTCAGGCTTTCGCCGACGATCAGGAAGGCCAGAATCGCGCCGACGGCCGGTTCCAGGCTCATCATCAGACTGAAAGTCTTGGCCGGCATGTGCTTCAAAGCCAGCATCTCGAACGTATAAGGGATGGCGCTCGACAGCACGCCGACGGCAATCCCCCACGGCAGGACCGACCACGACCACAAGGCCGGGCCGGCCGTCGCGATGCCGATCGGCAGGGTGAAAATCGTGGTAATCGCCATGGCCAGGGCGACCGCCTTGCCGCCATGGACGCGATCGCTTACGCGCTGGCCGACGATGATATAAAGCCCCCAGCATACGGCGGCGACGGCGCACCACAGGACGCCGATCATATCGAGCGCGCGCGCCCCGCCTTGCCAGGGCAGAAGAATCACCAGGCCTAGAGCCGCGCAGGCGATCCACACGAAGTCGACGGCGCGCCTCGATGTCGCCACCGCCACGGTCAGCGGTCCCAGGAACTCGATCGCCACGCCGATGCCCAGCGGCACGCGCGCGATCCCCATGTAGAAGGTCAGGTTCATTACGCCCATAATCAGCGCATAGAGCCCAAGCACGCCCCAGTCCTTGCGCGCCGGGCCGTTACGCCACGGCTCAAAAACGGCCAGAAGAATCAGGGCAGCGAAGCCCTGGCGCAAGGCGGTCGTGCCTTCGGCGCCGACGATCGGAAACAGGTGCTTGCCGAAGGTCGCGCCGGCCTGGACCGACACAATGGAAATGAGGACTGCGATTGTCGCCAAGGTCCGGCGGGGTATTTTGGTCAGCATAACGACTCCGAATGGGCGCGTCGTCTTGTCGTGACCGGGTACGGCGCATCTCGTCCGGGGTATGAGTTCGTAACGGCCGCAACCGAAAAATACAAGCCTTGGTAAGCTCACAGAGTGCACAAAAAGCGCAGCATAAGGCCAGAATATATGGCCTTGGCACGGCATTCGTACGACAGAAATACGGCGATTAAATAAATTTGACATAAATGTCAGTTTCCAAATTGACCTTACGACGCGATTTCGGTATTTTCCGGCGCACAGAACAAGAGAATGTGCCACATGCCGACCGGCGTACCCACCTCCCTTCGCTACCGTCACCGCCAAACGCGGACGGGCCGAAATTCGGGAGCGGTATTCGCCTTCCACGCGATTCCTTCAAAAATTGAAGGCCGTTTGCTGCGGACTTTTGTGCGCAGCATAAGTCCGGCATTTCAGGCGCCGCTGTTCTTGTCTCGATAAAAAAGGGAGAATGAGACACATGCACGACCGACTGCTCGAATACACCTTCCGTCTCGGTGACGACGCACTGATCCTCGGTCAGCGGCTCAGCGCCTGGTGCGGCCACGCGCCCAATCACGAAATCGATCTCGGTCTGTCGAGCCTGGCGCTCGACCTGGTGGGCCAGGCGACCGACTTCCTCAGCCTGGCAGCGCGCCTCGAAGGCAAGGGCCAGGACGCCGACACGCTGGCCTTCCGCCGCAGCCCGCCCGACTACCACAACTGCCTGCTGGTCGAGCAGCCGAACGGTGACTTCGCCCAGACCCTGGCGCGCCAGTTCCTGTTCTCGAACTGGCAGCTGCTGATGCTCGACGCACTGACGCTTTCGTCCGACCGCGACCTGGCGCACATTGCCGCCAAGAGCGTCCGCGAAGTCACGAGCCATGTCGAATTCTGCCATGAGTGGATGGTGCGCATGGGCGATTCGACGGTCGTCTGCCACAAACGCCTGGTCCTCAGCCTCGACATGATGGCGCGCTTCGTCGACGAGCTGTTCATGATGGATGAGGTCGACGATGAGTTGCTGGCCCGCGGCATTGCCGTCGATAAGACGGCCTTGCGCGCCGAGTACGATGCCCGCATCAATGCCGTGCTGCACGAGGCCCGCCTGGCGCATCCGCGTCCGATCGAGCCCGTTGTCGGCGGGCGCCGCGGCCACCACAGCGAACACCTCGGCAATATGCTGGCGGAAATGACCTTGCCGCCGCGCGACGCGGCATAAGCGCAATCCAGAAAGTGTGCAGCGGTTTCTGGATAAATTGCGCGACTAACAAAGACGCAGTTACAATTGCAACCAGTTTCGTTATGGGCTAAATTGACTCATAACGAAACTGGAGGTGCCCGATGCGCGCCGACTTCTATAACCGCGTCGCCACGACGCTCGACGACATTGCCGAGCGCGGCCTGACCAAGCCCGAACACGTCATCAGTTCCATGCAGCGGCCCGCACTGACGCTCAAGGACGGGCGTCAGGTCGTCAATTTCTGCGCCAACAACTATCTTGGCCTGGCAGATCATCCCGAGGTGATCGAAGCCGGCCGCGAGGCCATGCGCACCCACGGCGCCGGTATGGCCAGCGTACGCTTTATCTGCGGTACCCAAGATCTGCATAAACAGCTCGAAGCGCGCATCGCCGCCTATGTGGCCAAGGAAGACGCCATCCTGTTCGCCGCCTCCTTCGACGCCAATGCTGCGGTGTTCGAGCCGCTGCTGGGCGAAGACGACGCCATTGTATCGGACAGCCTGAACCACGCTTCGATCATCGACGGCGTACGCCTGTGCAAGGCGAAGAAGTACCGCTTCAAAAACGCCGACCTCGACGATCTCGAAACGCAGCTTAAGGCCGCCCGCGCCAATGGCGCCCGCACGATTATGATCGCCACCGACGGCGTCTTTTCGATGGACGGCTATTTCGCGCCGCTCGACGGCATAGCCGCCTTGGCCGACCGTTACGACGCCCTGATCATGGTCGACGACTGCCACGCCACGGGCTTTGTCGGGCCAAAAGGCGCCGGCACGGCCGCGCGCCTAAACGTGTCCGACCGCGTCGACATCCTGACCGGCACCTTCGGCAAGGCGCTGGGCGGCGCCATGGGCGGCTATATCGCGGCCCGCAAGCCGGTTATCGATCTGCTGCGCCAGCGCGCCCGTCCCTATCTCTTTTCCAATGCGCTGGCCCCGGCCGTGACGGGGTCGTCGTTGAAGGCCATCGACCTGGCCGAGGCTGGCGGTGATTTGCGCGACCAACTGACGCAGAACGCCCAACGGTTTCGCGCCGGCATGACCAAGGCCGGGTTCAAGCTCCTGCCGGGCAGCCATCCGATCATCCCCGTCATGCTGGGCGATGCCCGGCTGGCGCAAGGCTTGGCCACGCGCCTGCTCGACCACGGCGTCTACGTCATCGGCTTTTCATTTCCGGTCGTGCCTGACGGCCAGGCGCGTATTCGCACGCAGATGTCAGTCGCTCACACGTTCGAGCAGATCGACATGGCCATTTCAGCCTTTTCGGCGTGCGCAGTCGAACTGGGGGTGCTGGTATGAGCGACGACGTGAAGCCCCTGACCGCAGACCGCCTCCGCCTGCCCGCCACCATGACGGCCTTGGCCAAGCTGAAGGCCGAGCCCGGCCTGTGGCAGACCGAAGCGCCCGTCCCGGAAATTGGCCCCGACGAGGTGCTGATCGAAGTGACGCACACAGCGATTTGCGGCACCGACGTCCACATCTATAACTGGGACGACTGGGCGCAGAAGACCGTGCCTGTGCCGATGATCACCGGGCATGAATTTGCAGGCACCATCGCCGCGATCGGCGCCCGCGTCACCCGGCCCCTGCATTTAGGCATGCGCGTCTCGGCCGAGGGGCATGTTATCGACCTGAACTCCGAGGCGGCGCGGCTGGGCGAGTTCCATCTCGATCCCAATACGCAGGGCATCGGCGTCAACCGCCCAGGCGCCTTTGCACGATTTGTCGCCGTGCCGGCCTTCAACGTGATCCCTCTGCCCGATCGCGTGTCGAATGAGTTGGGCGCCATCCTCGATCCCTTCGGCAACGCCGTCCATACGGTGCAACAGACCAATGTCATGGGCCGTGACGTCCTGGTGACCGGCGCCGGGCCGATCGGCATCATGGCGGCGGCGGTAGCGCGCTTTTCTGGCGCGCGATCGGTGACGCTCACCGATATCAATCCGTACCGTTTGGATCTTGCCGCCCGCATTGCCGATGTCCGCACGGTCGATGTATCGAAGGAAGACCTTCATGACGTGCGCCATGATCTGGGCGTTACGAACGGCTACGACATTGCGCTGGAAATGAGCGGCGCCAAGCCCGCCATTCCCCAGGCCATCGAGCATCTGCGCATGGGCGGCGAGCTGACGCTTTTGGGTATCCCGGCAGGCGCCGTGCCGTTCGACTGGTCGAGCATCATCATGAAAGCGGTCACCGTGCGCGGCGTCTATGGCCGGCAGATGTTCGACACCTGGAAGCGCATGCTGGGCCTGATCGAAGCCGGCTTTCCGCTGGAACGCATTATTACGCACCGCCTGCCCGCCGTCGCCTTTCAGCAGGGGTTCGACCTGATGCGCTCGGGCCAGTCCGGCAAGGTCGTGCTGGAGTGGGTGGGGGCGTAAGGAAGAGGTCCACAGATTTCACAGATTTCACCGATTACGTGTTCGTCTGACTGCGCTTCGATTTACAGGGACGGCGCTTTGCGCCGTCGAAGTCGCCTCAGCGAGACGCCGTCAGGTCCTTAATCTGTGCAATCTGTGAAATCTGTGGACCTCTTCCTTACCCGGCTTCCAGCGCAATGGCCGCCGCCGCCAAATCCTGCGATGCGTCACCGACACTTTTAAAGACAGTGATCAGCTCTTCGCGGTCGGCGACACCGTCCACATCGCACAGGTCGAACAGCGTCCCCTTGATGTCGGTTTCGGACAAAGCCATAACATCGCCGGCCTCCTTCAACGCCGCGAGCGTATCGACCCAGACGGCCCCGCGCGCAATCGCCTCATCGTCGGCCTCGCGCATATCGGGCAGGTAGCCGCCGATCAGCGCCACCTGCTGGCCCGGTTTCAGCCACCGCCCGTGTACGATCGGCTGGTGGCTGAGCGTGGCGCAGGCGATGATGTCCGCCTCATGCACGCTGCCTTGCAGGTCGTCACAAACCACCGTGTCGAAACCATTGTCACGCAGATGGTGCGCCAGCCGCTCAGCATTCTTGTGAGTGGGACTGTAGACCGCGACATGACGGATATCGCGGACAGCGCGGTAAGCAAAGGCCAGTTCCGTGGCAATCCGCCCCGATCCGATCAGCAGCAGGCGATGGGCATCTGCGCGCGCCAGTCTTTGCGCCGCAACCGCCGCAACCGCCGCCGTCCGCCTGGCCGTCAGTTCGCCGCCGTCGAGCAAAGCCTTGTGCTCGCCCGTCAATGCGTCGAACAGCAGATAGCTGGCCGTCACCGCCGGCAGGCTCCTGCCGACATTGCCCGGCGTGACATTGACGATCTTGACACCGCCGGCGCCAGAGGCACTCCAGGCCGGCATCAGGAGCAAGGACGCATCGGGCTCCACCGGCTGCGCAAGCGTGTGAACATGGCGCTGCGGCGCCTCGGCGCCCCGCAGCAACCGGCGCGGCAGTTCAGCGACCAGCCGGTCATACGGCAGTGCGCGGATTACGTCGTCACGGGAATAGATGCGCATGGCGGGCTCCTTTCATCGATAGGCTTTCGTTTCTTCCAGCAGCCAGTCGCGAAAAGCGACCAGCGGCGGATGGTCGGCGCGCTCAAGCGGCCAGGCCAGGTAATAGGCTTCGGCGCTTTTCATCTCGGCGAGGTCGGGCAAAGCGCGCACCAGTTGGCCGGTACGCAACTCCTCCTCGATCAGGAAGGTCGGCAACAGCGCCACCCCAAGCCCCGACCGCGCCACCTGCGCCACCGTGGCGAACTGGTCGAACAGCATGCCCTGGACGTGTTCGTCGGGCACATTATGCAAGCGCAGCCAACGTTCCCAGGCATCCGGCCGCGTTGTCATGTGCAGCAGCGGCGCCTTACGCAAATCAGCCGGTTCGCGAAAACCAAAACGCGCCAGAAGCTCAGGGCTGCACGCCGGCACGACATATTCCTCGCGCAGCAGGACGGTTTCGGCGCCGCGCCACTGGCCCGTGCCGTGGTGGATGGCCGCGTCCATCGGCTCAAGTGCGAAGTCAAACACGGTCAACCGCGTCATAAGGTTCAGGGTGATGCCGGGATTGCCGGCGAGGAAGGACGGCAGGCGCGGCGCCAGCCAGCGTGTGCCAAACGTCGGCAGGATGGCCAGGTTGAGCGTACCGCCGAGTGGATTGGCGCGCAGGTTGAGGGACGCCGTGCCGATCTTTTTCAAGGCGTCGCGGATCTCACGCGCATAGGCTTCCCCGCCCGGCGTCAGGCGAATGGTCTGGCGCTCGCGATGGAACAGTTCGACCTCGAGCTGCGCCTCCAGCGCCTTAATCTGGCGGCTGACAGCGCTCTGCGTCAGGTTAAGCTCGCGCGCCGCCGCGGTAACCGAGCCCGTGCGGGCAGCGGCCTCGAACGCCTGGAGGTGGGACAGCGATGGCAGGAAACGGCGAGGGGCTAACATATTCTGAAATGGCCAACATTCTCAAATGGAATGACTTAAGTCCGATTAAGCGGTATTAATGGCCATTATAGCGGCTAAAATAGTCCGAAACAGAATAATCTTTTTGAAATGTCGCAATCGATCACCACGCACGGACTTTGGGCCATGACGGCCCCCGACGCGCCCATAACCGGGCCGCTGAACGGCGACGTCAGGACGCACGTCTGCATCGTCGGCGGCGGCTATACCGGCCTGTCTACAGCCCTGCATCTGGCGAAAAAGGGCGTCCGTGCCGTCGTGCTGGAAGCACGCGACATCGGTTTCGGCGGCGCCGGGCGCAATGTCGGCTTGGTCAATGCCGGCATGTGGGTCATGCCCGACGAACTGCCGAAGGTTTTGGGACCTGTCTATGGCGATCGCCTGCTGACGCTCTTGGGTGACGCGCCATCGGCCGTCTTCGACATCGTCAAAACCTACGATATCGCCTGCGAACTCCGCACCGAAGGTACGCTGCATTGCGCGGTCGGGAAGGACGGCCTCGACGAACTCACGGCGCGCGAGGCGCAATGGCAAAGGCGCGGCGCCCCGGTCCGCCTGTTGCCGGCCGACGAAACGAAAGCGATGGTCGGGTCGCCCGCCTATTCCGCCGCCCTGCTTGATAGCCGCGCCGGCACCATCCAGCCGCTCGCCTATGTCCGCGGACTGGCCAAGGCTGCTATTAGCGAAGGCGCCGTAGTCCATACCGACTCCGCCGTTACCCACGTCGAAAATGATGGCGGCCGCTGGCGCGTGCTGACGGGACACGGCGCTGTCACTGCCGACTGGGTCGTCATGGCGACCGACGCCTATGCGCAGGGACCATGGGAAGTCATCCGGCGCGAACAGGTCCACCTGCCCTATTTCAACTGCGCCACCACGCCCTTGCCCGACGATGTCCGCGCATCGATCCTCTCCGATGGCCAGGGCGCCTGGGACACGAAAGAGGTTTTAAGCTCCTTCCGCATGGACGCCCGCGGCCGCCTTGTCTTCGGCAGTGCCGGCGCGCTGAAGGGTATGGGCGAAGCCATTCACCGCGACTGGGCTCTGCGCGCGCTCCACTGCATCTTCCCGCAGATAGGACCGGTCGGGTTCGAGGCCGAGTGGTACGGCCAGATCGGCATGACCGACGATAACCTGCCGCGTTTCCATCGTTTCGCAGACCGCGTCATCGCCGTTTGCGGCTATAATGGCCGGGGAATCGCCCCCGGCACCGTCATGGGCCGGGTTTTGGCCGAACACATTGCCGGCGAGCGTCCCGACGACGCCCTGCCCCTGCCCGTCACCGCGCCGCACGAAGCCAAGATGCGTGCGGTAAAGGAAGTCTTCTACGAGGTCGGCGCCCAGGCCGTCCATTTGACCGAACACCGAGGCCGATCATGATCCTTGATACCACCCGCACGCGCGAAGACGTCGAAGCCCTGCTCCACGTGCTCGGCGTCGACAAGCGCAGCCATACCGGCGGCGGGCTCATCGTCCGCTCGCCAAATACCGGTGACGTCATCGCGGAGGTGCAGGAAACGGCCGACGCAAAAGCGCAGATCGACAAGGCGCACCAGGCCTTCCTGCAATGGCGGACCGTCCCGGCGCCCAAGCGCGGCGAACTGGTTCGACTGCTGGGGGAAGAACTGCGCGCCCACAAGACAGAACTCGGCCGCCTCGTTTCGCTCGAAGTCGGCAAGATCACGTCCGAGGGTCTGGGCGAAGTCCAGGAGATGATCGACATCTGCGATTTTGCCATCGGCCTGTCGCGCCAGATCTACGGCCTGACCATCGCCACGGAACGCGCTCAGCACCGCATGATGGAAACCTGGCATCCGCTCGGCGTCGTCGGCATCATTTCGGCCTTCAACTTCCCGGTCGCGGTCTGGGCGTGGAATGCCGCGCTGGCGCTCGTCTGCGGCAATGCCATCGTGTGGAAGCCATCGGAAAAATCGCCGCTGACCGCACTGGCCACCCACGCCATTTTCGAACGCGCATTGAAGCGCTACGTCAACCAAGGCCATGACGCCCCCGACGGCCTGTCGGCGCTTTTGATCGGTGGCCGCGACACCGGCGAAGCGCTGGTCGACCACGAAGACGTCCGCCTGGTCTCTGCCACCGGCTCGACGACCATGGGCCGCGCCGTTGGCCCGAAACTGGCGGCGCGCTTCGCCCGCTCGATCCTCGAGCTCGGCGGCAACAACGCCGTCATCGTCGCCTCGACCGCCGACCTCGACCTGGCGCTTCGCGGCATCGCCTTTTCGGCCATGGGCACGGCCGGCCAGCGCTGCACGACCCTGCGTCGCCTGTTCCTGCACGACAGCATCCACGACACCCTGCTGCCGCGCCTGAAAGCGGCCTATGCCTCGGTCAAGGTCGCTCATCCGCTCGAAGACGGCACCCTGGTCGGGCCGCTGATCGACAAGGCGGCCTTTGACGGCTTCACCAAGGCGCTCGACGAAGCCCGCGCCGCCGGCGGCGTCGTCACGGGCGGTGAGCGCGTCATGGTCTCAGGCAGTGACAGCTATTACGTTCGCCCGGCTATCGTCGAAATGAAGGACCACGCCGGTCCCATGCTGCGCGAAACCTTCGCGCCGATCCTTTATGTCATGCGCTATACCACGCTCGACCAGGCGATCGCCTGGCAGAATGGGGTCGGCGCCGGCCTGTCGTCGTCGATCTTCACCAACGACATCCGCGAAGCCGAGCTCTTCCTCTCAGCGGCCGGATCGGACTGCGGCATCGCCAACGTCAATATCGGCACATCCGGCGCCGAGATCGGCGGCGCCTTTGGCGGCGAAAAAGAAACCGGCGGCGGCCGCGAATCGGGTTCCGACGCGTGGCGCGCCTATATGCGCCGCGCCACCAACACCATCAATTACGGCAGCACCCTGCCGCTGGCCCAAGGCGTGCAATTCGATGTCTGATACGCAAAAAGCCGCCTTCGCCTGGGACGATCCGCTGCTGTTGGCTGCACAGCTGTCGGACGAGGAACGCGCCATTTCCGAAGCGGCGCGCGACTACGCCCAAAGCGCCCTGATGCCACGCGTCCTCAAGGCCTATGCCGAGGAATACACCGACCGCGCCATCTTCAATGAGATGGGCGCGCTTGGCCTTTTGGGCGCGACCTTGCCCGAGCAATATGGCGGCGCTGGCGCCACCTATGTCGCCTACGGCCTGGTGGCGCGCGAGATCGAACGCGTCGACAGCGGCTACCGCTCGATGATGAGCGTCCAGTCGTCGCTGGTCATGTATCCGATCCACGCCTACGGCTCCGAAGCCCAGCGCATGAAGTACCTGCCGAAATTGGCCAGCGGCGAATGGGTCGGCTGCTTCGGCCTGACCGAGCCCGACGCCGGTTCGGACCCGGGCGCCATGCGCACGCGCGCCGAAAAGGTTGACGGCAGCTATCGCCTGACCGGCAGCAAAATGTGGATCTCGAATTCGCCGATCGCCGATGTCTTCGTCGTCTGGGCCAAGTCCGACGCGCACGACGGCCAGATCAAAGGCTTCGTGCTCGACAAGGGCATGGCCGGCCTGTCGGCACCGAAGATCTACGGTAAGCTTTCGCTCCGCGCCTCGATCACCGGCGAAATCGTCATGGATGGCGTCGAGGTCTCCGAAGACCATCTGCTGCCCAACGCCACGGGCTTGAAGGGACCGTTCGGCTGTCTTAACCGCGCGCGCTACGGGATTGCGTGGGGCGCTATGGGTGCGGCCGAGGACTGCTGGCACCGCGCCCGGCAATATGGCCTCGACCGCCACCAGTTCGGCCGGCCGCTGGCCCAGACCCAGCTCTTCCAGAAGAAGCTGGCCGATATGCAGACCGAGATTGCGCTCGGCCTTCATGCGGCCCTGCGCGTCGGGCAGCTGTTCGATGCCGGCCAGGTCCAGCCCGAAATGATCAGCCTGATCAAGCGCAACAATTGCGGCAAGGCGCTCGACATCGCCCGCATGGCCCGCGACATGCATGGCGGCAATGGCATCCACGAAGAGTATCACGTCATGCGCCACGCCCAGAATCTGGAGACGGTCAATACGTACGAAGGTACGCACGACGTCCACGCCCTGATCCTCGGTCGGGGGCAGACGGGTCTGCAGGCATTTTTCTGATCGCGTAATGACTTTACGAATGTTTACCGCATGAAACCTCTCTCCGGAGTCCGCGTTCTCGAACTGGCGCGCATCCTGGCCGGCCCGTGGTGCGGACAGTTGCTGGCCGACCTTGGCGCCGAGGTCATGAAGGTCGAGCGCCCCGGAACGGGCGACGATACCCGCGCCTGGGGCCCGCCCTTCGTCACCGATGCCAATGGCAATGCCTGGGGCGCCGCCTATTTCCACAGCTGCAACCGCGGCAAGTCGTCGGTCGCCATCGACCTCGATACAACCGGCGGCCAGGCTACCATCCGACAACTGGCGTCGGGGGCCGACGTACTGATCGAGAACTTCAAAGTCGGCGGATTGGCGAAATACGGCCTCGACTATTCCTCGCTCCGGGGAATAAATCAACGGTTGATATACGCGTCGATCACCGGCTTTGGCCAGGATGGTCCCTACGCCCAGCGCGCCGGATACGACTACATCCTGCAAGGCATGGGCGGATTGATGGACATTACAGGCGAACCCGAGGGCGAACCGCAGAAGGTTGGCGTCGCCGTCGTCGATATTTTCACAGGGTTGTACACCGCTAACGCCATCCTGGCCGCCCTGCATGGCCGCGCGACAACGGGCCAGGGCTGCCACATTGATATGGCGCTGTTCGATACGGCGGCCGCGATCCTGGCCAACCAGGGTATGAACTATCTGGTCTCCCGCACGTCGCCGTCGCGGCTTGGCAACGCCCACCCCAATATCGCCCCCTACCAAGTCTTCAAGGTTGCCGATGGCCACCTTATCATCGCCGTCGGTAACGATTCGCAGTTCAGGACATTGTGCCAGGTGCTTGACGCGACTCAACTAATTGACTCCCCGCTCTACCAAAGCAATAGCCGTCGGGTCGCCAACCGTGTGGAACTGGAGACCGAGCTTCAGCCGCGCCTCCAGACGTGGACGCGCGGCGATCTGCTGGCCCGTCTCGAAGCCGCCGGTGTGCCCGCCGGCCCGATCAACCGCGTCGAAGACGTGTTCAATGACCCCCAGATTATCCACCGTGGCATGAAACTCGATCTTATGGCCCCCGACGGGTCTCAGGTTTCGGGTATCGCTTCGCCCATCGTCATCGACGGCGTGCGCATAGCAGCCGATCAACCCAGCCCCATGCTCGGTTCAGGGCAAACTCAATGGAAAGACCGCCCATGACCCCCAGAAACGGCGGCAAAATCCTCGTCGATCAACTGTTGATTCAAGGCGTCGATCGCATCACCTGCGTTCCGGGCGAAAGCTTCCTCGCGGCGCTTGATGCCATGCACGACGCCGACATCGACGTACTGGTGTGCCGCCACGAAGGCGGTGCGGCGATCATGGCTGAAACAGCTGGCAAGCTGACGGGCCGGCCGGGTATCTGTTTCGTCACGCGCGGCCCCGGCGCCATGAACGCAGCCCACGGCGTCCATATTGCCGAGCACGATTCGTCACCAATGATCCTGTTTATCGGCCAGGTCGAGCGCGCCTTCCGTGGCCGCGGCGCCTTCCAGGAAATGGACTATGACGTGGTCTTCGGATCGGTCGCCAAATGGGTGGTTGAGATAAACGACGTCCGCCGCATTCCGGAAATTGTCGCCCGCGCCTTCGCCGTCGCGACGCAAGGCCGCCCGGGTCCCGTGGTCGTCGCCCTGCCCGAGGATGTGCTGACCGACACCGCTGAAGTGCCCGACGCACCCGTTGTCACGCCGGTAAAACCCGAACTTTCGATCACTCAGTTCCAGCAATTCGAGACGTTGCTACAGGCAGCCAAACGTCCTTTGGTCATTCTGGGCGGCAGTTGCTGGAGTGCTGACGGCTGTTCTGCCGTGGCCGATTTCGCCGCGCACTTCAAAATCCCGGTGGCGACGGAGTTCCGCCGCACGGCGCTGTTCCCGGCGACGCACCCGTCCTATGCCGGCGATCTCGGCTTTGGCCAGAACCCCAAACTGGCCGAGCGTGTAAAGTCCGCGGACCTCCTAATCCTGCTCGGCGCGCGCATGGCCGAGGTGCCATCGGCTGGCTACACGCTGATCGACACGCCGGCCCCGCGGCAGAAAATCGTCCATGTATTTCCGGATGCCTCTGAAATCGGCCGCGTCTATCGGCCAACCTTGGGCATTGTCTGCGCCCCATCGTCGTTCGCCAGCTCGCTGTCGTGGATGAAGACGCCGCTCGATGTGCCTTGGGCGCGCGAGACCGAAAACGCCCATATGGACTATTTGACCTGGACCGGCGCGCCGCCGCGTATTCCCGGCGATTTCCAGTACGGCGAAGCTGTCCGGCAACTGCTGGCCGCTGTGCCCGCCGACACCATCGTGTGCAACGGTGCGGGCAATTACGCCATCTGGGTCCATCGCTACTGGCGCCATACGCGGCCCAATACCCAGGCGGCCCCCACCTCGGGCAGCGTCGGCTACAGCGTTCCCGCCGGTGTCATGGCCAAACGGCTTTTCCCTGAGCGGACCGTCGTCGTCTTTGCCGGTGACGGTTGCTTCCTGATGCACGGCAATGAATTCGCCACTGCCGTGCAGTACGGCATCCCCGTCATCGTCATCGTGGTCGACAATGGCATGTACGGCACGATCCGTATGCACCAGGAACGCGCCTATCCGCGTCGCACGGTCGGCACCGACTTGAAAAACCCTGACTTTGCCGCTTACGCCCGTGCCTTTGGCGGCCATGGTGGGATAGTGCAGACGACAGAGGCGTTCCTGCCGGCGTTTAAGCGCGCGCAAGCCTCCGGTCTGCCAGCCATCCTTCACTGCTTCCTCGACCCCCAGGCCATCACGCCTGGCAAGACACTCAACCAGATCGCGCTGGGCGGATAATCCTCGATCAACCCGTAAGCGATTCCCCGGGTAAAAACTCCCGATAAAATTGCCAAATTGATCCGAAATAGTGTATGCAAAAAGCCTTCGGTCTGACGGGGGAAAACATGGAAACCTATCGCGGCGTCCGCATCACCAGTACCTACTTCTCCGGCCACAAAAACGTCGTTTACGATACGATTCAGCGTTCTGTGACTCAAATCTGCCGCGAGGGGCGCGGCGTGGGCGCCTTCTACATCGGCATCGCCAGCGGTCCGGACTACTACTTCGCCCTCAGCCGGCGCATCGATGCCAAGAAGATGGATCGCGGCGTGACGGACATGTACCTGCTCTACCAATCCAGTTCCGAGCGAAATACCTGCGATCTGGAACGTTGGCTTATCGACCATTTTCGCGAAATAAAACCTGACGACCGGCTATGGAACTCGGCGATCGGCGGCGGCGGAAGGCCCGGGTCCGGACCTTATTTCTTCCTTTATCTTGCCACCACGTTTGACCCCGATTAAGGGGAGCGGCCAACCGCAGCGGGCCTCCCCGCCGCGTAATCTGTGGACCTCTACCTTGCCTTCGACACTCCTGACAGTTCCGGGCTGGACCGCGTCCGAAAACTGCGCATAAATCGCGCGACTTTCGGGAGACGAAACCATGGGCAAGATCTATATCGGCATCGGCGGCTGGACATACGAACCGTGGCGCGGCGTCTTCTATCCCGAAAAGCTGTCGCAGAAGCGCGAGCTCGAATACGCGGCGTCGAAACTGACTTCGATCGAGATCAACGGCACCTATTACGGCGCGCAAAAGCC
>FSUR01000244.1_pt1 | contig 24698 bp, 16 predicted proteins | sample 1637491 | NCBI WGS metagenome assembly FSUR01 (sample SAMEA3914816, study PRJEB12502) | metagenome | biome: forest; material: soil | place: USA | collected 2011-09-16 | depth 0.3 m
CGTCTGCCCTATATCTTCGCGTCGTGCCGCTTCGCTCACTATCTGAAGTGCATGGTTCGCGACTGGGTCGGCGCCAATCGGGAGCCGGCGCAGCTGTCGCGGGACCTTACCAACTGGGTAATGCGCTATGTCGATGGCGCGCCGGAAACGTCGTCCGAGGAAACCAAGGCGCGCCTGCCGCTCAAGGGCGCATCGGTCGAGGTCGTCGCTGACGAGGAGAACCCCGGCTATTACAAAGGCAAGTTCATGTTCGTCCCGCATTACCAGCTGGAAGGCATGGACGTGTCATTGAGCATGGTGTCGCGGCTCCCCAAGGGCGGCTAATCCAAGCGGAGCGTTGTAAACCATCCGCTGCGTATTACAGGGCGGGATATAATAAAGGAAACTTAATATGGCAGTAGATGTATTCCTCAAGCTCACCGGCGTAAAGGGTGAAGCCCATGACAGTAAGCACAAAGAAGAAATCGATGTGCTTTCCTATAGCCTCGGCGTAAGCAATGCCGGCACGTCGTCCTACGGCGGCGGATCCGGCGCTGGTCGTGCATCGTTCTCTGACCTGAGCATCATGAAGCGCGTCGACAATGCGTCGCCGACCCTTTTGAAGTTTTGTGCCACGGGCGAGCACGTCGACGAAGCCGTCATGACAGTCCGCAAGGCCGGTGGCAGCAAGGCCGGCGGTGAGCCTTACCTGGTGATCACCATGAACGAGGTTCTGGTTACCTCGGTCCAGGAAAGCGGCAGTTCCGAAGAGCCGACCGAGTCGGTCTCGCTCAACTATTCGAAGATCCATTACGTCTACAAGCCGCAAAAGGCAGACGGGACGCTCGGCGCTCAAGTCGAATTCTCGTACGATCTCAAGGCTCAAGAAACCAAGTAAGAATGGATTGCGAACCATGAGTTCTGCCGCGGTCTTGCTGCGTGATGGCGATCTGGCTGGCGCACGCGCTGATCTGGTCGAACTGGTTCGGAAAACACCGGGCAGCGTGGAGGGACGGATGTTCCTCTTCCAGTTCCTCTGCCTGACTGGTGAATGGCAAAAGGCGCGCGCTCAACTCTCCGCACTGGCACAATTGTCGCCGGATGCGCAGATGTTGAGCGTCGCCTACGGCCAGGCCATAGATGCTGAAATTGTCCGCGCCGATGCCTTTGCAGGCAAGGCGCCGGTGGCTCTTCTCGTCAAATCCGACGGCTGGGCGCAGGATTTGGCCGCGTCGCTGGGGCACGCGGCTGCCGGCCGTTTCGATGAGGCGGATGAGGCGCGTTCGCGCGCCTTCGATTCCGCACCGGATACGCCGGGCACGTTAGACGGCGAAGTCTTCGACTGGATCGCCGATGCTGATGCGCGTTTCGGCCCAAGCGTGGAAGCCATCATCGCCGGAAAATGGGGATTGTTGCCCTTCGATTCTGTTGACTTCATCCGCAGCGAAGGTCCGTCTGACTTGCGCGACACTATCTGGCTGCCGGTGCAGATCGGTTTCCGTAGCGGCCAGTCGGTGGCCGGCTTCCTGCCGACGCGGTACCCCGGTTCGGAAGCCTCGTCGGAAACCAGCGATGTGCTGGCGCGCGCGACGCGCTGGATCGAAGGTGACAGCGGTGAGACTGGATTGGGTCAGCACGTCCTGACCTTGTCCAATGGTGAGGCTCACGGCCTCTTGTCCTTGCGGGCTCTCAGCTTCGACAAGCAAGGGTGATGGCATTCAAGGAGCGCCTGAACCCAACCTTGTTCGACAAGCTTGTCGCTGACCTCGACATGCCTGGCTTGCGCGAGGACTCGCGCGTCAACGAACTTTCACGCTCGACCATGCAGCAATATTCGGTGCCGCAACTGGATCGTTTCAACGAGACCTCGTTGCGCGACACGGTGAAGCGCGATCTGGCATGGCTGCTCAATACCTCCAACATGGCGGCCGGCACCAATCTCGATGCGTTTCCGCACGTCAAGACATCGGTCCTCAATTTCGGCGTGCCTGCATTGACGGGTAGGGCCGTATCGGCGCGCGCGCTTCAGCAGCGGGCACGCGACATCCACGTCGCAATCCGCACGTTCGAACCGCGTATGAGCGCGGCCGGACTGCACGTCGAACCTGTAAACGCGACGATGCGCGACAACAGTGTTACCTATGTCATTCACGGGGATATCACCGCGGCCGTCAATGCCATCCCGGTCCGCTTCAATGCGGATGTCGAGGCCGATACCTCGATCGTGACGGTAAGGGACTAAGGGAGGACACAATGGATCCTCGCCTGCTCAAAGCATATAACGACGAACTGGCCTACCTTCGCGAAAGCGCGCGTGAGTTCGGCGAAGAGCATGAGGCCGTCGCCGGGCGGCTGGGTCTGAAGACGCCCACCGATCCCGATCCTTATGTCGAACGCCTGCTTGAGGGCGTGGCCTTCCTGTCGGCCCGGGTCCAGCTTAAGCTGAAGGACCAGTATCCGGAATTCACCCAGCACCTGCTGCAGGCGGTCCAGCCGCATTATCTGTCGCCGATGCCGTCCATCTGCATCGCCGCCTTCGATCCGAAGGAAGGCGATCCTGGTCTTGCCAAGGGTGTAGCGGTGCCGCGCGGCACCGAACTGGTCGCGACGGCGGCGGAGCAGGGCGGGGCGGCCATACCGTTCCGGACGGCGCACGACATTACCCTATACCCCATTCGGATTACGCAGGTGGAGTATCTGGGCTCGCGCGCAGCGATCGCGCCGTTTGCCGGTACGCGCTTCAAGGCTGAAGCCGGCCTGCGTCTGCGTTTTGCCGCGACACCGGGTACAGAGCTGAAATCGGTCCTGCCGGAGCTGCTGTCCATATATCTCGACGGTTCGGAAGCCGTCCCGGGGGAACTTTACCGTCAGTTGGCGGGCGAGACCGTCGCCGTGGTGGCGCGCGACAGCAATTCGGCCGGCGGCGCCTGGACGGAATTGCCCGCGCCCGAACAGATCGGTTTCGGCGACGACGAGGCATTGCTGCCCGCCGAAGCACGGTCTTTCCGCGGCTATCGGCTGCTGGCGGAATATTTCGCCTGTCCGGAGCGCTTCCTGTTCGTGGGCCAAAAGGGTCTCGACAGGGTATTCCCTAACTGCACCGAATCCTGCGACGTCGTCTTTCTGTTTTCGCGCAACGTCCCCATGCTGAGCGGGGCCTTGAGCCCATCCAACTTTCGCCTGTTCGCCACGCCGGCCATCAACCTGTTCCACAAGCAACTGGGACGCGTCGAGGTCAAACCTTACGAACACGAATACCACGTCGTCGCTGACCGTACGCGGCCGCTCGATTTCGAGGTCTGGCGCATTCTCGACGTCAAGGCCTATGGCCGCGATGCCATCGACCCTCAGACCGTGGCGCCGCTGCATTCCTTCGGGGCGCTGCTCTACGACTGGCGCAATGCCCTGTTCTACACCACGCGCCTGACCGCCCGGCGCCTGTCGACGCGCGAACAGCGCATACGACGTGTCAATGACTATATCGGCACCGAAACCTGGATCAGCCTGACGGCGCCGGAACGGCCGGAACTGATCGAAGGCGTGGCGGAACTCGGCATATCGGCCCTGGTGACCAACCGCGAACTGCCACAGACTCTGACCTTCCGCGGCGACAACCACTTTACCGCCAGTGGTGTCCCGGCGCAAAAGATCAGCGTTGTGCGCTCTCCGACACCCCCGCGCCCGCCGCTGGGTATGCACGATGCCGCCTGGCGCGTCATCGGCCACCTTACGCCCAACTACGCGTCGCTGATCAACCAGCCGGGCGGCGACGCCTCTCTGCTGCGGGACCATCTTACGCTATACAGCCGCCAGGACGACGCGTCGTCACGGCGGCAGATCGACGGCGTGCTGTCCGCCACCTCCAGCCTCATCACCCGCCGGGTGCCGGGGCAGGACCGCATGGCGATCGCCCGCGGACACTTCGTCCGCATCCGCCTCGATGACGCCGCCTTCGACAGGGGGCGCATGTTCGTGTTTTCGTCAGTGTTAGAGCGTTTCCTGGCGGAATTCGCCAGCATCAACACATTCACCCAGTGCGCGTTCGAATCCCCCCAGGAAGGAACCTTCGTCACATGGCCGCCGAGGATCGGTCGACAGCACACCATCTGACCTTCCTTGCCGGGGTGCGGGAAACCGCGCGGCGGTGGGGACTGTTTTCGCTGGTGCGGGGCGCGGAAGCGCGGGCAGGGCATTTGCCGGCCGTCGGACGATCGCGCCTGCCGTCTCAGAACGTTGTCGATCTGGGCACCATGCCGTCCATGGGCTTTGCCGATTCCACCATCGTCGATGTGACGGTGAAGAACGGCCGCGCGCATGTCGATGGCCTGTGGCTGGGTTTGACCGGACCGATGGGGCCGTTGCCGACCCACCTGACGGAATTTGCCGTCTATGAGCGGCGTTACGGCGCCTCGCGGCCGTTCGGCCGCTTCCTTGACATGCTGTCTGGCCGCATGCTGCAACTCTTCTACCGCGCCTGGGCTGACTCACAGCCCGCCGTGTCCGCCGACCGCCCGCAGGACGACCAGTTTACCGGCTATGTCGCGAAGCTTACGGGCGCGCACGAGGGCGCAACGGCGACATCGGCCTTCCCGGCGCAAGCAAGGCTGCATTATGCGGGGCTTCTGGCTTCGCGGCGCAGCGCGCGCGCCATCGAAGACGCCCTGTCGCACCTGCTGCGCCAGCCAGTCGAAATCCACGAATTCCAGCCGCGCTGGCGCGATATCGAAGCCGGGGACCGGCCCCGGCTCGGTCAGGCCTTTGCAAGCCTGGACGGCGAAATCTTACTCGGAAGCCGCGTGAAGATGGCGTCGGATACGTTCCGCGTGGTCATCCGCTGTGAAACGCTCAGGATTTACGAAAGCCTGCTGCCGACCGGGCCGCGCTTTCCGATGCTGGCCGAAGCGCTCGACACCTTTGCCCCCAGCCACCTCGAATGGGAAGTGCTCCTCGAACTGAAAGAGGCCCTGGCGCCCAAGGCCCGACTCGACGGCCGTACGCGCCTCGGCTGGACCGGTTGGCTGACATCCACCGGCGGTGACGCCGTTCGCCGCGATACCATCATCACCAAGCAAAAGCCGCGCCGCGCGGCCTGACACAAAATCAAATACGGGAGAGACTTAAAGATGGCTGAAATCAGCAGATCCTCGCTTTTCGGACGACTGAACCCTACTGCGCTGAAGGCCATCGAAACCGCCACCAGCTTCTGCAAGATGCGCGGCAATCCCTATGTCGAACTGGTGCACTGGATACACGTCATGGTCCAGGACCCGCAAAACGACCTGGCGGCGATCCGCACGGCGTTCAAGATCGATGACACCCAGTTGGCGCGCGACATCGTTGCGACGCTGGACCAGTTGCCGCGCGGCGCCACCGCGATTTCCGACTTCTCACCGCAGATCGAGGAAGCGATCGAAAAGGGCTGGCTCTACGCCTCGCTGCAGTTTTCCGCCAACCGCATCCGTACCGGCCACCTGATCTATGGCATTCTCAAGACGCCAACGCTTAAGAACGCGCTGACGACAATGTCGGCCGAGTTCCGCAAGATCAGCGTCGATCAACTGGGTTCGACCTTCGAGAAGATCGTCGGGTCATCCAGCGAACAGACGACGGCCGACAGCGGCATTTCGGTCGGGGGCGGCGATGGCGGCGAAGCCGGCGCCGGTCAGGCCAGTGAGGGCGAGGCCTTGGCGCGCTTCTCCGTTGACCTGACCGAACGCGCCCGCACCGGGCAGATCGACCGCATCGTCGGCCGCGACGCCGAAATCCGCCAGGTCGTCGACATCCTGCTGCGTCGCCGGCAGAACAACCCCATCCTGATCGGCGAGGCCGGCGTCGGCAAGACCGCGGTGGCCGAAGGCTTCGCCCGCCGCATCGTCGACGGCGATGTGCCGCCGCAACTGAAGGACGTCACGCTACGCGCGCTCGACATCGGCCTGCTGCAGGCCGGGGCCAGCGTCAAGGGCGAGTTTGAAAAGCGCCTGCGCCAGGTCATCGATGAGGTCGAGGCGTCGCCCAAGCCAATCATCCTGTTCATCGACGAAGCGCACACCCTGATCGGCGCCGGCGGTCAGGCCGGGACGGGCGACGCGGCCAACCTGCTGAAGCCTGCCCTGGCGCGCGGCCGGCTGCGCACCATTGCCGCCACCACCTACGCCGAATACCGCCAGTACTTCGAAAAGGACCCGGCGATGACCCGCCGTTTCCAGACTGTCGATGTCGGCGAGCCCGACACCGGCAATGCTATCGCCATGCTGCGTTCGGTCGCGCCGATCATGGAAAAGCACCACAATATCGTCCTGCTGGATGAGGCCGTCGAGGCAGCGGTCAAGCTGTCGCAGCGCTACGTCCCGGCGCGCCAGCTGCCCGACAAGGCGGTAAGCCTGCTCGATACGGCCTGCGCGCGCGTTGCGGTATCGCAGCATGCCACCCCGGCTGCCGTCGAAAACCGCCAGCGCCGCGTCGAACTGCTCAATGTCGAGATCGAGGTCGCCGAACGCGAACTGGCCGGGCAGTACCGTACGGACGACCGCCGGCCGAAACTGCTGGAGCAACTTGCGGAGGCCGAAACGGCGCTCGGCGAAGCCACGGCCAAGTGGGACGCCGAAAAGGCCGCGCTGGAACAGGTGACGGCGGCGCGCACCACTCTGACTGAAGCGGGCGAAGACGCCGACATCCCGGCACTGAAGGCCGAACTTCAGGTCGCGATCGACGCAATGAGGGCCGCTGGTGCGGACTCACCCATGGTGTTTGCCGTAGTTGATGCCGACGCGGTGTCGGCAATCATCGCCGACTGGACCGGTATCCCCGTTGGCCGCATGGTTAAGGACGAGATCAGGAGCGTGCTCGAGATCGCCGACCGCCTGAAGGCGCGCGTCATCGGTCAGGATCACGCCATGGACGCCATCGCCAAGCGTATCAAGACCAGCCGCGCCAAACTGGACAATCCGAACAAGCCGGTCGGCGTCTTCATGCTGTGCGGCCCGTCGGGTGTCGGCAAGACCGAGACGGCGCACGTCCTGTCGGAGCTGCTCTATTCCGGCGACGATTCGATGATCGTCATCAACATGTCGGAATTCCAGGAAGCGCATACTGTCTCGACCCTGAAAGGCGCGCCTGCCGGCTATGTCGGCTATGGACAAGGCGGCGTGCTGACCGAGGCCGTGCGCCGCCGGCCGTACAGCGTCGTCCTGCTCGACGAAGTCGAAAAGGCGCACCCGGACGTCCACGAGATGTTCTTCCAGGTGTTCGACAAGGGCTTCATGAACGATTCCGAAGGCCGCCATATCGACTTCAAGAACACGCTGATCCTGCTGACCTCGAATGTCGGCACCGAAATGATCACCACCCTGTCGGAAGACGAGGAGATGAAGCCGGAGCCCGACGCCCTGGCCGATGCCCTGCGTCCGGACCTGCTCAAGGTTTTCCCGCCGGCGCTGCTCGGCCGCCTTCTGGTGTTGCCGTACTACCCGCTGTCGCCGCACATGCTGCAGGGCATCGTCAAGCTACAGATCGACCGCGTGAAGAAGCGCATCCAGGAAAACCACGACATCACCTTCACCTACACGCCTGAGGTCATCGACCTGATCGTGTCGCGTTGCACCGAAGTAGCATCGGGCGGCCGTGTTATCGACGCCATCCTGACCAACACCATGCTGCCGGAACTGTCGATCGCGCTGCTCGAGAAGCAGATGGCCGGCGAAGAGGTCCAGGCCATAGAGGTCGGTGTCGGCGATGGCGCCAGCGGATTTACGTACGCGTTCAGCTGAAACTGTACTGCCCTCAAAGGAGGTAACATATGAATATCAGGGATTTAGGCGTATTTGCCAACGCCGTGTACGGGGCGACAAGTGCCGAGGTCCAGGCTCAGGCCGGACGTCCGGTTCTGCGCTTCGTCCAGGCCGGCGGCGCGGCGAACGGCTTCCAGGCCGCGGCCTTCGATTGCGACCAATATACTGTCATTGCCTTCCGCGGCACCGCCCAGGCGATGGACGGCATTGCCGACGTCAAGCTCGGCGCCGGCATGAATTCGACCTATTTCTCGGCAGGCGAGGAGTTCGTGAACTTTTTGCCGCGTCAAGCCGGCATCGTGCTGTGTGGCCATTCGCTGGGCGGCGCTATTGCCCAGGTCGTGGCCAACCGCACCGGCTGGCCAATGGTGACCTTCAATGCACCCGGCGTTGGCGTCCTGGCGTCGCGTGAAATCCTCGAGGCCTCGCCAACCATGACGGCGATCCGGCTGGGCGGCATGGCGCTGAGCGCCCTGCGCCATCCGTTCCAGGCCGTGAGCGACATCCGCTCGGCGTTCAACACGGTCAAGGGGCTCAATGTCTGCCTGCAGAACGACCTGGTCAGCGCCATCGGTCTACATTACGGCAATGTGCGCCGCATCCCCGGCACATCGGCCAATCCCCTGACCGAGCATCGCATGACCACGATGAACACGGTCCTGGCGAACGATCCCGTCGGCAATATCGACGTGGGCACCTTCTAAATGGACGACGCGCACGGCGACACCGCCTATGACCGCGTCGCCTATCCGGCAGCTATCTTTCATCAGGCGCATCCCGATCGGCTGGCCACGATGGCGCGTTTGCATGGACTGCCTGCGCCGGATATTGCGACGGCGCGGGTGCTGGAAATCGGCGGTGGCGACGGCGTCAATGCCATCGCCATCGCCGCCGCATTTCCAGGCGCGCAGGTGCTGAGCATCGACCTGGCCGAAAGCGCGGTCCGCCGGGGCCAGGCCATAGTCGAAGCCTGCGGGCTGACGAATGTGCGCGTCGAGGTCGGCGACATTGTTGACCTTGCCCAACACATGGATGAGCGGTTCGACTACGTCATCGCCCATGGCGTCTATGCTTGGGTGCCGCAGCCGGTGCGCGAAGCGACCCTGGCGCTGATCGGCCGGGTGCTGTCGACCGACGGCGTCGCCTATGTCAGCTATAATGCGCTGCCCGGCGGTTACCTTCGCCAGGCGTTGCGCGACATGTTGCTGCGCGTCGTCGCGGGAATCGATGATCCAAAGACCAAGGGTGATGCCGCCGTCGCCTTCCTGACCGAATATGGGACGGCGCGTGATGGCGATACATCGGCGCAGAAGTCGCTGCGCAGCGAAGCGCGGGCGTTGGCGCGCAAGCCGCACAGCATCCTGTTCCACGACGAATTGGGTGATTTTTTCGCTCCCCAGGCCTTGACCGACGTCGTCAACGCCGCGGCTGAGCAAGGCCTGCAATATCTGAATGACGGCAATGTCGGCATGATGGGCGGCGGCTTCTTTGCCAGCGCCGAGGCGGATATGAGCACCGCGGCCGTCATTGCCGCCCAGCAACGCGGCGACGACAACGATATTCGCTTCTTTCGCTGGAGCCTGTTCGTGCGCGACAGCGCGACGCCCCAGCGCATCCTGGATATCGATGCCATCCGCGGACTTTACGCTACCTCCTACGCCAAGCAGACCGAGCCCGGGACCTTTTCGGTCCGTGACGGCACCTTTGCGATCAAGGACCCCCGCGTCCTTGCGATCCTTGAGCGCCTGATCGACGATATGCCGCACCGTGTACAGGTCGGCGAACTGACCGGCGACGACGATGTCACGGCGTCTTTCCTGAGCCTGTTTGATGTCGGCCTGGTCGACCTGCATGCCGCGTCGGCGCCGTTTGTCCGCACGCCGGGTCCCAGCCCGACCGCCAGCAGCCTGGCGCGCCACCAGGTCGAAGCCGGCCACGAGCGCGTCTGCACCCTCAGTCACCGCATGCTGGATGTCTCTGCGCCGCCGCTGCGCGACTTCGTGCTGATGCTCGACGGCACACGGACGCTCGACGACTTGAAGGTCGAATGGGCAGCCGGCCCGCACCGCGGCATCCCCTTCGACAACGCGATGGGCGTGGCGATAAAGGGCGCATTGATGTTGTAGGGTGGTGCCAGTCTATAGCCATGATGCGATCAGAAAACCTGGTCGCAGCGACATCGACGCGTTTGTCGCTAAAAGATTCAGCGACCCAATCGATCGCTGGCATATCGCGGTGTCGGACAAAGGCATGGGGCACGAAAGCATATACCCCTGGTGATACCCCCAAATTCGCCGGATGCCGGCGGACAATAGTGGACCCCTGGAAGAACGACCAGAAAAACTATATGAATTTTAAGGGGTTTTCAAACGTTATCGGACGTTTCCGAACAAGCAGATGGTGCCCAGGAGAGGACTCGAACCTCCACGACTTGCATCACTGATACCTGAAACCAGCGCGTCTACCAATTCCGCCACCTGGGCAACTCTAGGTCTGCGGCCCGATCCGAAGATCGGAGGCGGACCTATATGGGCAAAGGTTGCGCCGGTCAACACGCAAATATCGCGTCAATGCGTTTTTTCCGAGCCTTATCCACACCTTCGGCGTCTGCCGTGGCACGGCTTGTGCATTGACTTCGCGGCCTGCGGCGACGTAAGCCGGGCGGGACAGACAAGAGGGCAGGGTATTGCGTATTTCATTGCGGATTTTGGCGGTTTCGCTCACGCTTTTCACCGCGTTTCCCGCAGGCTCGGCCCTGGCGGGGCCGGCGACCGACGCCCTGGCGACCTGCCTGGTCAAGGCCGTGTCGAATGAGGACCGCGTCGTTCTGATGCAGTGGATATTCTCGACCATGGCCCGCCACCCGGGTGTGGCGCAACTGTCCAACATTACGCCTGAGCAGCGCGTCGATATCAATCGTAATGGCGGGGCGCTGTTCACGCGGCTGTTGACCGCCGACTGTACACTGGAAACGCGCAAGGCCGTGCTCGATGACGGCCAGAACGCGCTGTCGTCAGCCTTTAATGTCCTGGGCGGTACCGCCATGGACGGTCTGATGGCCGATCCGGCGGTCCAAGTGTCGCTGGGCGATCTGGCGGACTATATCGACCAGAACCGTTTGAAGGCTGTGTTCGGCGTGCCGGGTCAGAAGCCCGCCGCGGCGCCGGCGGCAATTTCGGATGCGAAGGGTGCCGAGACGGCGAAGACCGTGCCAGTGGCTGAGGCGAAGGCCGGCGGAACAAAACCTGTTGAAACGGCCGCAAGTAAGTAAGAAAGAGGCCCCGCCCACCGCCTTCGGCGGTCCCCCCTCCCCGCAAGCAGGGAGGGCCGAAAGCTGATCAGGCGATCGTTCTATCTTGCCAAAACGATTTAGAACGAATATAGAACGTGGCGCATGAGCCGCACTTTTCCCGTCCTTCCGCCGACCTATTACCGCGATCATTTCCTGGAAATGATCGGCTTCGTCACGTCGGTCTACGGCGAGATGCTGGGCGAGGCCGAGCACGATTTTATCGAGGGTTTCCTCGAGCTGCCGGAGGCGGCGCAGTGCCTGTTCGTCCGCATGAGCAACCGCAAGCGCCAGGTCTTTACCTTCGACGATCTCGACTACGGCGAAATCGGCGATGTCGCCGGCGGGCTCGACGACCTGTTGGACCAAGGCTTTGCCCGGCGCCTGACTGCAGCCGATTATCGCGCTGTCCTGAGCGCCATGACCAAGCCCGACGTCGTCGATATCGCGCGGCGCCATAGCCTCGATATCAAGTCGGGCTGGGCCAAGGGCAGGCTGGTCGAACATGTGTTATCGCATTTGGCGTTCGACGACTTTGCCGGCGACTTCGATCTGTCGGGTTTCGTCGCGCCGGCCGAGCGCGACACGCTCGGTTTCCTGCTCTATCTCTATTTCGGCCGGCTGAACGACAATCTGCTGAGCTTTACCCTGCGCGATCTCGGCGTCGTGTCGGTGCGTGAGCAGGACAGCTATCGCGCCCGTTTTCATTGCCTGGATGAGGCGCGGGGTGGCTATGTCTATACGGCGATCGTTCGCGCCCTGAAGGCCGGCGAAGCCGATATCGACGCCCTGTTCGAACAGTTGGACCAACTGCCGGCGGCCGAGGCCGATTTCATCGAAGCCCTGCGCAATACCATGCTGTTCCTGCTGGGACAGGGGCTGGAAAAGCGCAAGGATATCGACCGCGCCGTTGCCGTTTATGAGCGCGCCACGGCGTTCGACAGCCGTGAGCGCGTCGTGCGGCTGCTGCACGGGCGCGGTGAGATCGACCGCGTCAGGACGATGCTGGAGGCCATGTTGGACAGCCCGGCCGACGACGAGGAGTTCATCTTCGCCGACGACTTTTACCGGCGCAAGTTCGACAAGGTGCGGACCAGCGTCTTTACGGACCTGCTGCGCACCAGCGAAGTCATCGAGGTCGACGAGCTCTATCGTGGTTTTGCCGAGGCAGCCGCGATCCGCCATTTCGCTGCTGATGGCTGGAGCGCCCACCATACGGAAAACGGTCTGTGGCCGTCGCTGTTCGGACTTGTCTTCTGGGACGAGCTGTTCGAAACCGGCGGCATGTCGAGCGGTTTCGACCTGGTGCCACAGTGCCTGAAGGACCGCAGCTTCCACCGTCTGTTTGCCGTTCAGATCGAGGACAAGCTTAAGCGCGTCCGGGCCGGGCAGGGGCTCGACCTCGTGCGCAACACGGTCATCAATCATGCTGGCGACGACAATGGCATCGTCTGGTGGTCGGACAGTCTGGGGCCGGTCATGGCCCAGTTGCTGATGTCGGCGCCGCCTGAAGCGGTCGCCGCCATATTGAAACGGATGAGCGAAGACTTCTATGCCCTGCGCGACGGCTTCCCCGATCTGATGCTGACGCGCCAGGGGCAGATACGCTTCGTTGAGATCAAGGGCGAGGGCGACGCCGTGCGCCGCCACCAGCTGGCGCGGCTGAATTTGCTGAAGGGGCTGGGTTTCGCCGCCGACATAGCGCGCGTCAAATACCGCATCGATCCCAACCAGACCTATGTCGTCGTCGATGTCGAAACGACCGGTGGCCGCCCGCCCAACGACCGCGTTACCGAAATCGGCGCGGTCAAGATCCGCGGTGGCCAGGTCATCGATGAATGGCATTCACTGATCAATCCCGAACGGCATATTCCCGGGTTTATCACCGACCTGACGGGTATCAGCAACGCCATGGTGGCCGACGCGCCCATCTTCGCCAGCGTGGCCGAAACCTTCGCGGCGTTTCTGGATGGCGCCGTGTTCGTGGCGCACAATGTCAATTTCGACCACGGCTTCATCGGTGCCGAATTCCGCCGGCTGGACATGCGCTTCCGCCTGCCGAAGCTGTGTACGGTGTCGTCGATGCGCAAATATTATCCGGGCCACGAGTCGTACAGCCTGGGGCGCCTCTGCCAGGTCTACGGCATCCGGCTGGACAATCACCACCGGGCATTGGCCGACGCCCGCGCGGCGGCGGAACTGCTGCTGATGGTCAACGAGCGAAGGCTCAAGGCGGCGTAGAGCATGCGGCGAAAAAGTGGAAACCGGTTCTTCGCATAAGCATGCGACCAACGTCGAATCTAGACCGCGCTTCGTTTCCTTTAAAAACGGAGAACGGTCTAGCCATCACTGGCTGCCCTGAAAATGCCTTTTAAGCCAACTACCGATGGCCCTGGAAAGGGAATATGCCGGCCATATTCCTGAAAAAGTTCGTGTGTTAACGGGCTTCTTACGATGATGCTGTATCAGAGATAGCTCTGCCTGATAAGCGCCCGGGAGTAGTGTATTGCGTTTTTTCCTGACCGTTGCCGCTGTCGGCACAGTCCTGTTGTCTTTGGCATCGCCAGCCTTTGCGGCGCTCGGCGGCAAGGCCGCGTCAATCGATACTGACCGCGTCCGCCTGCATGCCCGCATCAGCCGTTCGGTCGCCGTCGGCGCGACGCAGAACGATTTGATCCTGAATGACGGCACGGTAACGCGGCAGTTCACCAATGCCGCCGGCATGGTTTTCGCCGTCAGTTGGAACGGCCCCATGCGCCCCAATCTGCGCCAGCTGTTCGGCGACTATTATCCCCGCCTCCAGGCCGCGGCGTCCAGGACCAACCGCCTGCACGCGCGCCTTGCCTTCACTGCCAGCGACGCAGACTTCGTCGTGCGCAGCGGCGGTCACCCTGGCGCCTTCTGGGGCTATGCCGTGCTGCTCAACCAGGTGCCGGCGGGCTTCGATGCCAGCCGCATGGTTGGCCAGCCGCAGACCGAGGTGCTGGGCCGATGAAATTCAAAGCACTCGCATTCGCGCTCCTGATGCTTCCGGTCGCCGCCTGTGGCGGTGGAGGCAGTAGCGGCGGTGGCGGCTATAGCGGCAGCGGAACGTCGGTTTCGTCCTCATCCAGTTCGTCTTCCTCATCGTCGTCCAGTTCGTCTTCTTCTTCGTCCTCGTCTTCTTCTCCGGCGTCCCTGACCAATGTCGCGTCGATCATCATCGACGACGGCCCGGCCGGCGGCAGCGGCAACGTCAATATTCCGTTCGTTTCGGTGACCATTTGCGCCCCCGGAACGCTGACCTGCCAGACGATCGACCACATTATCGTCGATACCGGCAGTGTCGGCCTGCGCATCGAGAAGGAAGTGCTGACCCCGACACTGCGCGCGGCCCTGCCGCAGACCGTCAACGGCGCATCCAAGATAGGCGAATGCTATCAGTATGTCGACGGCTACGTCTTCGGTTCGGTCCGCCGCGCCGATATGACGGTCGGCGGCGAAAATGTCTCGGACATGCCGATGATGGTCATCGGCGACGACGGTAATTTCGCTACAGTGCCGTCGGATTGTTCGTCGAGCGGGGGCAGCGGTCACCAGACCGTCGCCGATTTCGGCGCCAACGGCATCCTGGGGATCGGTACCAATGTCTATGACTGCGGCAGCTACTGCACCACGACACCCTATCTCTATTACAACTGCACGGTCTCGGCCTGTACGCTGACCACGCTTGCGACCAGCGAGCAGATTCCAAACCCTGTCGCCAGGATGTCGGTCGACAATAACGGCTCGATCATCGTCCTGCCCAGCGCCGGAACGACGGGCGTGCGCAACATGACAGGGCAGTTGATCTTCGGCATCGGTACGCAGACCAATAACGGCCTGGGTTTGGCCACCGTCCTGACGACCAGCGCCACAGGTACTCTGACCGCGACCTATAACGGTCACGCCCTGACCAACAGCTTCGTCGACAGCGGCACCAACTTCCTGGCCTTCAGCGACAGCGCCATTCCCCAGTGCACCGGCACGCTGACGGGCTTCTATTGCCCGGCGACCGCCCTGACGCTGTCGGCCACGCTGACCGGCAATAACAGCGTCAGCCAGACGGTAAGCCTGGCACTCTACAACACCCAGACCCTCGGTACCGGCGGGGAAAATGCCTTGCCAGGCCTGGGCGGTGACCCGTCAAGCTTCGGCGGCCTTAACCCCTATACCAGCAGTTTCGACTTCGGCCTGCCGTTCTTCTTCGGCAAAAGCGTCTTTACCGGAATCTCGGGCCGAACCGCTGGAACCTATACCGGGCCATTCGTCGCTTTCTAAAATATCCGTGACGTGAGTTGCAAATGAAACGAGTTCGTGGTCCTTCGTTTCCCCACAGGGAAGACACATAGGAGCTCGCTCATGACAGCGGCCATCGTCGGTTGGGGCCATACCCCGTTCGGTAAGCTCGACGGATCGCTTGAGGACCTGATCGTCCAGGCAGCGCGTGAGGCGCTGAGCGATGCCGGCATTACGGGACGCGACGTCGACGCCGTTTGGCTCGGCAATTTCAACGCCGGCATGGTGCCCGACGGCTTTGCCGCGTCGATGGTGCTCGGCGCCGGCGAAGGTTTGCGCTGGAAACCGGCGACGCGAGTGGAAAATGCCTGTGCTTCCGGGTCGGCCGCGCTCTATGCCGCCATGGACGCCATCGCGTCGGGACGCGTGAAGATCGCGCTGGTGGTCGGCGCCGAAAAGATGACCGCCGTCGACAATGCCGCCGTGACCCAGGCGCTGGGCTGCGCTTCGTATCACCGCGAAGAGGCCGGCAAGTCGTTCCCGATGATCTTCGCGGAATTTGCCCAGGCCTATGCGCAAAAGTGGGGCGATCCGACCGAGGCCATGGCGCATATCGCCGCCAAGAACCACGCCGCCGCCGTCCACAATCCGCTGGCGCAACTGCGAAAGCCCCTGGAGCTCGATTTCTGCCTGCACGAGTCGGAAAAGAATCCGATGATCGCGCCACCGTTGAAAAAGACCGACTGTTCGCTGGTCTCGGACGGTGCGGCCGCCATTGTGCTGGTGCGCGCCGACATGGCTGGCGATTTCCGCCGGGCCGTCGGCTTCCGTGCTGCGCAACAGGTCAATGACCTGCTGCCCCTGTCAGCCAAGGACCTGACGGCGTTCGAAGGACCGCGCCGCGCATTTGACGCGGCCTATGCCCAAGCCGGTGTGACCATTTCCGATGTCGCCTTTGCCGAGGTCCATGACTGTTTCACCATTGCCGAGCTCCTGTCGGTCGAGGCCATGGGGCTGGCGGAACCGGGGAGGGCGCGCGAGCTCGTCATCGACGGGGGCACGGGACGAAACGGCCGGCTGCCGATCAACATGTCGGGCGGACTGAAGGCCAAGGGCCATCCGGTCGGCGCAACGGGCGTGTCGATGCACGTCATTGCGGCGCGGCAGTTGACCGGTGAAGCCGGCGACATGCAGTTGCCCGATCCGCAACTGGGCATGACGTTCAATATGGGCGGCGGCGCCGTAGCGTCTTACGTTTCGATCCTGGAACGCATCGTTTAAAACGCAGTACAGCAATGCTGCACCGTAGACGCGATCCGCGGCCTAATAATCCTTCGAATATTTGACGCTGAGCGAAGTGCCTGTATTGCCGACCTGCGACAGGACGCTGAGCGCCCGCGAGAGGGCGACCTCGATCTGCGTCGCGGCGAAACCCTTGGTGTCGGTGACGATCTCGACATAGACGTTGTTGGTCAGGTACTTGCCCGCTGCCAGCGACGTGCCGCGGCCCGTCGTGGTGTCGGCGCCGACGACGCGCAAACGATCGATGCCGGTCGCCGACCGCAGGGCGCCCAGCGGATTGAGATAGTCGTGGCCGCCGCGCAGGCCGTTGACGGCCGACGCCAGTTGCAGGGCCTCGGTCGCCGACAGGTTGGTCACGCTTTCACCGAACAGCATGCGCGACAGGACCTCGTCCTGGGGCAGGGACGGGGTGGAACTGAAGGCGATGTCCGGGCGTTGCGCCGAGCCGCTGACCGATATGATGCCGGTGACGTCCTTGACCGTGGCGCTGGCCGTCAGGCTGATTTCCGGATTGGTCAGCGCGTTGCCGTTGAAGCGGATCGCGCCTGTGTCGATGTCGAATTCGCGCCCGGCGAACTCATAATAGCCGCGCACCGATTCCATCTCGCCATTGACGCGCGGATCGAGCGTCGTCCCGATGGAGTGCAAATTCATGCGCCATTCGGAATCGAGGCCCATGCCTCTGATGAAGACCTGGTTGTCGGCGCGGACGTGAATATCGAGGTTCCACAACTTCGGCGCCGGGCCGTCGTCGGCCGCTACGGCCTGGACGGCGCGATAGCCCTTGTGGCGCACGCCGTCGAGCTGGTTGACCTCGGCCGCGCCCTGGCGAATGACCGCGTAACGCAGGGCCGGCAGACGCAGATTGCCCTTGATCCAAGCGCCGTCGGCTTTTGAATTGCTGAGGTCGAGCGCGCCCGAAACGGTGGAATCGACCTGGTCGGAATGGGCCAGCCGGGCATTCTGCAGATCGATATGAAGCTGCAGCGGGAACTTGTCCGCCGCCGACAGGCTGAGCCAGCCATTGCCCTTGACCGTGCCGGAGCCCGCTGTGCCCGATAAGCCGGTCAGCTCCAGCCTGTCGTTGTTGAAGCGGCCGTCGAGCGCCAGGTTGGTGACGCGGGTGCCGAAGCTGTCATTGTCGTAGGTCAGCGACTTGCCCTTGACCAGGCCCGTCAACCGCGGCGCGTCGGCGCGGCCGGAAATGTCGGCGGCGACGGCGATCGGCCCGTTCAATTGCTGGCCGCCCTGGCCCGAGAGCGAGAACAGCACGGCCGACGGGCCGTTGTAGCGAATGCCGCCCGACACGCCGGCGGTCTCGATCTGGTGCAGCCAGTCGCCGCCGCCGGACGGCGACAGCGCCAACTGCATGCGCCCGACGACCGCGGTACCCTGGCGGACGACGGCGCGGGCGTAATTGTGCTGCGGCGACAGCGACGGATCGAGAGCGGCCTCGACGACCAGGTCAACCGGTGTCGATACGACGGCGGCGCTGGAGCGCGTAAAGTTGGCGATTTTCAGGTTGGCGTGGGCTGTCGGATACTGGCCGCCCGACTGCGCGAAATCGACGGCACCGTCGGCCCGGCCGGATACGCCTGCGTCGGGCACGAAGACGTTGACCAGGGTCAGGTCGAAATTGTCGAGGCGAGCCTGGACGTGATAGCCGCCGCCGAAGGTCCCGGCGATATCGAGCCGGCCGTTGTCCGATACCACGGTATTGGGTTCGAGCGTCAGGGACTGACCCAACTGACGGATGCGCGCCGGGTGGGCCAGATGGAACTCCGTGCCCTGGACCTTGCCCTTGATCGCCAGCGTATAGAGCGACGGCGCGATCTGGCCGTTGACCGCAAGGTCGAACGGCACGCCCTTTTTACCGTGGGCGACGGCCTGGACGGTGCCGTTTTGTCCGCGCAGGGCTACCTTTGCCCGGCCGGTCGCCAGGTTGAAGCCGCCGTAGTCGACATCGGCGAACTGCACGTCGCCATCGACCTCGATTTCTTTGCGCAGGACAGCGCGGGCGCTGATGATGGTGCGGCCGACGCCGATCTTCAGGGCGCCGGGCACGGTGACGTCGGTGCCGACGGCATTGATGGCGGCGGCCTGGTCATGGCCGGCGGCCATAAGGGTTGCGGTGCCGGTCAGGCCCGAGCCGTTCAGCGAAAGCTGGCCTGCGAATGGCCCGGCCTGGCTTTGCTGGATGCGGCCGGCCATGGCGACACCGGCGAAATGCCCGCTATGGACGTCGACGGTCAGCGGCCCGTCCCTGGCGACGATCAGCGTATCGGCGTCGAAGGGGCCGTAGGTCGATCCGCCGCTTGCCTTAACGACATAACCCTGGGGGGCGGTGGTCAGGGTCGCGACGACATTGCTGATATCCATCCCCAGGCCAGGATGCGGCGCCTTGATCTGCGCCATCGGCGCCGACACGGTGCCGGTGACGACGGCTTCGAGCGGGCCGTACGCTTTCGACTGGGCGCGCAGATTGGCCAGGATGGCGTTTTTCGGACCGAAGGCCGCGTCAGCACTCAGCAGCTTGAAATCGGGTGCGCCACCGCTGACGTGCTGGACGAAGACGCGGCCGTTCGGCGCCAGGCCGTAGCCGCCGGCCAGACGGGCGTTGCCGCCGAGGAACTTGGCCAAGCCCTCGTTTTCCCAATGCGTCGATTGCACGGCGAACTGCCCGGCCAGGCTGAGCGCGCCCTTGGCCGTGCGCGCCAGTCTGGCCGATGTATCGACATTGACCGTGCCGAGCTTGTCTACGCGGTAGTCGTTGAGCCAGGCCTTGATGTCGCTGGTGACGGCGCCGCTCGCCAGGTCGCCGCTCAGCGAGGCCCGCGCCTCCGCGCGGTCGCTCTTGACGTGGAGATTGTTGCTGGCGAGGGCGTCGTGCAGAAGCTGGAGATCGCCGTCGATCTTCAGATTGGTCAACAACGGATCGACGGCGTCGCCCAGGCCACTGAAGCTGGCCAGCCGGGCGTTGATCGGCACGATGATGCGGCCGTCGCGCTCGACGTGGCTGTGGCCTTGGGCGTCGAGGCCGGCCAACTGGATGTCGCCAAGGCCAAAGCGCGTCGCCTGGATGTCGTAGTCGATGCGCGGCGTCATGAAGGCGCCGTCGAAGCGCAGATCGGCGTGCAGGTCCTTGCCCGAGAAGCTTTTGTCGAGGCGCTGGGGCTGCAGCAGGCGGGCATGGACCTCGACATGGCCGAAGCGGTTATAGGCCAGGTCGAGCAGCCCGTTGGCGCGGACCGTGGCCGCTTCGGAATCGAGCGCCAGCGTCGTGTCGAGGCTGCGTTTGCGCATGGTGGTGTCCAGCGCGACGCGAACACCGCCGGCCAGGATGGCAGCGGACTCGCCGCTGAGAAGGCGGTCGGGACGCGTCAGACCGGCAACGCGGAAGCGGCCATTGTCGGCGCTGATCATCAGGTTAGCCAGCGCGTCGGCGTCGAGCGTGGCGTCGAGCTGGCCCCTCCATCGCGTCCATGTGCCGTCGCCGTCGAGCGTCATGCGGAGTTGCCGCTTCAGGCCGCTCATCTGCGCCACGATACCGTCTTCGGGGGCGCTCAGGTGGGCGTTGAGATTGAGCCGGTTGGCGTCGGGCAGGGCGTCGAGCCGCAGGCTCAGTTCGTCGTTCTTGTCGCTTACGGCGGTCAGTGCCGCCTGGACGCGCTTTTTGACGAGGTGCGCCGTGCCGGACAGGGTCAGGGTGCGCGTGTCGGGGCCGGCGACGCCGGGATGAAAGACAATGGCGTCAGCCTGCAGGCGGTTGAGGTCGATGCGCAGGTCGGGCAGCAGCGAGCCCTGTTTGGCCGGTTGCGCCGAAGGCTTGAGGTTCGGCGCCCTCAGGACGTCGATGCGCGGGCTCGACAGGTCTCGGACGTCGACGTGCTTGTTGAGATACGCCATCGGCCGCCAGTCGACATGGATCTTCGGCGACGTCGCGACCAGGCCGTAGGCGTCGCGGACCTTTACGTCGCGCAGTGTCATATCGCCGTAGATCGAGCCGTCGATGGCGCCGATCTGCACCTTCAGGCCGCTTTCCAGCGTGATACCATTGAGGATGTTGACCAGCAGGCGGCGGCCAGGATCAGTATTGATGCCGAGGCCGGCGACGACGGCAAGGGCGACCAGGCTGGCGCCCGTGCCGGCCGTATAGAGGCCGACCTTGTCCCAGCGGATTTTCGACCACTCGATCCGGTCGAGGTGGCTCTTTGTGTACAGCGTCGTCGCGGCGTGGCGCAGACGCACCGGTAAAGGCTCGGTTTTTTGAGCCTTGGGTCTGGTTTCGGGATCGGGAAGGTCCGCGCTCATATCAGAAAGCCTGCCCTATGCCGACGTACAGCGCGATCAGCGGGTCGTTGGCCTGGCGGATCAGGGGCGTCGCGACGTCGACGCGGATGGGCCCGAAATTGGTATAGAGGCGGGCGCCGACGCCCACACCGACCCGCAGACTGGCCAGGTTCGGCAGATCGGATGCATAAACCTGGCCCATGTCGACGAAGGGCACGATGCCGATATCGCCCATACGGTAGCGCGCCTCGACCGAGGCTTCGAACAGCGACCGGCCGCCGGTCGGACGGCCAGTGGCGTCGACCGGCCCCAGCGCCTGGTAGCCAAAGCCGCGCACCGAGCCGCCGCCGCCGGCATACAGTCTGCGCGACGGGGCGATGGTGGCGACGCTGCCGCCGAGCAGCGAGCCCAGCCGGACGCGCGCGGCGATCACCGTTTTGGCATTGAAAGGATAGTAGTAGCTGGCGTCCAGGACGGCGCGGATGGACGAAGCGCTGGTGCCGGACAACGATATCTGCGGGCCGCCCTGGGCGCCGAGGCGATAGCCTTTCGACGGGTTAAGCAGGTCGTCCGAGCGGTCGTAGCCGAGCGACAGGGGAATGTTGGCCAGGTAATAGGTTTCGAACTGCGACAGGGTCGTGCCGGCGATCGTCGCCTTTTCGCGCGAGTTCAACAGCTCTGCGCCGTAGGACCAGGTCCATACCTTCTGCCATAGCGGCGTCGATACCCGCGCCACCGAGCCGGTAAAGCCCGATGTGAAGGCCTCGTACGACTTGTAGACAGTGTGCTCTCCCGAGGCGCCGAACGACAGGGTACGGTCGCGCCGGCGGTCGTTGGAGCGGCGGAAAGTGACGCCCAGGCTCTGTTCCTGGGTGCCGAGAGCGCCCGACACGATGAGCGCGCCTTCGGGCGGGAACAGGTTGCGGTGCGTCCAGGTGCCAGTAATCGTCAGGCCTTCGCCCGTCGAATAACCGCCTTCCGCCGACAGGGTGCGGGCAGGGCCGGCCTGCTGGTGGACGGCCAAGTCGACCGTCTCGTTGCCGTCCGCGTCGATCTTGCCGGTGCGGACCGGCTCGACGCTGATCGTGCGGAACAGGCCCGTCGAAATCAGCGCCTGGCGCAGGTCGTCGACCTTGCGGCTGTCATAAAGATCCCCGTCGTCGAAGCGCTTGAGCACAGCGACGTGTTTGGCGTTGAAGGCCAGCTTGCCATCGGTGGTGAAGCCGCCGAATTTCGAGCGGTTGCCGGTATCGACCTTCAGCGAATAGTCGCCGACGAAGGTCTTGGCGTCCAGCGCGATGTCGCGGCCCTGGACCTTGGCGAAGGGATAGCCGCGCTGCGGCAGCACCAGGCTGACATTGGCCTCAGCGGCCAGAACCTGGTCGGCGACGATGATGTCACCCGTGCGCAGGGGCAGGTTGGAACGGATCAGATCCGGCGGTATCGTCGGCTGGGCGTCGATGGTGATCAGGCCCAAGGCATAGGCCTTGCCCGGTACCGCCGTAATGGTGACTTCGACGGCCTGGCCCTCGGCGGACGGCGTCGCGATCGCCGCGGACACGGTGCCGTCGAAATAGCCGGCCGATTTCATCAGCCGCAAGGTCAGCGCCTGGTCCTCAGTGGCGCGGGCGCGGATCATGGCGATATTGGCGGCGCGGCCCTTGGCGGCGTGCAGGGCACTGAGGGTGCGGAAGCGCTCGTACTGGCCGATTTCGGCCAGGCCGTCGACCGAGATGTGGTAGTCGATCTGCGGAGGGCCGGCGGGAGCGGGGCCGGTGTTTGCTACCGCCTGGACGTCATATCCTTCGAGCGGCGGCAAGGCTGCGGTCAGTTCGGCGTCGTCGGGCGTGGCGACGCCAGGCAGGGTTTGTGGCGGCTGCGGCGCAGGCGGAACGGTTGCCGCTTCGGAAGCGGGGGCTGCCTCGCTGTCCGTCAGGGCCGGAAGAGCCGCGTCGAAATCGCTGTCGGAAATGATGGGCTTGCCGGGATCGGCGGAGCGGTCGGGCGGTGGTTCTTCCTGCGGGGGAGGGCTCGGCAAGGTCTGTACGACGGCGGCCGGCGCTGAGGAGGACGATGAAGACGTGGCGGCAGCGGCGGACGCCGGCGCGGGCTCGACAGCCTGGGGGCGCGCCAGGGCCGGGGACAAGCTGCTCAACATTGCGGCTGCGGCAGCGGGCGCGACAATGCAGCGGGCCAGCAATGCCGGTCCGGAAGCCTTGTCGTGTTGAACCGTCATCTTCGAAATGCGGGTTCGCCCTCTCACAGGTGCCACAGCGGATTACGCCATGCACGGTTTAGGTTAGGGATGTTAACACAGTGCAAAAAATCCATATGGAAGCTAACGTTCCAGCCAGCGGTTTTTCTGCGGTGAAGGTGGAAAAAATAAGGCGTTCCGGGGATTCCGACAAGAACAGGCCCATATAGTCGAATTCAACCGCAAGAAGCGAAGCGCGATGCGTCGGCAGTCCTGGCAAATTGTCCTAATGGTCAGAACCAGGAAGTGCTAAAATGAATACGATGACGACTGTTGATCCCGATGTGCGGTGGAACGCCGTGGTGCTGCGCGACCGCGATGCCGACGGCCGTTTCGTCTATGCCGTGACGACGACCGGCGTCTATTGCCGGCCGAGTTGCGCCGCGCGGACGCCAAGGCCGGAAAACGTGCGCTTTTTTGCCGATGGCCAGACTGCCGTAACAGCGGGCTTCCGCGCCTGCCGCCGCTGCAAGCCCGAAGGCGACGGCCGCGCCGAAATGATCGCGAAAATCTGCCGTACGATCGAAACGGCCGAGGACGAGCCATCGCTCGACGTCATGGCACGCCAGGCGGGTTTAAGCCCTCACCATTTCCATCGCGTCTTCAAGGCCGCCACCGGTCTGACGCCCAAGGCCTATGCCGCGGCGCATCGCCGGCAACGCGTGCGCGACGAACTGGGCAAGGCCACGTCGGTGACAGAGGCCTATTATGACGCCGGTTTCGGCTCGAACGGCCGGTTCTACGCCGAATCAAACGCCATTTTGGGCATGACGCCGAAGCGTTTTAAAGCTGGCGGCGTCGATACCGAAATCCGTTTTGCCGTGGCCGAAACGACGCTCGGGCCCATATTGGTGGCTGAAAGCGACCTGGGCATCGTCGCCGTAACGCTGGGCGACGACGCCGACGGACTGGTGCGCCAGTTGCAGGACCGCTTTCCGAAGGCGAGGCTGATCGGTGGCGATGTGGCGTTCGAAGGGCGCGTGGCGCAGGTCATAGGCGCGGTCGAGCGCCCCGGAACGGCCACCGACCTGCCGCTCGATATCCGCGGTACCGCATTTCAGCAGCGCGTCTGGCGGGCGCTTCGCCAGATACCGCCGGGCGAAACCGTGACATATGCCGAGCTGGCGGAAAAGATCGGTGACCCGAAGGCCGTGCGCGCGGTCGCGGGGGCGTGCGGCGCCAACAGCCTGGCAGTTCTGATCCCCTGCCACCGCGTCATCCGCACCGACGGTTCGCTGAGTGGGTACCGCTGGGGCGTCGAGCGCAAGCGCGACCTGCTGGCCCGCGAAGGGGCGTAGGCGTTGGCGCAGCCCGACCTGTTCGGCGATGTCGGCCTGCCTGAAGGCATTGTGCACTTGCCGGGGTTTGCCCTTGGGCAGGCCGCCGCCATGCTGGAGGCGATCGAAGCGGTGACGGAAGAGGCGGCCTTGCGCCGAATGCAGGTGCCGGGTGGCGGCACCATGTCGGTGGCCATGAGCAATTGCGGCCGAGCGGGCTGGGTGACCGACCTCTCGGGCTATCGCTATTCGGAGACCGATCC
>FSUR01000235.1_pt1 | contig 24560 bp, 20 predicted proteins | sample 1637491 | NCBI WGS metagenome assembly FSUR01 (sample SAMEA3914816, study PRJEB12502) | metagenome | biome: forest; material: soil | place: USA | collected 2011-09-16 | depth 0.3 m
CGACTATACCGTCATCGTCCCCGACCTGCGCGGCGTCGGCGGCACGCAGGCGACCGAGGGCGGCTACGACAAGGCAACCATGGCCGGCGACACCTATCAGCTGGTCAAGACGCTCGGCTTGAAAAACGTCTATGTCGTCGGTCACGACACTGGCGGCATGATCGCCTATGCCTATCTGCGCCTGCATCCGACCGAGGTTTCGGGCATCGCCATTGTCGACGTGCCCGTGCCGGGCATAGATCCCTGGGACCGTATCGCCAGCAATCCGTGCTGCTGGCATTTCCAGATGCACCAGGCGCCGGGCTTCGCCGAAAAGCTGGTTGACGGCCGTCAGGACCTCTATTTCCGCCACAGCTATGAGCGCTTTTCGGTGCAGCCGGGCGCCGTTACCGACGCCGACGTCGCGATCTACGTCAAGGCCTACACGGCGCCCCAAAGCCTGCACGCCGGGTTTGAGTATTTCCGCGCCTTTGCCGCCGACGGCGATTTCAACAAGAGCCACAGCGACGCCATTACCGTGCCGGTCCTGCTGGTCGGCGGCGACCATTCCATGGGGCCGGTGCTGGACGTCTTCGCCGGCGCGCTGAAAGGCCTGGGTGTCGCCAATGTGCAGACCGTGACCGTCGCCGGCAGCGGCCACTGGGTGGCGGAAGAGCAACCCCAGGCCCTTGTGACGGCCCTGCGCGGGCTGATCGGCAAGTAGGTCCGGCCGGTTTGCGACCTCCCGCTTTTTCCGTATTTTATAACGGAAACGGCCGCAGGTTAATTTTTTACAATCCCGCAATCAAATCCACAATTAAGACACGATGGCTGCCTTTGCGGCGGGAATTGGTTTTTCGTGCTCGAAGCGTGCTGCTTTTACTTTAAGCAGCCAGCTCCGATTTTGAGACCCTGCAGGGGCATCTCCCGACTTGATTGGGGGCCGTCGGATACGGCGGCCCCCACTTTTTCGGAAGGCGCCTGTAGCGGGATCAACATGAGTCCGGATGAGGCCGAACAAGGGTCCGCCGGCAATGCCGCGGTTGTTCCGAAACTCCCGATCCGCTGATCCAGGGCCATAAAGGCTCACGGGCAGCAGAGTGCGTAATGACAAGGGATATTGGGAGAACACAATGACTACCAAAACAACAAACAGGGCGGTACGCGCCGCTATTCTCTATGGCGTTTCCAGCATGGCTCTGTGCGCGATGGCCGCTCCGGTCTTCGCGCAGGCGCCGGCCGCCAAAGCCGACAGCGACGTCGTCGTCGTCACCGGCGTTCGCGGTTCGCTGCAACGCGCGATGAATATCAAAAAGAACGCCACGGGCGTCGTTGATGCGATTTCGGCCGAAGACATCGGCAAGTACCCGGATACGAACCTGGCCGAATCGGTTCAGCGCATCCCCGGCGTGTCGATCGACCGCGTAAACGGCGAAGGCGCCAAGGTGACCGTCCGTGGTTTCGGCCCCGGCTTCAACCTGGTCACCCTGAACGGCCGCGTCATGCCGACCGCTTCGATCGACCTGATCGGCTCGGGCAATACCATGGCCATGGGCGGTTCGCGCAACTTCGACTTCTCGAACATCGCTGCCGACAGCGTTTCGGGCTTTGAAGTCTACAAGACCGGCAAGGCCAATATCGCTTCGGGCGGCATCGGCGCCACGCTGAACATCAAGACCCTGCGCCCGATCGGCAAGGCCGGCGCGACCGGCACGATCAGCGTCAAGGCCCTGCACGCCGACAACCTTGTCGACGGCAAGGACTGGACCCCGGAAGTCACCGGCGCCTACAGCTGGACCAACGATTCGAAGTCCTTCGGCGTCGCCGTCTTCGGCCAGTATACCGAACGCGACAACTCGACGCGCCAGGCGACGCAAAATGCCTGGAACCTCGACACCCGCGATCAGTTCTACGACCCGAACAGCGGCCGCCTGCGCTACGATTCGACCAAGACGGTGCTGCAGACACAGATCACCAACCCACCGCCCGCCGGCTCGCTGGTCGCCTACCCGAATGACAGCCGCTACGCCCTGTCGCAGACGCACAACAAGCGCACCAACCTCGGCGCCACAGCTCAGTTCCGTCCGTCGGAAAACCTGCTGTTCACGGTCGACGCCATCTACGTCGAAAACCAGGGTTCGGAACAACGCGCCGAACAGACCAACTGGTTCAACCGTCCGTTCGACAAGGTAACCTTCGAGAAGGGCGCTTCGGGCATCTATAATGCCCTGTACCTGCAGGAAAACGAAAACGGCGTAAAGGATATCGGCTTCGAGCAGCAGCTCCAGGGCCAGAAGAACACCTTGCAGTCGATCGGCGCCAACGCCAAGTGGACGCTCGACGACCACGCCACCCTGTCGTTCGACGTCCATAGCTCCGAAGGCAAGGCGACACCGAACAATCCAAACGGCACGTCGTCGGTCATGATCTCGATCGGCGCCCCGGTCGTTTCCGCCCACTCGGTCGATTTCCGCAGCGGCATACCTGTGCAACAATACACTGTGAACGACGCCCTGCGCGGCAACAACAACGGCAAGCTGGATGTCGGCGATCTGGGCAGCCAGGTTGCCCGCATGGCGACCAACAGCCAGACGCACAAGATCGACGAAGCCAAGGTCGACTTCTCGTACGACTTCGACGGCCAAAGCCGCTTCGACGGTGGTTTTGACCTGATTAAGTCGACAATGGAAACCACCACCGGCAGCACCTATCAGGCGCTGGGCGACTGGGGTATCTCGCATCCGGGCGATATCGCGACCTACGCACCGGGACTGGTCAAGACGTACAACCTCGGGGCCCTGTTCCAGGACTTCAACCCGGGTCAGTCGGACATCGCCTTCCGTGGCAATGCGCTCGACATCTATACGGCGCTGGCCAAGTCGACCCTGTACAACACGACGATCCCGACCGCGGCCCTGACGTCCAATACCGTCGAGGAGCAAGTCAAGGCGCTGTACGGCCAGTTCACGATGAAGGGCGACTTCCTCGGCAAGCCCGCCACCGTGGTCGCCGGTCTGCGTTACGAAAAGACGGACGTCACGGCCTCGGCGCTGCAAAGCACCCCGGTCGCCATCCGCTGGACCGCCGACAACGACTTTACTGTTGATAGCAGCTCGACAATCGTTTCTCAGTCGTACAAGTCCGACTACGACAACTGGCTGCCGAACCTCGACATCTCGTGGAATGTCCGTGACGACGTGATCGCCCGCGCTTCGTTCTCGAAGACGATCGCTCGCGCCGCCTACGGCCAGTTGTACGCAACGACCGCGCCCGGCACCCCGCCACGTCCGACCGCCAACGGCACCAACCCGACAGCCGCGCGCGGCAACCCGGGCCTGCTGCCGCTGGAATCGTCGAACGTCGACTTCTCGATCGAATGGTACTACGGCAAGGATAGCTACGTCTCGCTTGGCTTCTACAACAAGGACGTCAGCAACTTCGTTGGTACAGGCCGCATCCAGGCCAACCCGTTCGCCCTGCGTGACCCGTCTTCGGGTGCCGCCGGCTCGCGTTCGGGCATCGCCAAGACTATTCTTGGCACGATCAATCAGTCGACGACCGACGTGAACCTGTTCACGATGACCGCGCTGTACGATCACTACCTCAAGATCGGCAGCAACTCGGCCACCGCCCAGAACCAGGCCAAGTCCGACTACCAGGCTCACCTCGATGGTTCGGGCAACCTCAACCAGACCTATGTCGATCAGGTACTGCAAGCCTACGACCTGGTCGCCGACGCCAACGATCCGCTGTTCGTCTTCGAAACCAACATTCCGGTCAACAACAAGACCGCGAACCTCCACGGTCTCGAATTTGCCTTCCAGCACTTCTTCGCTGATACGGGCTTCGGCGTTTCGGGCAGCTTGACGACGGTGAACGGCGACATTGGCTTCGACAACGGAGCAGCGCCGGGAACCCAGCAGTTCCCGCTGCTCGGCCTGTCGAACACCTACAACATCACGGCCATCTACGATAAGGGCGCATGGTCGGGCCGGGTCTCATACAACTGGCGTGACAAGTTCATCTCGGCGACCAATATCGGCGCCCAAGGTGATCCGGGCTATACGGAAGCCTTCGGCACGATCGACGCTGCCCTGAACTATCAGGTCACGCCGGCTCTGCAGTTGACCTTCGAAGGCCTGAACCTCAATAAGGCGCACCTTCGCCAGTACGGCCGCGATACTACCAACCTGTACTTCGCTCAGGAACTCGACTCGCGCTATCAGGTCGGCCTGCGTTACAAGTTCTAAGCAGTAGCTTGATCTTGACGGGGGAGGGCCGCGGGAAACCGCGGCCCTTTCCTTATGTAAACAGCTTCTGTCCGTGGGCAAAATTGAGGAACAACGGTATCCACAGCCCCCGCGCCCCGGGATCGTTCGGTATGCCAAAGCCATGGCCGCCATGGGCGAACAGATGCGTCTCGACCGGGATCTTCTGCGCCACCAGGGCGTCGCGCAGGCGCGTTGAGTTCGCCACCGGCACCAGGCCATCGTCCTCGGCATGCGCCAGGAAGGTCGGTGCGGTCGCCACGGTCACATTGCGGTCCGGCGACCAGGTTGCGATGTCGGCCGCCGTCACCTTGCCACCGAACAGTGAAGGCGCCACGCCTACGTAAGCATAGGCCGGATCAACCGTCTGCACCGGGTATATCGGCGCGGCCAGCAGCGGCCGCGCGCTCAGCCTGTCGCGCGCATCGACCGGGGCGTAGAAGGCCGCGTCGTGGCGCGTAGCCAGGGTCGCGGTCAGGAAACCGCCGGCGCTGAAGCCCATGACGCCAAGGCGCGCCGGATCGATATGGAACCGTGCCGCGTCCGCCCGGATGACGCGCATGGCGCGCTGGGCGTCCGCCGGGCCGACGCTGGCGGGCTCGGGCCATCCTTCCTCGGCGAGACGATAGAACAGTACGAAACAGGTGATGCCGGCGCGGTTCAGGGCGTCAGCGACATAGTAGCCTTCGTGCTCGAAATAGTTCCAGGCGAAGCCGCCGCCGGGGATGATCAGCATGGCCGCGCCGTTCGGATTGGCCGCTGGAAAAACTTCGAGGCGAGGCTTTGAGATGCCCTTCAAGCGCCGGCTGCTGTAGGCAGGATCGGACGAGGTCTGTTCGATGACTTCGACCATGCCGGGATGGGTTTGCCCTGCTGGCGGCCGCGGCCACAGGTCGATCGTTTCGCGATTAGCGTGGGCCTGGGCTGCCGCCGTCCCGACCGCGCTGATGCCGATGACCGAGGCCCCGGCAAGCGCCAGGGGGGATTTGACCAGATCGCGCCGTGACAACACCATTGCCGAACCTCCGTAGTGTGGCCTGCATTATGCGTGTGCCCGCGGCTGCCGTGAAGACCAAAACGGAAAAGGCCACAGGCCCACCTCAAAGCTGGACACAGTTATTCGGGGCCGCAACGAAATCTTAGCCAAATCACGAGCCTTAATACCGCTTGCCGACAGTGCTCACGCGCCCGCGCCATCAGGAGCCGAAATGACGATCACGCCCCCATCCAAGTCTGCCGACGCCTCCGGAAAAAGCCACTTCTTCCGCTTTCATGTCCAGCACGCCCATCTGCAATCGGCTTTCGGCAACGACTGGTTTGCCCTGAAGGCCGAAGCCTTTGCGCGCTTTTTCGGCACGCCGACCTTCCTGATTTCGCAAACCGTGGTGGTCGCGGCGTGGATTTCCGCGAACGCCCTGGGATGGGTGAAGTTCGACGTCTATCCGTTCATCCTGCTCAATCTGGCCTTCAGCCTCCAGGCCGCCTATGCGGCGCCGCTGATCCTGCTGGCCCAGACGCGCCAGGCCGACCGCGACAAGGCGCTGGCCGAAGCCGACGCCCAACACCGCGAAGCGCTTGCCAAGGAAAGCGAAGACCGCGAAGTGACGGCCGGGAAACAGACCGCGATGCTGCTCGACATGGTGCGGCAAAACACCGTGCTCACCGAAACCATCAAGGACCTGACAGAACGCGTCGCCGCCCTGACGGCCGAGGTCCACGCCAAAATCGGTTGCGAGACGGGGCCGGGCGGAAATGGCGGCGGGGCTTAGTTCAGCGGCGCGTTACGGCCGCCATCCCTAGGTAGCGGCGTACGGAGCCGCCGAGGTTCTATGCCGCTCCCCTGCCGAAACGGTCAGACTGTCGCTTATTATTATGTAATTGATAAGCCCTTCCCTAAATCCGGGCGGGCGCTTTTGCCGACTAGTCCGGTTTAATGTCCTGCTTTCGCAGGGAGCGGCAACCAACTGGGCGTCCCCTCTTCAAACTGGTTATCCGTCAACTGACGTACATCCGTGCCGTCGGCGCGCATGACATATAGGTCTCCGTAAGGCTGTGGGTTGTAAGGGTGCAGCACAACTTCGTCCTTGAAGCCGCCGCGAGCGCTCGTGAAAGCGATCCATTGGCCGTCCGGTGACCAGGTGTTATGGGCATCATTGCCAGGCGACGAAGTCAGCCGTTTCACCTCAGTGCCATCTGGCCGAATTGTATAGATTTCGTAGTCGCCATCCTGGTCGCTGGTATAGGCAATGCGGTCACCAAGGGGCGACCATGACGGAAAGTTTTCATGGCCGGCGCCGCTGGTCAACACCGTGACGGCATGCGTAGTGACATCGACGATAAAGAGGCCATTCTGGTTCTTGCCCGCGGCGCGATAAACCAGGCGACTTTGATCCGGTGACCAGCTGGGAAAGCCAAAATTGCCAGTCCCCGCCGTTAATAACCGCAGATTTTTACCGTCCTTTTGAACGATCGCGATGTCGGCGATTGCCTGGCCTGTAACGGATTGGAAGAAACCGCCCAGCCCGAAAGCGATTTGATCGCCTTGAGGCGACCAAACGGGTGCCAGTGCGCTGTGTTGCGCGTCGGTGAACAAGACGATACCATTTTTGCCATCGCCGTTACGCATCAGAATACTGTTGTGCAATGCGCCCGCGGTTTGGTCGTTTTGGATCAACCGGCCATCCGTCGGAGAAAATGATGGGAAAATACCGGTGCGTACCAGTTTGAATTGCGGGTCCAGGCTCGACCAGGTCTGGTGCGGTGGCCAAGTGAAACCGACCTCGCGTTGAAAGAGCATGGCTTTCCCATCGGCAGACCAATGCGGATTGCGCATCTCCCCCCGTGCACCGGGAGCGTCCGCGACGAATTCGACGCCCCCTTCAGGTCCTCCTGAGACATAGGCTATGCGCCCGTCTGAAAGCCAGCCCGGCGACCACTTCTCACCACTTCCTGAAGTCAGTGTCTCGCGTCGGGCCGATGCCAAGTCGAGGGTGACGATCTCGGTCGTTCCATGCAATCGGCGCGGACTGGTAATCTTTTGAACGTCGTCGATGCCGGTCTCATAAAAAACCAACTGTTTGCCATCCGGAGACCACGCGGGACTGCCGGCAAAGGCGTCGTCGTGAGTTAGCTGTCGAAGCTCAGTCCCATCGATCCGCACGACGAAGATCTCCGTCGACTGGAGCGTGACAAAGGTGAAAGTTGGCTTCTTCGACTGGCGGTCCGAGGAAAAGGCGATCCATTGACCGTCCGGCGACCATGCCGGCCGGAAATCGCCGCCCGCATGGTCCGTAAGATTACGCAAAGCGCCGGTCGCCAGATCGAGAATCCAGATATCTGCCTGGCCGCTACGAGTTGAGACAAAAGCCAGTGACTTTCCGTCCGGCGACAAAACGCCCTGGTCGTCGAAGCCCTTGCCGTGCGTCAATTGCTGCAGGCGCGTTCCGTCCCGCCGTACTCGGTAGATATCCGAGGAACCGTTCCGGGTCGAGGTGAACGCAATCCAGCGACCGTCGGATGAGAAGGAAGCGTCATAGTCAAGCGCGGGGTTCGGTAGAATGGGGCGGGCATGGCTGCCGTCGGCATCAGCGATGTAAATGTCGGTATTCAATGGAGCGAAACTCGCGAACGCGAGGCCATAGCTTTGTCCGCCGGGTGTCTCGGCCTTGGCTGATCCAACAGGCATGACCGCGAGAACCATGGCAAGCGGGAACGCGGCGAGCACGCCACAAATTCGGTGGGTAAAGCTCATATCACGACCTCTCGGCAGCATAGGCAGATTGACGGGGCTTCTGGACGACCATGGACCATTTGCGACCATTCAGGCGTCGGGCTTGAGGGTAATGGATGAAATATGCCATCGAACGCCCGAAGCTTTGGCCGTCTCGCGATCCAACTCGCCCTTTTTACTCAGATTAGCGCATCTGGCGCGTTCCAACTCTGACACCGAACCGGGGGGTGTCAACCCACCAAGTCCTTTCCTGTCCGGCGTTGACGGTTACCCAGCTCCTGTCAACCGCGCGGAATGAGCGCATACAACCCATTGGCAAATGCCTTGGAATACCGCATTTGGGCATCAATAGGCTCTGTTACGACGCTGCTTTCGCCACGTAACAATCACGTTATGCTGAAAAGAACGAGGCGACATCCTTACGGCCGCGCGGCGGCGGGGCCCGCCCACTTGATTGCCTCCGCCAGGGCAGCGTCGCTGCCGTCGATCGCCGTGTCGGCTGACGGAACGGGCACGGTGGGCACGAAGTCCTCACGCGGGCGGCCGTCAATATGCCACAGCTTTTCGTTGGCGAAGCTGATCTTCAGGCAGGCCTTGGGCAGCTCGTCCTCGATCATCGCGCCCAGCAAGTGACCCATGGGGGAGCCGACGACCGGCGCATCCGCTGCCGCGTTCAGCCCGATCACGATGCCTTCGCCCATCGAGCCGCTCCATAGTCCGGCCAGGACGACCGGGGCAGGGCGCAAAGGCGCGCGCGGCTGGACGTATTCGACCCAGACGCGCGGCACGCCGTACTTTACCCGCTCATAGGTCAGTTCGTGGCGTTGATAGGGACGTGGCGCGGTGACGAAATGGCCGATCATGGCGCGCGCCACCGTCGTATTGCCGCCGCTGGGCGTATCGCGCATGTCGACGACGACGCGGGCATCGGAGGGCGTGGCGGCGATGGCGGCGTCGAAGGCGGCAATCAGGGTATTGTCGCCCAGTGCATTGTTGATGCGGATGACGGTCACGGCCGGCTGACCGGGGGTGGCGATCTGCGTCACGCTCAGCGGCGTGGCGGGCCTTTGCACTGAATCGTAGCCGGGCGGCAGGGTTATCGCCTTCAGCCGGCCCTTGACGCGAAAGGTCATGCGGCGCGGCTGTTTCAGCCGGCCTGCGCTGAGGGCGTTGACGGCGTAGACCTCCTGGGCAGCGTCGGGCGTGACGCCGATGGCGGCAAAGCGGTCGCGCACGGTCTGGCGCGGATCGCGGCCCTCGATGTCGACCAGTTCCCAGCCCGGGCGGATGCCGGTCTTTTGCGCCAGGCTTGCGCTCTTCACGTCCTGCACGACGACATGATCGCCCTGCAGGTTGAACCACAGGTCGGCGGCTGACGGCACCCAGGCGGACGCCGGCTGTGACGTCGGGGAAACGTGGACGTGGCTGTCGCGAAACAGCAGCAACAAGGTTTCCAGCCTGTCGGCGAAGGCCGCGCGATCGGGCGCCGCCAGCATGGCCGGGGTGGCGGCGTCGAACGCGGCCACAGCGTCGATGCGGTCCCAGTAGGCATAGTTTTCGGCCAGCTCCTGGCGGACTTCGGCCCACGCCTCGGCCGGGGAAAAGGCGCTGTCGCAAACCGGCGCCGCAACGGCGGGCACGGCGACGACAAGGCCCGTCAGGACAAAAGCGAATGAGAAGGCTTTCATGCCTTCGAAGATAGCGCAGCCAATGCCGCCGCGCATCTTTAAAAGTGACGTGGTCGTCACCGGTCCGAGACAGCAAAACGCCCGGACCGCTGGGGTCCGGGCGTATCGGTTGTCATGGCCTCAAAAGCAGACCGTTTTGGCGACTGCAACGGCGTCTTGGCGCGATAGGAAATATAGTGGAAGCGTCGGCATGTGTTGCTACGGGCGCTTCCCCTTCCGTCTGGATCTGCTTGACGCCGACTCAGCCCCTCCCTCGCGGAAGCTATACTTCCGCTTCGCTCGATCCGCCGTAAACGGGGAAGGAAGGGCGTTTGATTGTCTAATGCCTTCCCTGCGGAGTGGGGAAGGTGGCTCCCCGAAGCCAGGGCGAAGGGGAGACGGAAGGGGCATTTGCGTATATTCAGTCTGACTTTATAGGGTTGGGCGCAGAGTCCCGAATGGCCGGCGCGTCGTTTGCCAAGGCTGCGACTACTGCGACGACGCGGCTTCGGAAGCTTCGACGTCTTCCCAGTAGCGTTCGGCGTCGAACTGGCAATCGAGCGTCTGCGGGTGCTCCTGCGCCTGACGGATCGGTCCGATGAAGCTGTGGCAGGTCAGCACGTATCCGGGATCGTTGCTGTTGATGTCGGCAGTCAGGAAGACGCGGGCCACGCCGTCGCTTGTCTGCGACAGCTTGGACGTGTCGATGGGCTGGCCTTCGATGTGCACCCGGCGGGTCGTGTTGGAAAAGTTCCAGCGTTCGTCGCCGAGCTCGATGCGGTTAAGCTGGTCGGCCTTGGCGCGATAGGCGGGCGCGGCATCGCCGAAGTACCAGGCATCGACGAAAATGCCGGGGGTCTTCTTCATCACTGCCTCGGACTTGGGCGACATCCGGATGACGAAGTCGAAGGCGTAGGGCCCGGGTTTTTCCGGTTTGGGCTTGAGCATGGCCTGGACCTGGTCGCAACCGTTGAGGCACAAGACCAGCGGCAGCAGGGCCGCCGTGGCCGCAAATTTCAGATGTTTCATGTCACTTCCCCACTTGTTGTGGCCACGATAGCGCAGACCCGCGCACGCGAGAAGCAGACTTATGCTTTGGCGTCGTCGTCCTTATCGTCAAAGTCGTCGTCATCCTCATAATCGTCGGCTTCCAGGTCCTGGTAGCGGGCGCCGTACATATTGCCCAGCGCCTCGACCAGGGCCGCCATGTCGGCGGGCAGGGGGGCCTTGAAGCGCAGCTTTTCCCCGGTAATCGGGTGGACGAAGCCCAGGACCGCGGCGTGCAGGGCCTGGCGATGGAAACCGAGCGCATCGAGGATGGCCTGGACGTCGCGGTGCGGCGCGCCGGAGCCATAGACAGGGTCGCCCAGGCACGGGCAGCCGAGGTGCGCCATGTGGACGCGAATCTGGTGCGTGCGGCCGGTTTCGAGACGGCAATTGAGCAGTGCGGCCAAAGGCTTGGTGTCGCCGAAAACCTCTTCCAGCCGGTAATGGGTGATGGCCTCGCGCCCGCCAGCGCGCAGGATGGCCATCTTCTTGCGGTCGTGATGCGACCGGCCGATGCGCGTCGTGACCGTGCCCTTCATATAGCGCGGGGCGCCGCGCACGACAGCGCGGTATTTGCGGTCGATGTCGTGGCGCGCGAACAGTTCCGACAGGCCGCGATGGGCTATGTCGGTCTTGGCGGCGACCAGAATGCCCGATGTATCCTTGTCCAGGCGGTGGACGATACCGGGACGGACCACGCCACCGATGCCCGACAGGCTGTCGCCGCAATGGAAGAGCAGGGCGTTGACCAGCGTTCCGTCGGGCGTGCCGGGGGCAGGGTGGGCCGCCATGCCGGCGGGCTTGTTGACCACGATCAGGTAGGCGTCTTCGTAAAGCACAGTCAGCGCCAGGTCCTGCGGCTGCGGCTTGGCTTCCAGCAGGGCGGGGATGATCAGGCTGTAGGTCCCGGCCTTGGCCTTGTGCTTGCCGTCGGTGACGGTCTCGCCGCCCAGGCTCAAACGGCCTTCAGCGATCAACGCTTGCAGGCGGGCGCGCGACAGATCGGGCAGGTGCGGGACCAGCACGCGGTCGAGGCGGTCGCCGGCTTCGTCGGGGGAAATTTCAATCGTCAGGGGCTCGCCGCCGTCGTCAATCTCGTCGGCAATATCGTCATCGGTATCGGTCATGGGCGCGTGTTAGCGCAATAGGCCGCAAAACGTAAGGGTTTTCGCTATTCAGTGAAATGCCGGCATGCGTTGAGGCGATGCAATGCCCCTTCCGTCTGCTTCGCTACGCTCGCAGCCACCTTCCCCGCTCCGCAGGGAAGGAACAAGTTTACCTATGTCATTCCTGCCCTGCGGAGCGGGGAAGGTGGCAGACGCCGCCCCTTATGCGGCGGATGACGGAAGGGGCACTTTTACTTACCGCAGCCGTGCGCCTTCCGTTCGGCCCCTATTACTTCATGTCCTCATTGATCAGGGCGATATTGGTGTAGCCATCGGTCTTCAGGCGGTCGAGCACTGTGACGAAGGCGCCATAGTCGACATCCTTGTCGGCGCGGATCAGCACGCGTTCCGACAGCGGCGCTGCCGAATTGAGTGCCTGGCGCAGGTCGGCATCCAGCATGGCCAGTGATGTTTTGTGGCCGGCGATATAGAGATCGTCCGGGCCCATCACCGAGATGAAGACCGTTGGTTTGGTCGACTGTCCGCCGTCGGCGCGCGGCATGTCGAGCTTGATCGCCGTCGTCGCCACCGGAATGGTGACCATGAAGATGATCAGCAGAACCAGCATGATGTCGACGAACGGCGTGACGTTGATGTCGGCATTCTGTTGGATAGTGTAAGGGGACCCTCCGCCCCCGCTAAGCTTGATACCCATAGTTTCCCTCCTCGATTAAACGCCGCGGCTGGCGGCGCAAGGAGTAGCATCTCACCGTTATGCGAAAACGACGAATCACGAGGCGTTGAATACGAAAAACCCCGGCGGTCGCCCGCCGGGGTTTTGAAATTCAGGATGATCGCAAAGACTATTCGATGTCTTCGTTGATCAGGCCGACCTTGAGGTAGCCGTTTTGCTGCAGCGTGTTCAGCACCTTCACGAAGTCACCGTATTCGATGTCCTTGTAGCCGCGAACAAGCACGCGCTCGTTATGCGGATCGGGCGAGTTCAGCGCAGCGGCGACTTCACCCGCCAGCTGGTCGAGCGCGACCTTCTTCGGACCGACATAGATGTCTTCCGGACCCATCACGGACACGAAGACCGGATCCTTCTGCTTGACGTTTGTCGGCGGAGCCTTTGCGGGCGGAAGGTCGAGCTTGATCGCCACGGTCGCCTTCGGGATGGTCACCATGAAAATGATGAGCAGCACCAGCATGACGTCGACGAAGGGCGTGACGTTGATATCCGAGTTCTGTTGGACAGTGTACTTGCCGCCACCGCCGCCACCGAGCTTTGCGCCCATATGTTTAACTCCCTTATCGACGTGCCTGGGGGCCGGGAGCCCGCAACACGCTAAATTTGCCATGGCTGCACTGCGCATAGTCACGCTGCCGTGAAGCCGTCTCCGCGATTTAGGACAAGTCTTCGTTAAAAGTAAAGGCTAAAGCCACTCAAAAACGCGGTTCGCTTCGTTGGAAAGCCATAAGGCACAGAGATTAAGATATCCCGAAACGAAAAAAGCTTCCGGACCAGTGTCCCGGAAGCTTTTTTGGACAGGCGTTACGCCAAACTCAGCCCTTGGACAGGCGAAGGAATCGGTCCTGCAGGTTGAGGTCGGTCTTGAATACACCGGTAAAGCGCGTGGTCAGGGTCGAAACATGCTTGTGGTGGACGCCGCGCGTCGTCATGCACTGATGCTCGGCGTCGATCAGAATGGCGACACCCAGGGGCGCCAGCGATTCTTCGAGCGCGTCCGCGATCTGCTTGGTCATGGTCTCCTGCGTCTGCAGGCGCTTGGCGTAGATTTCGACGACGCGGGCGATCTTCGAGATGCCGACCACCTTGGCCGTCGGCACGTAGGCGACATAGGCCTTGCCGAGGAACGGCGCCATGTGGTGCTCGCAATGGCTTTCAACGTCGATGTCGCGCAGCAGCACCATGTCGTCATAGCCCTGGACGTCTTCGAAGGTGCGCGAAAGCTCCTTCTTCGGATCGGCCGTATAGCCCTGGAACCATTCTTCAAAGGCTTCGACGACGCGCTTCGGCGTATCGATCAGGCCTTCGCGTTCGGGATTGTCGCCCGTCCAGGCGAGCAGGGTCTTCACCGCCGCCATCGCCTCTTCCTTCGAAGGGCGATTGGTGAAGGTGGTGATGCTCTTGGGCTTCGAGCTGTTCAGCAGGTTGGCGGCGCCGTCCTGGCCGATGGGATCAAGACTATCCATGTTCAACACATATTCCCCGTGAGGGCCGAGTAGCGCCGGGACGAAGGTCCCGGAAATGACGCGTGGCATCCCTCAATCGTCGTCGCACACCGGAAAAGCCGGCGCGCAGCCCGCAGCCCCGGTGAAATCACAGAAGGGTTGCGAATTTTAGTCTGGCAGGTCAGATGGCAAATTCCGACAGGATCGAAACCGCCTCCGACACACTTACATTTTACGACCGTGGATGCACTTCGGATCAATGCAATTGACCTGGAAAGTGCAAACATAATCATGGTGCAATGGCCGGACGGTGTCTATATGGGACCCGACCCCTTCATTTCAACCAAAATCCCCAATGAAACTGCATATTCACGACACGCTGAAACGCGAAAAGATCGAATTCGTCCCCCAGACGCCGTCACGCGTGACGCTCTACGTCTGCGGGCCGACGGTCTATTCCTACGCCCATATCGGTAATGCGCGCCCGGTTGTCGTCTTCGACGTCCTGTTCCGCCTGCTGCGTGCCCTGTATGGCGAGGCCAGCGTCGTCTATGCCCGCAACATCACCGACGTCGACGACAAGATCAACAAGGCGGCAACCGAGCAAGGCGTCGGCATCGACGTCATCACCAACAAATTCGCCGCCATCTATAATGAAGACATGGCGACGCTGGGCGCGCTGCGTCCGACGATGGAACCGCGCGTCACGCACAATATGGACGCCATCGTCAAACAGATCGGCGAGATCGTCAGCGGCGGCCATGCCTATGCGGCGGAAGGCCACGTCCTGTTCGACGTCGACAGCTTCAAGGACTATGGCAAGCTGTCGAACCGTTCGGTCGACGACATGATCGCCGGTGCCCGCGTCGAGGTCGCGCCGTACAAGAAGAACCCGCAGGACTTCGTGCTGTGGAAGCCGTCGAAGCCCGGCGAGCCCGTGTGGGACAGCCCCTGGGGCCCCGGCCGTCCGGGCTGGCACATCGAATGCTCGGCTATGATCGAGGCCAATCTCGGCCTGCCGATCGACATCCATGGCGGCGGCCACGACCTGATCTTCCCGCACCACGAGAACGAAATCGCGCAGGGCGTTTGCGCCCAGCACGCCCATGGTCACGCCGAATATGCCCGCTACTGGATGCACAACGGCTTCCTGACGCTCGACGCCGAAAAGATGTCGAAGTCTCTGGGTAATGTGAAACTGGTCCACGACCTGATCAAGGAAGTGCCCGGCGAAGTTATCCGCCTGGCGCTGCTGTCGGCGCATTATCGCGGGCCGCTCGACTGGACGGGTGAGCTGATCTCACAGACCCGGGCGCGTCTCGACGGCCTTTACGGCACGTTGCGCAAGGTCAAGGACGTGGCGGTTCACGACGTTGTCGTGCCGGCCGCCGTCATGGAAGCCCTGTGCGACGACCTTAATACGCCGAAGGCGCTGGCCGAACTGTCGGCCCTGGCCCGCGCCGTCGAAGTCGCCGGATCGGATACCGCGCGCTCGATGGCCAAGTCGAACCTGGTAGCGGCGGCGAACTTGCTGGGCCTGTTGCAGCAGGACGTCGACGCCTGGTTCACGGCCGGTGTCGACGAAGCGCTGATTGCCCGGGTCGACGGCTTGATCAACGATCGCATCGCGGCGCGCGCGGCAAAGAACTGGCCCGAAGCGGACCGTATCCGCGCCGAAATCGACGCGCTCGGCATCGACGTCATGGACGGGCCGACGGGGGCGGTGTGGAAACTGAAAGTGGAAAACTGAGAGGGGAAGTCTCATGTCCTACAAGGTTGAGTACCGTATCGGCGTCGCGACGCCGGTTGACGACATCTATGAACTGATCGCCGATATCGATGCCTGGACGCAGTGGAGCCCGATCCACAAGGCGGCCACCGGTGCTTTGCGTTTTGGCGCGCCGTTTCACCTCGAAGAACAGTACGAAGGCTTGGGGCTTTGGGAAATCGACGGCACGCTTGCCGACTGGTCGCCCTATTCGCACATCCACGTTTTTATCCCGAAGCCCTTCTACGCCGGCAAGCAGATGCGCTATTTCGAGTTCGAAGCCCTGTCGCAGACGGGGTCGGCCTTTACGGTCGGCGCGGTCTTCGATGGCTTCCTGTCCGAACGCGAGGGCCGGCGCTACGCCAAGTATCTGCGCAGGGGCTTCCAGGCCTTCGCCGAGGCCGCCAAGGCGAAAGCCGAGACCAATTACGACAATTCGCCCGACAAGCACCGCGCGCCGCGCGAAATCAAGGCGCCAGAAAAGCCACAACTGGGCCCGAAGCGCATGGGCGTGCCGACGCCGAAATTCTTTGGCGTCAGGAAGAAGTAGGGGCGTCAAGAAGAAGTAGGGCGACAGCTTGTACGAACCGCCGCCCGACGATATTTATCAAGCGCAATGATCGACGCCCTTTATTCCCGCGAAATCCTGCGCCGCACGACGCAGTTACAGCACCTCGGCCGGCTGGCCCATCCGCAAGGCTCGGCCGACCGGGTGGCCAAGCTGTGCGGATCGACTATCCACGTCGACCTCAGCCTAGACCGCGACGTGGTTTCTGAGTTTGCCATGGAGGTCGAGGCTTGCGCGCTGGGCCAGGCGGCGGCGGCCATCCTGTCGCAACACGTCATCGGCGCCACCACTGCCGAAATACGGGCGGCGCGTGACGCCATGCGGGCGATGTTGACGGGTGGGGAGGCTGTCTTTCCCCAGCGCTTTTCCGACCTCTCGATTCTCTCTGCGGTCCGTGATTATCCGGCCCGCCACGCCTCGACCCTGCTGTCGCTCGAAGCGACCTGTGATGCAATCGACACAATTGCAAGCCGAAATAATATCGCATCTGGCGTGTAAAAACGCCTTCGGACCTTGCCAGCCTTCACATTGATTGTTTACATTGCACATGCGAAAGGCGCGCCTCGTCTTGACGCTTTTGATCACCTGTGATCTGAACGTTAACATTGGTTAAAGGTCGTTTGTGTAATGGCTGGGCTGTATGAACGCGGCGTCCGCTTAGGCCTCAAAGGCTACAAGCTAACCCTTTCGCCCTATATCGGGCAGGCTTGCCGGTTCCGGCCGACCTGCTCGGAATACATGGCGTCCGCGCTCATCGAACACGGCCCGTTGTTGGGGTCGTGGATGGGCTTGGGACGCATCTGCCGGTGTCGCCCTGGTGGTGGATCCGGCTTCGATCCGGTGCCCCGCAAGGGGAAACGGAGCCAAACCTAAGCGGCCCTTTCGAAGGCCGCATGTCAAGCCTGGCGTGCACCAAACCATTGCGCGACCTAGCTACCACTGCCTGAGCGATGAAGCCTGCGGTAAGGGCTACATGTCGCCAATGAGAGAGTAGACGATGATCGATGTGACCTTCCCCGACGGCGCCGTACGCAGTTACGACGTGGGGACGACCGGCAGGGCAATTGCCGAGGGTCTGTCGAAGTCATTGGTGAAGAAGGCAGTTCTCATCAAGCTCGACGGCAATCTCTACGACCTCGACCGCCCGCTTGAACAGGGCGGCAGAATAGAAATCCTGACGCGCGAAGCCCCCGAAGTGCTCGACGTCATCCGCCACGACACCGCCCACATCCTGGCCGAGGCCGTGCAGGAACTGTTTCCTGGCACCCAGGTCACCATCGGCCCGGCGATCGAGGACGGCTTCTATTACGACTTCGCCCGCGAAGAGCCGTTCAGCAGCGACGACTTGCCGAGGATCGAAGCCAAGATGCGTGAAATCGTCGACCGCGACGAAAAGATCGTGCGCGAGGTCTGGGACCGCAACGACGCCATTGCCCATTTCGAATCGATCGGCGAAACCTACAAGGCCGAGATCATCCGAGACCTGCCCGGCACCGAAACCATCACCGTCTACCGCCATGGCGACGCGTGGAAGGACCTGTGCCGCGGGCCTCACCTGCCGTCGTCGAAATTCATCGGCAAGGCTTTCAAGCTGACCAAGCTGGCCGGCGCCTACTGGCGCGGCGACCACAACAATGCACAGTTGCAGCGCATCTACGGCACCGCCTGGACGACCGAGGCCGATCTCGAGGCCTATGTCACCCGTCTGGAAGAGGCCGAAAAGCGCGACCACCGCAAGCTTGGCCGACAGATGGACCTGTTCCACATGCAGGAAGAGGGCCGAGGCATGGTCTTCTGGCATCCCAAGGGCTGGGTGCTGTGGCAGACGGTCGAGGCCTATATGCGCCGCCGTCTCAACGATTCCGGCTATGTCGAGGTCAAGACGCCGCAGGTGCTCGACATGTCGTTCTGGCAGAAGTCGGGTCACTGGGAGAAATACCGCCCCAACATGTTCGTCTGCGAAACGGTCGAAGGCGAGGTCCTGTCGCTCAAGCCAATGAACTGTCCGGGCCACGTCCAGATCTTCAAGGTGGGCTTGCGTTCCTACAAGGAACTGCCGATCCGCATGGCCGAATTCGGCGCCTGCCACCGTTATGAGCCGTCGGGTTCGCTGCACGGCCTGATGCGCGTCCGCGCCTTCACCCAGGACGATGCGCATATTTTCTGCCGTGAAGACCAGATCGTGGAGGAAACCGAGCGGTTCGTGCGTTTAACGCGTATGATCCACGCGGACCTCGGCATGCAGACGGCCTATATCAACCTGGCGACCCGGCCCGAAAACCGCGCCGGCAGCGATGAATTCTGGGACAAGGCCGAAGGCATGTTGCTTGAAGCCGCCCGCGCTGCCGGCGTCGAACCGGTTATCGCCGAAGGCGACGGCGCGTTTTACGCCCCCAAGCTCGACTTCATCGTCAAGGATGCTATCGGCCGCGAATGGACCTGCGGCACGCTGCAACTCGACTATGTGCTGCCCGAGCGCCTCGATGCCGAATACGTCGCGGAAGACGGCTCGCGTCAGCGCCCGGTCATGCTGCACCGCGCCATCCTTGGCTCGTTCGAACGCTTCATCGGCATCATGATCGAGAATTTCGGCGGCAAGTTCCCGCTGTGGCTGGCGCCGGTCCAGGTCGTCATCGCGCCGATCACGTCCGACGCCAACGACTATGCCGAAAAGGTCGCCCGCGCCTTCCGCGCCGCGGGCCTGCGCGTCGAAGCCGACCTGCGCAACGAAAAGATCAACTACAAGATCCGGGAGCATTCTTTGAAGAAGGTGCCCGTGATCGCCGTGGTCGGCCGCAAGGAAGCGGAAACGGGCGAAGTCGCCCTGCGCTTCCTGGGCAGCGACGGCCAGACCATCCTGCCGCTTCGCGACGCTGCGGACCGGTTGGCCGAGGAAGCTTTGGCGCCAGACCTCAAAGGGGCGACGCCACAGGGGGAAGAGTATGTGCGTAAAGAGGAAACTTCTGTCACCGAGACGGCCTGAGGGGGGCCGGATGCATGAACCAGAATCTGCCGGCGCCTGTCGTCGACCTGTTGAAAGAACGTAAGTTGGCGTCGCGTGAAGCCCATGCCTTCCTTCGCCACCTCGATATGAAGCCTGTCGAGGGCGCCGTCGATGGCGTGACGGTCATCATGATCGTCTACCATACGGGCAAGATACTGCACGACAGCGTGCGACGTGTCCTCGACACGCCGGGCGTCGAACAGTTCATCATCATCGATAACGGTTCGACGGAAAAGGACGCGCAGTGGCTGCGCAACCTTAATGAAACCTACGATCATGTGTTGCTGGTCCAGGGCCACGGCAATATCGGCTTCGCCAAGGCGGCCAATCTCGGCGCCCACCTGGCGCACCAGCCGTGGCTGGTCTTCCTCAATCCCGACGCCATGATGCGTCCCGGCTGCGTGACCGAGTTGGTCGCCGCGGCGCGGGAAGGCGTGTCGCCGTGCGTTGTCGGCGCGCGCGTGCTCAATCCCGACATGACCGAACAGCGCGGTGCTCGCCGCGGCGAAGTCACACCGGTGACGACCCTGGTCAGCCTGCTGCAACTTGGCCGCATCTTTCCAGGCCTGCGTCGTTTCGAAATCCACCGCGAGGACGAGTTCCTGCCGGAAGAGCCCCTGGCCGTGCCGACGATTTCGGGCGCCTGCTTCTGTGTGTCGCGCTACGATTTCGCCCGGTTGAAGGGCTTCGATACGCGTTTCTTCCTGCACGTCGAAGACGTCGACCTGTGCTGGCGCGCCCGCCAGATGGGCGGCGCCGTGCTGTTCCATCCCAAGGCCGAGGTCGTGCACGAAGGCCATACGTCGCGCGTCGAACCGATCTTCGTCGAATGGAACAAGGGCGTCGGGCTGGTCTACTACTTCCGCAAGCGCGCCAAGGGCGTATGGCGCAAGCTCTACGTGCTGGCCCTGTCGCCGCTGATCCTCGGCATGTCAGTGCTGCGCGCTGCCATCCGGCCGCGTCTGCGCGACATGGAAGATTAAGCGCCGAAGTCAGGGCATCGGCCTGCGCCTATTGCGCCGTCACCGGCGGCGGATTGTCGTAAAGCACGAGGGTCTGGTCACCGCCATTGTAATTATGTCCGGAAATGCGCGCCACGACATGCGGCGTCAAGCCGTGCGCTGCCGCGGCGGTCTGGAAGGCCTGGTCCATCTTGGCTTCGACAAACACGGGACGCCCCTCGGCCAATGCGCTGGCGGCTTCATCGGCATTTTCGTTGCACAGCTCCGTCCGCGTACCCATGGTGAAGACGAAGCTCGGCTCAGCAAAGCCCAGCGTCGCCACCGGCCCTGGCGCCACGCCCTGGCGCGGGTCGAGATGCGCAGTGACCAAGGCCTGTTCCATCTGGTGCGACAGCCACAGGGGCTTCAGCGACGCCGCCAGGGTGAAGACGCCAAGGTGGCAGAGCACGCCGGCTGCCAGCAGGAAGCCGAAGCCCGACCGGCCGTGGCCGCGCAATAACAGCCAACCGGCAAAAATGCCCAAACCAAGCGCGCTGACCGCTGTCAGTATAGCGAGCGGCAGCGACGCGCCTGTACCGAACTTGGCATAGCCCAGCACGGCGATAGCGGTAAAGATGACGCCGCCCAGAATACCGAAGACCCAGTTCATGATCTCGGCCCAGCGTTTCAGCGGCATGTCGAGCGACACGGCGCACAGCCAGGCCAGGGCCCCGAAGGCCGGCAGGGGATAATGCGGCAGCTTGGTCGGCATCAGTTCGAAGAAGATAAAGGTCGGCAGGAACCAGGCGATGGCGAAGCGGATGGCGGGCTCGGCGCGGCGCTGGATCGCGGCCTGCAGGGCGCCGCCGAACAGCCAGCTGGCCGGGAACATCGTCGCGGCCAGCAGGAGCGTATGATAGCCCGGCCACATGAAATGGCCTTCGGACCCGCTGTCGAGCTTCGACGCCAGGTCTCCGCCGATAGAGCTCATCCAGAACTTGCCGTCGGTGGTGATGGTGATGGCGACCGCCCACGGTCCGCAGATGCACAAGATCACGATCAGGCCGCTCAGCCAGCCAAGGCGCTTTGCCCAATTGATGCGGCGGTCAAAACCCCACAGCGTCGCGAGGGTCAGCCCCAGGACCAGCAGCGGCACCGGCCCCTTGATCAGGATGGCAAACGCCATGCTGAGCCAGAAGATTAGCTTTTCCTTGAATATCTTGGGATTGGGCGCGGTTTTGTCGAGGTCGCGCGTGCGCAGGTAGATCTGCGACAGGGCCACCATGGCCAGCGTAATCAGGCCGCACAAGACAGCATCGGTCTTGGCGAAGAAGGCCTCGGTCGACAGCATGAAAGTGACGCCGAACAGAAGCCCGGCGCGCGTGCCGATGCGGGTGCCGAAGGCGCGCGACGCCCCCCAGGCGCAGGCGAACGCCGCCAGGCCTGCGCCTAGCAGTGAGGGCAGCCGATACGCGGCGATATTGCGTGCCTCTACCTTCGACGTCAGGGCGACGCTTATCGCCTGCAGCCAGTGGATGCCGACCGGCTTCTTGTGCCGCGGCGTGTCCTGGTAGTTGATATTGATGAAGTCGTGCGTTTCCAGCATCTGCGACGTCGCCTGGGCGAAGCGCGATTCGTCACGATCGATTGGTGCCATGACGAACAGGAGCGGCAGGGCGCAGATAATGGTCAGCAGCGCGGCCAGCAGCGGCCCGCGCATGCCGCCGGAAGCAAAACGCACCAACTGCTGCGGGATGACCACCGTCTTCGGAAGGAAACGACTCATTGATGGTTATTCTGTTCTCGGGGCCGGACCGCTTGCGTTCGTACCTTAAGGGGTACGCTGTTTACGCGCGCGGGCAAAGACGATATGACGCGGAACGCGGGCGCGCTGCCCGACCCTCGCCGAGTCCCGAACATGCCCCTTACCGTCTCCGTCGTCGTCCCCGTCTATAATGAAGAAGGGGCCGCCGTACAAGTCGCGGCGGAGATCGCGGAAGCCTTCACGCAGGTCTTCGGCGCCGATGGATTCGAGATCATCATGGTTGACGACCGCTCGACCGACAATTCCTACGACCGCCTGGCCGCGGCGAAAGCCGGTATCCCGCAACTGCGCGTGCTGCGCCACGAACTGAATTCCGGCAAGAGCGCCGCAATTCGCAGCGGCGTCTTTGCCGCGCGCTCGAACATCATCGTCACGGTCGACGGCGACGGTCAGAACCCGCCCAGTGATGCCGCTCGTATGGCGTCCATCCTCGATCGCGCCACGCCTGAGGTCGGGCTGGTCGCCGGCCAGCGCCAGAACCGCCAGGACACGGCGTCGAAAAAGTGGGCGTCGCGCTGGGCCAACGGCATCCGTAAAAGCCTGCTCAAGGACGATTGCGACGACACGGCGTGCGGCCTGAAAGCCATTCGCCGCGACGTCTTTTTACGGCTGCCCTTCTTCGATCAGTTGCACCGCTACCTGCCGGCCCTGGTCAATCGCGAGGGCTATGTCACGCTGATCGAGCCCGTCGGGGATCGCCTTCGTACCACAGGTCAATCGAAATATACCAATATCGGCCGTTTGGCAGTGGCGCTTTCGGACCTTCCGGGTGTAATGTGGTTAAACAGCCGTTTACGCAAACCCGGCAAGGTTAGCGAAGCGGGCTAAGGTTATGAGATGTGGCTTGCCGCATCCGGGGCTAGGGTAGGGGAGGACTGAAGCATGGCATCGCACGACCCTCGTAAGGCTCTGGGTGTTGAAAGCGCTATGGGAATGTTTGATCCCGAGTCGCGCACCGTCAACAAAAGGAATGTCAGCTTGGTTACAGCCTTTCCGCTCCTCGTCCTGCCCTGGCTGGTTTACAATGTCCTGGGCTTGTTTTCGCTGTTCGGCGGCGCCGACGTCAATGCGGCCTATAATGCGACGACGCAGGTCCTGTTCACCATGCCGATGCCGTCGCCCGGCACACACTGGGCAGTCTCGACCGGCGACATCATCCTGTTCGGCGCCTTGATCTGCTTGTTCTTCGAACTGCTGAAATCGACGCAGTCGGACAAGGTGGCGATCATCAACCACTCGCTGTCGATGGTGCTGTTCATCGTCTGCCTGGTCGAATTCCTGCTGTTCCGGCCGTTCGCCACGTCGACCTTCTTCCTGCTGACGTCGATGACGTTGATGGACGTGCTGGCCGGCTTTATCGTCACCGCCATCTCGGCGCGGAAAGACATCGACTTCGGCGGTTGATCAGCGAAGGAAGAGGTTCACAGATTTCACCGATTGCGCCGGGCCGAAAGGTCCGGCGCTTTTGCAAGCCGGCGTCGGCTGGATCTGACAAGAAGCGGTCTTCGGCCGGATTGCCCTACCCAAACACCGAAAAGATCAGCGTCACCAGCACAACGTCGAAGGCGCGCGTCATCAGGCGCGTCATAAGGGGCGATTTCGGCTTGGCAGCGAACACGGGCGACTCCGGACAATAGAGGTCCAGAGATGTGCAAGTCGCGTGCCGTGGTTAAGACAGCCGAGAAATTTCAAAAAATATTGGAAAAATCAGCCGGTTGAATGCAAACCGCGCCAAAACCGCTTCAGATATCGGTGCGTGTAACGCGGCCGGGCTTGGGGCGGCGGTCGTTCGGCCCGGAATATTCCGACTTGAGATAGGTCGATTTTGCCCGCTCGAGCGTTTCGGGTCCGCCCTTCAACCCGCGCTTCTCGCCACCGCTCAACACCTGGGCGGCGAAGGTTGGATCGGCGTCGTTCGGATCGGGCGCAGCGCCTTTGCGACGGCGAACGCGTTCGCCTGTCCGGTCGATGACGGGGCCCGCAGGGACGGGCAGGGTCGAATTTCCAGTCTTGAAATCGCTCATGCCCGTCACACTACACTACGAAAGCTAAAAGATCAGTTGCTGCTTAGGCCTTCTTCGCAAGCGCGTCGATCTGCGCCTTCATGGCTTCCATCTGTTCGCGCAGCTCACGCACCGTGTCGGTCTCACGCGGCGCTGCGGCGGCGGGAGCCGGCGCGGCCGAACCGGCTTCGCCTTCGGTCGTTCCGGTCATTGCTGCGTTTGCGAAGGTGAACGGAGAGAACATGCGCATGGCGCGGTCGAACATGGCCAGGTTCTGCGATACCTGCTCGTCGAAGAAGCCGATGCCGGGTGCACCGCCGAAGGCCTGCGAGAATTGCGAGCGGAAACGCTCCTGCTGCTTTGCGAAGCCGTCGAGCGACATTTCGAGATAGGTCGGCAGCAGGTTCTGCATCGAGTCGCCGTAGAAGCTGATCAACTGGCGCAGGAACTGGATCGGC